>Ga0099846_1001280_pt1 | contig 10478 bp, 14 predicted proteins | sample CB_VirMetaG_FD_78180 | JGI IMG/M metagenome (GOLD analysis project Ga0099846, IMG submission 78180) | Freshwater to marine saline gradient viral communities from Chesapeake Bay - CB_1504_1 Viral MetaG | ecosystem: Environmental > Aquatic > Marine > Coastal | place: USA: Chesapeake Bay... | reverse complement strand
TAGGTACTACAGCTCGTGTAACTGGTACAGACCGTGCTTTCACAAGCACTATCTTAAACACAGTAATCCAATCTACTTACACTAACGGTGGTTCACCAACAATCTTGATGGTAACTCCAGCACAGAAAGTAGTTGCATCTACATTTGCCGGTATCGCTACACGTTACAAAGACGTACCTGGTAATGTTCAAGCATCTATCATTGGTGCAGCAGACGTTTATGTTTCTGACTTTGGTACTATCTCTATCGTGCCTAACCGTTTCATTCCTAACGCTGACAATGATGACACAGCATTCTTATTAGACCCAGAAATGGCAGCCGTAGCTTACCTACGCCCATTCCAAACTAATGAGCTTGCTAAAACTGGTGACGCTGATTTAACTCAGTTGCTAGTTGAGTACACATTGGAAGTTCGTAACCAAGCAGCACACGGTATCATCTCTGACTTAAGTTAGTAGTTAGTTAAATATGTGGGGAGGGGAAACTCTCCCCCATTATGAGGTTATATGAGTAATACACTATCAAACGGCATTACCGATACATCATTTATAGATAACGGTGACGAGCTAGTCATACTTAAAAGCCAAGACATTACCGGCATCTTAGAGATGAACAAGCGTGAGTACGCTGCACAAGATGAACGTAAAAGATGGAGTGAGGATGCATTTGGCAACAAGGTGGCATCCATACCGCTTACAGTTTTCTCAGAATTAGAAAAGCAAGGCATAACAAGAGGCTTTGCAGTAATAGACAAAAAACGATTTAACGAATGGTTAAACAATCCCGATAACAGGGCATTTCGCACAAGGGCAGGTCGTATATGAGTATATCTAACTACACCGATTTACAGACTACGATTGCCAGTTACCTAGCACGTAGTGATTTAACGGCAATGATACCTGACTTCATTAGGCTTGCTGAAACACGACTACGCAGAGAACTACGCATACGTCAAATGCTAAAGGTAGTAACCACAACGGCAACGGCAGGTGACTCTACAGTAGAGCTGCCATCAGACTTCTTGCAGATGCGTGACCTACACATAGCAACCAACCCAGCAGCAACACTAGAGTATCAATCACCTAGCGCACTATTTCGCAATGCTCGTACTACTGACACAGGATTACCTGCACAGTACACCGTACTAGCGCAAGAGTTTCAATTAGCTCCAGTACCGGACAGTAACTACACACTTAGTATGCTGTACTACGCTGCACCACCATTTTTAACTAGCGCAGCGACATCTAACGCATTCACGGCTATATGCCCAGACTTATTACTTTATGGGTCTTTAGGCGAGGCAGAACCTTACTTAATGAACGATGCAAGGTTACAAACTTGGGCTACATTGTATGACAGGGGTGTAAATGCTTTAACCGTATCAGATGACCAAGGCGAGTATGCTGGTTCACCAATCTCAATCTCAATAGCAACACGATAAAGGAAAAATCATGGCAGAAATAAGTAACTACTTAGAAAACGCATTAATCAATGTAACGCTACGCAATACAGCTTACACCACACCAACAACAGTTTATGTAGGTCTATATACCACAGACCCAACTGACGCTAATACCGGTACTGAAGTATCTGGTGGCTCTTACGCACGTACGGCAGTAACCTTTGCAGCACCATCTAACGGTGTGACAACTAACTCGGCTGACGTAACATTCCCAACATCATCAGGCTCATGGGGTACTGTAGGTTGGATTGGCATACTTGACGCATCTACTGCCGGCAATCTTTTATATCACACTCCACTAGACGTATCTAAAACAATTTCATCTGGTGACATTTTTAAGATTTCTACCGGCAACCTTTCAGTAACACTAGCTTAAGGGATAGATTATGCCATTAGTCCTTAAAGATAGGGTTCAAGAAACCTCTACAACTACAGGTACTGGAACTCTCACGCTTTCTGGTGCTGTATCAGGCTATCAAACATTTTCTAGTGCTATAGGCAATGGCAATACTACATATTACGCAATTGTAGGCGGTACTGAGTGGGAGGTAGGCATTGGAACTGTCGCTGCCGGTACGTTAGCTCGTACTACTTTTATAACATCGTCTACTGGCTCTACTGTTTCCTTTAGCGCAGGTAATAAAAACGTATTTTGTACTTATCCTGCTGACCGTGCTGTAGCTGAAGACGAAACCTTAACAGCATACGCACCACAATTCGCAGCCAGCAATGGTTTAATGTTAAACAACATGACAGTCAGCGCAAACTACACAATACCTACTGGTTACTCTGCTAGTTCAGTTGGCGCAATAACAATAGCAAGCGGTATAACAGTAACCGTGCCACCAGGCAGTCGTTGGATTGTTATTTAAGGAAAAACTATGGCTTCAAAAATTAATGCTAAAACTTCAGGGGTAGGCGGTGTTGAAACTATCGCCGATAATACTGGTATATTAGAAATTCAAACGGCGGGTACAACCGCCATTACAGTAAATGCTACGCAAAACATTACATTAGCAAATGCGTTGCCTGTAGGCTCTGGGGGTACAGGTCTTTCTACTCTAACCGCAAATAGCGTTATTTTAGGTAACGGAACTTCTAGTCCTACTTTTGTTGCTCCAGGTACTTCAGGAAATGTACTTACCTCTAATGGTACATCTTGGACTAGCTCTGCTGGCGGTGGTGGCAGTTCTCTAACTATAGATAATAAAACAGCAGCCTATACGATTGTTACTGGTGATTTAGGAAAAGTAATTAACTGTACTTCGGGTACATTTACTATTAGTTTAACGGCAGCAGCGACACTTGGTTCAGGATTTAATGTAACTATTTGGAATACCTCTGCAACTACAACTGATGTTATTACAATTGACCCTAACGGTGCAGAAACAATTGATGGTAGCACTACAATAACTTTACGATTAGGTGAAGGTACTGAAATCGTTAGTAATGGTACTAATTGGATTACTGGTAATAAAAAATCCATGAGGTATTATGCAGAAAATGCAACAACACTCCTACGACCTGTTGCTTCAGGTGTGCCATCTATTGCTATGGGGAATGGTGGATATGCAAGTGGTAATGGTGCTATTGCAATAGGTAATGGAAGGGTTGATGGATATTCGGGGGCTACTCAAATAGGGGCAATTGCTATTGGTGGTGGAGCTAGAGGAACAGGTTCTTATGGTGTATCTATTGGTCTAGATTCCAATGCTTTAGGTAATTCTTCAGTAGGGTTAGGCACTTCAGCTACTGCAACTACAAATTATGCTACAGCCGTTGGTGGTATTTCTAATGCAAGTGGTTCAGAATCAACTGCTGTTGGTACTTACTCAAGTGCAACTCAAGCTGATGCAACTGCTATCGGTGCTTATGCTAATGCAAGACAACCTTATGCTACTAGCATTGGGTATAACGCTTACAATGATACAGTTAAAAACAAATATACCTTTGGTTCAGCATGGTCATCAACATTTGGAGGGGGAGATAAGGCTGTAGCTGGTAAATATATTTTGGGTGCATCTACTACAAATGCAACAACTACAGTATTAACTACAATATCAGGGGCTGTTGCTAGTACAAATCAACTTACTTTACCTGATAAGGCGGTTGTTTGTTTTACTGGGCAAATAGTATGTAGAACTTCAGGTACTGTTTCATCAGCATGGAAAATTGAAGGTCTAATCAGGCGTGATACTGGTGTAGCTACAACTACTCTTATAGCATCTACAGTTACAGATATTAGTAACGTATCAGGATTTACAGTTGCACTTGCGGCAGATACCACATACGGATGTCTTAAAATTTCTGTAACTGGTGCTGCTGCAACTAGCTTACGTTGGTTATCTACTGTTGAAACTACTGAAGTTATAAATTAATTAAGGAAATGAAAATGGCAATTCAAATAGACTTACAAGAATCAAACTTTGGCATCCCATTTGCACAGGCTTATTTTAGAATTGCAAATGTAGCAATAAATTATCAAAGTAATTTAGATTTTCATCATCTAGTAATGATTACTTTAATTGGGTATGCAACAAAACCTGAAAGTGTACATATAAATAATGTAGATGCTAAACGCTATGATGTTCCATTGACTGACATTGAATCTTGTGATGGGGCTACCTTTTTAGAGAAATGTTACAAGTGGGTGATGGCTCAACCTGATATGGTTAACTCAATCGCAGTTTAAAATAAAGGGTTTCAAATGTCAGAGATAATAATAGCTGGAAATACTAGTGGAACTATTACTTTACAAGCCCCTGCCGTTGCTGGGACAACGGTACTTACTTTGCCTACTTCTAGTGGAGCTGTAGTAAGCACAACTGAAACGCAAACGCTAACAAATAAAACATTTACAGGGTACACGGAAACAGTATATGCAGTATCGGGAACAACTCCAGCACTATCACCCACAAATGGCACTATACAAACTTGGACTCTTTCTGCAAATAGCACTCCAACATCAGGTACTTGGGCTGCTGGACAAAGCCTTACATTAATGGTCGCAGATGGAACGGCATATACAGTTACTTGGACTTCTTTAGGAGTTGTTTGGGTTGGAGCAACAGCTCCTACTTTAGCTACAAGCGGCTATACTGTTATTCAACTGTGGAAAGTAGGGACTACTATTTATGGTGCAACTGTTGGAGATGTCGCCTAATGTTAAGTAATATGCTAAGAGCTGCTGCTGGTAATAGAGAACCTGTTGTGTTTAACCCAGCCAACTTATTTGCTAGTGGGGAGTTTGGAGGATTTTATGACTTTAGTGATACCTCAACTTTATTTACTGACCAAGCACGAACAACTCCAGTAACAACAACAGGCAATGCTGTAAGGGGTGTTACTGATTTATCAGGTAATAATAACCATTTAATTAATAGTTTGGGAACACCTACTTGGAATAGTGCTGGGTTTGTTCAGCTTATATCATCAGAACTCAGAGTTCCAGTTTCTAAAGCTATTGGTAATTTTACACTTGCTTTTGCGGTTATAGAAAATGTAAGGCAAAGTAATTTTGCGTATGCATTTGTAAGTGGTGGGTCGCCTAGATTTAGCTCTCATTTAGCATGGACTGATAACAAATATTATTTTGACACATATGATTTTGGTAGTGGTAGGGTTAGTGGAACTGCATTAAGCGTAGGTACTCCATTTACAACGGTAGTTTCAAGAACAGGGTCTAGTATAGGTGTTACACTAAATAATTCCGCATTTGGGACAGCTACTCAAGGTACATCGGTATCGATAAATCAGATAAATTTTGGGTATGGTTCAGGTTATTATTGGAATGGCAGTTGTTACGCTTTATTTTTTATTGATAGAGCATTAACAACAACAGAGAAGTCAGACTTGCAAACGTGGCTGACCTCAAAACTTTAGCATGAATATTATTTACATAATTTAATAATTAAAAAAATTTACTAAGGGAATAATAGATGCTAGGGTTTGCACCATTTTCGGATGTACCATTTTCAGACATACCGTTTGTACAAACCTCAGCATCTGCAAGTGTTAATGCAACGGCAACAGTTACATCTAATGGCACTTATGTAGCAGGTGGATTGGGAGCAATTAATGCAATAGCCACAGCTATTGCCAATGCAAATACTATTTTAAATAGTATTGCCTCAATCAATGGTGTTGCAATAGTAACTGCCAATGGCACGGTTCTTGCAATTGTTAATGGAAGTGCAAGTGTTAATGGTATAGCTACGGTTAATGCTTCTGCAACAAGGACTACATTTGCAGCAGGTGCTGTTAATGGCTACGCTTATGTAACTGCGCTTGGTGGTAACATATTCACAGGCAACGGTGCAATTACTGGCTCTGCTAGCGTAACCGCACTAGGCGGTCTAGTATTAGATGGTATAGGCTCAATTACCACAGAAACTACAGTTTCAGCTAACGCTATAGCGCAATATAACGCTCTAGGAAGCATTTATTGCGAAGGGTTGATGTCAGTATATGCCAATGCACAATTCTCGGCTCTTGGTAGTGTTGTAACGAGTGCAACAGTTACCGCAGATGGTCACCCTATAGGTTATAATTGGGTAGACGTACCGGTAAGCGCAAATACTTGGACAGATACAAACGTAAACACAAACACATGGGTAGAAACATCAGTAAACAACAATGAATGGTTAAGACAAGGATAAATTATGGTAACCCAAGAGTTTTTAAAATCTGTATTAAATTATGACCAAGACACAGGTATTTTTACATGGGCAGTTAACAAATCAAAAAGGTGTAATATTGGTGATGTAGCTGGGCATAAAGATAACGGTTATATTAGAATAGAAATAAATAATAAAGCATACAGAGCGCATCGTTTAGCATGGCTATATGTTTATGGTGAAATGCCAAAATTACATATTGACCATATAAACAGCAATCGGTCTGATAACAGAGTTAGCAATTTAAGAGAAGCAACATATCAAGAAAATAGTAAAAATTATAGCACTCCAAAAACAAATACTTCTGGAGTAAAAAATGTATCTTGGTATAAAAAATTAAATAAATGGGTGGTGTCACTTGGGGTAAATGGTAAAAAGAAAACCATTGGCTATTTTGATGACATTGAATTTGCCGAATTGGTGGCAATAGAAGCAAGAAATAAATATCATATGGAGTTTGCAAATCATGGCTAAAACAAAAATATCCGAGTGGAGTGCAATTGCCGCTAATAATACTGACATAAATGGCATAGATATTGCTGAGGGTTGTGCGCCATCTGGAATTAATAATGCAATCCGTGAGTTGATGGCTCAAGTTAAAGACCAACAGACCGGTACAGACGCTGACAACTTTACTGTAGGCGGTAACTTATCTGTTACTGGCACGACTACATTTACTGGAGTTCCTACTGCACCAACTGCTACTGCTGGTAATAATACTACTCAATTAGCTACTACTGCTTTTGTGACTACTGCTGTAGGTACTCTAGGTACAATGGCTTCGCAAAATGCTAATGATGTTGCTATTACTGGTGGTGATATACTTGCTGATGCTCTTTCTTGTACTGGAGGATTATTTTTAGGAAATAATACAGGAAGTCAAGATGTTAATATTGAAATAGGACATAACAGAACAGCAGATGGTAATGCCTATATTGACTTTCATTCTGCTCTTATAAGTGCTGGGGGAACTGGTGATTATGATTTACGCATAATTAGAATTGCTGGTGCTAATGAAAATGCATTTTTTCAGAATGTTGGTACTGGTAGTATAATTTTTAATACTAACGGCACTACTCGTATGACTCTTAATTCAGCAGGGATTACTGGTGATTTAGCACCTAACTTTACTGGAAGCAATCAGTCTTTAGGAGCAAATGGATATCAAAAACTTCCTGGCGGTTTAATTATGCAATGGGGAACAACTGGTAATATATCACCAAACAATAGTGTTGCTGTTACGTTTCCTATTGCATTTCCAAATGCAGTTTACTCCGTAACTATTGGTACTAATGTTTCTAATCCAGCAGCAGACTCAGGTTGTAATGTTTCAAATAGAACAACTACTGGGTTTACTGCGGGTAATGGTGATAATGCAAATACATTTACTTGTTCATACATGGCAATAGGCTATTAAATGAATAACATTGAAACAATTTTAGGCTACCTAAACAACATCCCATCAGACAAAATCTATCATTGTCTAGTGGGAGTTATACTATTTGCCATAGGTCAGTTAGTTGGCTATGGCTTATTGGTTGCTGTTGTTGGTGCTGTTGGTAAAGAGATATACGATTATTGTCACCAAGATACACACACACCTGACTTATGGGATGCTATTGCTACTACGCTTGGCGGTCTGTTAGGCTACGCAATATATCTTGGCTACTAGCCTACTTTATAAAGGAATACTATGGCTACCCAAAGAATAGCATTTACAGAGTGGACACCAGATTTAGCAGGTGTTGCTGAAAACTTGTCTATTGCCAAGAATGTAGTACCTACAGCTTTAGGTTATAACCCATTTCCGTTAGGTGTAGATTACTCTGCTGCTGCTAGTGAAAACCTTAATAACGTGTTTGCCGGTAAGTTTAGTGCTACGACAAACATATTTGCCGGTGGTGCTACCAAGCTATTCAGATTAGATGGTGCTGACTTGAGCATGGATGACGTATCTAAAAGCGTAGCAAGAAGTATTAGTAATGTAGCATTAACATCTAACGTAGCAACCATTACAACTTCTTCAGACCACGGCTATAGTACAGGCGATTCAGTTACTGTGGATGCAAGTAATAATACCTTTGATGGTACTTATACCATTACATCTACACCAACAAATACAACATTCACCTACGCTAAAGTCAATGCCGACATTGCTAGCGCAAGTGCTACCGGTACTGTTATTGCTGCATCATATGCTAGCGTAGTGAAATGGAACTTTACTCAGTTTGGCAATGCTATCATCTGCGCTAATAATATAAATAAATTACAAAGTTTTACGCTAGGGTCAAGCTCATCATTTGGTGATTTGAATCCATCCGCACCAGTAGCCAAGTACGTAACTGTTGTGCGTGACTTTGTTGTAGCTGCCAACTTAGATTCTGGTAGTAACGCTAACAAGGTGCAATGGTCTAACATTAATGATGAAACAAACTGGACTACTGGCGCAGCATCACAGTCTGACTATCAAATAATCTCTGATGGTGGCAACATTACCGGCATGACCGGTGGCGAGGTTGGCTTAATATTCTTAGACAGAGCTGTTGTGCGGATGTCTTACATTGGCTCACCATTGTTCTTCCAATTTGACACAATTAGCCGTAACATTGGCTGTGTTGAAGGCAACTCTGTTGTGCAGTACGGTGGTACAAGCTACTTCTTGGGCGCAGATGGTTTCTATTCATGCGATGGCTCTACAATAACTGCCATTGGTACACAAAAAGTAGATGCATGGTTCTATGCTAATGCCAACCAGTCCAAACTTAATTTAATGTCATCTACAATTGACCCATTCCGTAAGATAGTGGTATGGGAGTTCATTGACAACTTTGCACAAAATACTTTGCTGATATACAACTGGCAAGTACAAAAATGGTCTTACTGCACGACAGACGTTGATGTAGTAGCATCATCTGCCTCTGCCGGTATGACTTTAGAAGGCTTAGACTTATATGGCAACATGGACACGTTAACCACATCACTAGATGACGCATTATGGACTGGCGGTAAGTTCTTATTTGCTGGTGCAAGAGATACTAAGGTGGTGACATTTACCGGTGCGAACTCTTCTGCACAGCTCACTACAGGTGACATAGGAAGCGAAGTTACTTCTATCGTTACATTGGCACGACCAGTAGTAGATAACGGCTCAGGGAGCGTAGCAATAGCGTCTAGGACACTTTTAAGCGCAGTACCTGAGTTAGGTTCTTATACTGCTGCTGATAGCGAAAATAGGGTATCATTACGGAGTAGTGGTAAGTACCATCGTATCTCAGTAATTCCTACTGGAAGCAATTGGTCTAATGCCATTGGAGTTGACATTGATGTTACACCACAGGGTACTAGATAATGTATCGTAAACTTAACCCATCAGGTAGTACACCTCGTGAAATATCCGAGGTAGTGAACAACCTTGTTGAGGGTAAGTCCAATAATACCGGTACAATCACACTAGCAACCGGCTGGGCTACTACTACTACACTTTACGATGAGCGCATTGGTTACGACTCTATTATCTTATTGTCACCCAGCTCAGATAACGCAGAATCAGATGCAGCACCTTACGGCTCATTTAGCAACAATACAGACCAAACAGCTCCAAGCGTAGGTGCTACTGCTGTTGTTGTTTTAGACACTACAGAAACAAGTAGCGGTGTATACCTTGCAAGTGGGTCTAGGATGTATGTAAGGAATAAGGGTACATACAATGTGCAATTTTCGTTACAATTAGTAAATAAAGATAACGTAGCTCAGTATGCCGATATATGGTTTAGAAAAAACGGTACGGATATTGCTAGAAGTGCAAGCAGATTTGACATACCAGCACGTAAAAGCGCATCAGATTGGGGTCACATTGTAGGTACAGTTAATATATTTACAGCAATGGAGGCTGGCGATTACGTTGAGATTGCCGGCACAACATCTAGCACATTAATTGGCTTAGAACATTATGCTGCCGATACCGGCATACCTAGACCAGCTATTCCATCTGCTATTGTTTCAGTAAACTATATTGCGCCACTAAGCTCAGATAACATTTATATTAGTGCAATCATTCCTGGTCAAGCGACTATTTCTCACTTTGCCAATGATACAGCAGACAAGACATACAAATACTTGGTGGTGGCATAATGGAGTTTTCATACGTACAGCCTAACGAACTAAGACATTGCTGGTGGTGGGTTCGCCAAGGTCTTGAGAAGGTTCGTGCTAAAGGTCATTCAGAATGGCTTGCAGAGGACATATATTGCGATTGCTACGAGCAACGCTCTATGTTGTGGATATTGCCAGAAAAGAAAGGTTTTATTGTGTTACAGCCTAACGGTGTAGAGATGCACATT
>Ga0099846_1001278_pt1 | contig 10483 bp, 13 predicted proteins | sample CB_VirMetaG_FD_78180 | JGI IMG/M metagenome (GOLD analysis project Ga0099846, IMG submission 78180) | Freshwater to marine saline gradient viral communities from Chesapeake Bay - CB_1504_1 Viral MetaG | ecosystem: Environmental > Aquatic > Marine > Coastal | place: USA: Chesapeake Bay... | reverse complement strand
TGTTCACTGTGAACTAGATGGTGAACGTGCAATCTATAAAGCTTAAGGAGACAAAGTGACAGCCTATATCCTAGACGTTGAGAATACTACATGTCGTCACCACGATAAGCTACACCTCGACCCCTTCGAGCCTAGCAATACGCTGACTATGGTTGGTATGCAGCGTGTAGATGATGGGCGACAGCTACGACTACCGTTTGACCATAGTGAAGCACAGGACATTGAGGGCACTAATCACAAGCGTATACAATCTACGCTAGATCGCTGCACATTGCTTATTGGACACAACCTACAGCACGACTTGATGTGGCTGTGGGAGAGTGGCTTTAAGTATGATGGTGAAATATACGATACCATGCTTGGTGAATACCTACTGCTGCGTGGTATGGAGGGTCTGCTATCCCTTGAGGCTTGTGCTATTCGTCGTAAGCTTCCACTGCAGAAACAAGATACACTTAAACAATACTTCAAGGAAGGAGTAACAACACGTGATATACCTCTTAGCGAGCTTAGCACCTATCTTAGCTACGATCTTGGTACTACTCGTGAGCTATATCTTGCTCAACTTAATGATTATTCGCAAGACTCGTCGTCGTCATTAGTACCAGTACGTGACATCACTATGCAGACATGCGTTGTTCTTACTCGTATGTATTGCAATGGCTTTTCCGTAGACTTAGATGCACTGGCTGACGTTAAGCTTCTGTTCGAGACTGAGCTTGCAGATATTGAGCAGCGGCTGTATAAGCAAATCCGTAACCTCATGGGCGACACACCTATCAACCTCAACAGCCCAGAGCAGATGTCACAAGTTATCTTTAGTCGTTCTATGAATAGTAAGAAAGATTGGGCTGGATTGTTTGAGCATATCCGCACACCAGCAGAGTTCAAGGCCGCTGTTAAAGCTAATAGTTCTGCTATCTACAAGACAGTTGCATACCAGTGCCCTACATGTGAGGGTAGGAAGTACACATACAAGACTAAAGCTAATGGCCAACCATTTGCAAAGCCTAACAGGTGCAAAGACTGTGATGCTGAGGGGTTTAAGCTTCGCAATACTACTGAGCTAGCTGGGCTTAGGTTTGACGCACCAAGTAAAGAGTGGGCATCAGCTAATGGCTTCTCTTCTGCTAAGGATAACCTCTCCGTACTAATTACAGTTGCGATAACTAATGGTATGGAAGATGCTAAGAACTTCCTGACGGACCTACAACGTATGAATGCTGTGTCTAGCTATCTATCCAGCTTTGTTGGTGGTATTGAGGCATATACTAAGCAAGATGGTATGCTTCACGTAGGCCTGACACAACACATCACTGCCACTGGACGCTTTAGTGGTCGTAACCCCAATATGCAAAACATGCCACGTGGTGGTACATTCCCTGTTAAAAAAGCCTTCAAGTCTCGCTGGGAAGGTGGCAAGGTTATGGAAGCTGACTTTGCACAGCTTGAGTTCCGTGTTGCTGCATTCCTAGCCCAAGACGAATTGGCTATGGAAGAGGTACGTACAGGCTTTGACGTTCACAGCTATACTGCTCAGGTTATTACTGATGCAGGTGAACCTACGACACGACAGGATGCTAAGGCTCATACGTTTGCTCCGCTGTATGGTGCTACAGGACACGGCAGAACACCAGCACAGGCTGCTTACTACACACACTTCATTGATAAGTATGTTGGCATTGCAGCATGGCATAAGCGTTTGGGTGACGAAGCCATTCGCTTTGAGAAGATTACTATCCCTAGTGGTAGGCAGTACGGCTTCCCTGGTACTACTCGACGTAAGAACGGTACTGTTACTAACTTTACTCGCATTAAAAACTATCCAGTACAAGGTTTTGCTACTGGTGATATCGTTCCTGTTGTGCTAGTAGAGATTGATAAGCGTCTTCGTGAGGGTAACTTTCTGACGCTACTTGTTAACACCGTACATGACTCTATTGTGTTCGATGTACACCCCATAGAGATTGATCGTATGATTACCTTTGTAGATGATATGAACCGTGATCTACACCAGATTATCCTCGGCGCTTTTGGTATTGACTTCAATGTACCACTTCTGCTAGAAGCTAAGATAGGTGATAACTGGCTAGCACAGAAGGATGTTAAGAAATGACTGAGATTATTACTGTTGCAGTAATATCACTACTAGTATTACTTGTGTATGTAGCAACAATTGACGATTGACAAACACCACCAAACTGAGTATAACTAATTCTCCGCTAAAAGATACAGTGGAAGTTAACAACAAAAGGAACTAAAAATGAGCAACGATATCGCACTTCTCAACGGCACCTTTGAAATGGGTACAGACTTGGCAGCAATGCTAGGCTTTAAGACGGGTGGTGGTGAACAGGCTAGCACCCTCGCAGAGCTTAAGCAGTTGTATAAGGCTGTTAAAGGTGAAATGGAACACAAAGGCAAGAAGATGGCTGTGGAAGTAATTCCAGGTGGTAGCTACTCCTTGACCCTAGCTGATGGTTCCACGGTATACTCGGATACTGCTACTGTTCGCATCTTCATGCAGCGCTACCAGTACCAACGCTATGAGAAGTTTGCAGCAGCAGTAGAAGGTAAAGACGGTAAGATGTTCCGTTCCGTTATGGCTACCAGCTTTAACGTAGGCGACTTGAAGGACAACTACGGTGGATTTAACTGCGGGCGTCCAGGTGGTTACATTAAAGATTACGACTCTTTGACGGGTCCATTGCGTGACATTGTTAAGAATACGAAACGTGTTATGGTTATCTTTGGTTTTGTTACATTGGACAATCCAACAGATGAAGCTGGAAATGCAGTAGACAATCCAGGCACTCAGCCGTTCTTCATGCGTATCAAAAATGCTAAGAGCTATAAGAATGTCGAAGGCATTGCTAAAACTCTGATGAAGCAGAACCGCTTGCCTATTCAGTATAACGTCAAGTTTACGAATGACTCTGTTCCACTGCCAAACGGTGAACTGAACTTCTTCGTTGTAGTGGAGCCTCTGGCTTCTGTTGATTTGACTGCAGAAGATCAGCAGGCAGTTAAAGACTTTATGGCATGGATTGAGTTTCAGAATAGCTTTATCTTGAAGCTGTGGAGTGCAGTGCATGAATCTGATATGTCTGAAGAAGACAAAAATGTTCTGCAAAACTTTATTCAGATTGAAGATGTTTCCGTAGAAGAACAGGAAGACATCTAATGAATCATCCAGCAGAGGTAGCTCTTCATATGCTACTTCAGTCTGTTGCTTCGGGGTCGGGTGATATCAGCGATGATATCCTCGACCAAGTTGCCGCAGATGTGAAGGAAGCACTTAAGCGTCAAGTCAGTAGCCCCTCACGTAAGGGTAACTTCAAGCTGCGGGTATCTAACCTAGGCCGTCCAACATGCCAGTTGTGGTATGATAAGAATAAGCCAGAAGCAGCTACTCCAATGCAGCCATTCTTCCTTATGCAGATGCTTATCGGTGACGTAACAGAAGCTGTATTTAAGGGCTTGCTACGTGCAGCAGGTGTAGACTTTGGTGAGTCTGAGACTGTGTACCTTAAGGTAGGCGACAGCGAAATCCGTGGTAGCTATGATATGATGCTGGATGGTGCCATTGATGACGTTAAGTCTGCATCACCTTGGAGCTACACGAATAAGTTTGATACCTATGAACACATGGAAGCAGGCGATAGCTTCGGCTATATTGCACAGCTTGTAGCTTACGCTAAGGCTAAGGGTGTTGAGGTAGGTGGCTGGTGGGTACTGAATAAGTCTAACGGTGAGTTTAAATATCTTAAAGCTAATCCAGATGTAGACAAGGTGCTCAAGCAGATTGAGAATACTGTAAACTACATCAATAACGATGAACCATTCAAGCGTTGCTTTGAAGCAGAGGCAGAGACATTCTACGGTAAGGCTACGGGTAATCTTGTAGTTCCTGATGCGTGTCGTTTCTGTAACTATCGCAAGGACTGCTGGCCAGATGTACGTGAGTTGCCAAAGCTTGTTACTAAGGCTTCTACTAAGGAGGGTGCTATGACTGAGTACGTATACGTTGCACCTGAGCACGAGGCTAAAGCACAGGGCTTTAAGTGAAGCACAAGCCAGGATATTACGTAAGAGAGAACCGCTATACGGAATACATCCTGCATGGACCGTATGACACCGAGCAACTAGCCAGAGACAACTTACCCAAAGATGTTGTCAAAGGGCTTACAGTAGATTGGGTAACATATTGGGTATCACAGATACATGAAACCAAAGACACAGCGTAAACACGTTGTAGCTAAATATCGCAGTGGCCTCGAAAAGGAGGCTGCTGCTTTTTTGTCTCAGCATGACATTGGCTATAAGTATGAAGCTTATACAATTGAGTGGGAAGACCTTAGCTACAGGAAGTACACACCAGACTTTGTTTTAGACAATGGCGTTATCATTGAGACTAAAGGTATGTTTGATGCAGATGATAGGCGCAAACACCTTGAGGTAAAAAAGCAACACCCTGAGCTAGATATCAGATTTGTTTTCAGTAATGCAAAAGGAAAGCTTTACAAAGGATCAAAGACCTGCTATAGCAAATGGTGTGAGGATAACGGGTTTCAGTGGGCGCATAGAGTAATTCCACAATCATGGCTACTAGAAACTGGTACACCTATTACAGATAACGTAAAACTTAAAACACAAAGGAGAGACAAGCTATGACAGCCTTCATGCTAGCGTTAGCTATTTTTATTCCATTCCAATTTATCTTTATCGCACTTCGCCTTATGAATAGCGCACGAGCAGATACAATTGATATTGTAGTACTTCAAATGATGGTATTTAATATTATCTTCACCTCAACCTATTACTTGATTGGATAAATAGATGAGCAACAATAATAGCAACAACAAGAGTGTCGGGCTTAAGCGTTTGACTAAGCCACACAGTGTACCAATGAAGACTGCCCCTGGTGGCAAGGATATGGTACGAGATAACAGTAAGCAGCGTCTCTATAAAGTGGCAGGTGAAAAGTGAATACATATGACAGTGACGATGAAAACAATATGTACTCCATCATGCTTGTGCCATACTTCGATGGAGAGCAGCTTAACGTAAGGGTTGGCATGGCCTTCCCTAGTGTAGATGATCCTGAGGATGATACACACGTTGATATGATTGCTACACTAACCTTCATGGCTACAGCATTTAAGCTGATGCAGTCAGATGAAAAGTTCGCTAAGAAAATTCTAAAGCACAATAAGGCCACACTTGAAGAGTATGAGTTCGCCCACAAGAATGCTAAGGCTGAGCCAGAGCTTCCCAAGAAAGAATACTTAGACGAAGCTAAAACAATCATCAAGCCAACATTTGGTAAGAAGGGTAAGTAATATGACAGAGAAGAAATCTACCACATCTGATGGTGGATCAAGTACCTACTATGACTTTCCTGTGGGTTCTGTAACCCTAAACGATGTCATGGAGTGGCTTGCCCAAACTAGATGGGGAGGCGACTCTCTGCACCTAAAGGACATCTTTAAAGCTGCGTGGCGGTGGGGAGAGAAGGCTGGTACAACTAAGGCGTACGATGCACGTAAGATTATGTATTACGGAGCACGGTTGCTTATGATGTATGGCGGCGTACAGGCCCTACGTGAGACACTAAAAGATATGCTAGAAGATAAACAATTTAATACGAGGAACTGATATGTCTAAGTTTGATACGAGCGATGCAGTATGTGAGTTTATCCGTGCATTTGATGCATCTACAGATATTGCTCTGTGGGAGAAGCTAGTTAAAGAAGAAATGGAAGAGCTTCGCTTGGAGCTTATTGCTGATAAGGTTGACCGAGAAAAGGTGCTGAAAGAGACAGCAGATGTTATGTATGTTGTAACTCCTTTGCTTGGCTTGACTCAGGTGCTTGGTGCTATCGGCCTTGTTAGTGAAGATCGTATGGCTGATATCGCTGATATGATTGAACGTGCAGATAAGATCATGGCTACACCTATTGCTATGTTTGGGCATGACGTCATTCAAGAGGCATTTAATCTTGTACATGCAAGTAACATGTCTAAGCTTGGTGATGATGGTAAACCCATTCGCCGTGATGATGGTAAAATTCTCAAGGGTCCAAACTATAAAGCCCCTGACCTGAGCGCACTGGTGTAACAATGAGATTTAATATTGTTATTGAACTTGAAGTGGACGAGGGTAGCAATATCCTCTCCACCTGTAATACGAACTACGAACAAGATGTTGCGGATAGTGTTGAGAACCTACTACATGATTTAGATGATGTGGACGTTTCTGACATTGTAGTAACACGAATTAAGGGATAGAGCATGAGCATTCGGAACACTAAGGTTTCTGCACGAGCAGAGATTATTACACGGCGTACCTATAACCGTCCAAAAGACGAGGCGGGTACTGTATTTGAGACTTGGGAAGAGACTATTGATCGCGTTATTGGGCACCAAGAGTGGCTGTGGAAACGCGCAAAGAAGGCTGACCTTAGTGTACAAGACTATCAAGAATTGGCTAAGCTGCGTAAGCTTATGGTAGAGCGTAAGGCTACCGTATCTGGGCGTACACTGTGGCTTGGTGGTACTACGGTAGCGCAGACACGTGAGGCTTCTCAGTTCAACTGTAGCTTCGGTGAGATTGAGACGGTGCACGATGTAGTTGACTCGCTGTGGCTGCTGTTGCAGGGCTGTGGTGTAGGATTTAAGCCAGTTGTTGGTACACTTAATGGCTTCACTAAGCCTGTATCTGTTGAAACTGTACGCTCTACTCGCACCAATCGTGGGTATGAGAATAACACCAGCCACTTCTACGTACGCGATGGCTTGAAGGTGTGGGAACTGCGTATCGGTGATAGTGCAGAGGCATGGGCTAAGGCTGCAGGCAAGCTGTTGGCAATGAAAGAGCCTGTTGATATTGTTGTGCTTAACTACCAAGAAATCCGTCCTGCAGGTGAACGCCTCAAAGGCTACGGCTGGATTAGCTCTGGTGATGAACAAATCCATGTAGCATTTAAAGCTATCTGTGATATCCTTAGTAATCGTGCAGGAAAGCTTCTGCGTCAGATGGATATCCTAGACATTGAGAACTGGCTTGGTACTATCTTGTCGTCTCGCCGCTCTGCAGAGATTGCTGTTATGGACGTTGAGAGCCAAGAGATTGATGACTTCATTGTAGCTAAGCGTGACTACTGGCTGCATAACAACCACCACCGAACACAGAGTAACAACTCTATTCTGTTCCACCACAAGCCATCTAAGTGGGAGTTGCTTTATATCTTCCAGAAAATCCAAGAAGCGGGTGGCTCTGAGCCAGGGTTTATCAATGCTGAGGCAGCTATTAAGCGGGCACCTTGGTTTAAGGGTGTTAATCCTTGTGCTGAAATTTTGCTGGGTAACAAGAGTTTCTGTAACCTCGTCGAGGTAGACCTTGGTAAGTTTAATGGTAACGAAGTAGCACTGTATGAAGCTATGTATCTTGTTGGTCGTGCCAACTATCGTCAGACTTGTGTGAACCTTGACGATGGTGTGTTGCAGCGTTCTTGGCATGAGCTTAATGAGTTCTTGCGTTTGTGTGGTGTTGGTGCTACTGGTATTGTACGCTGGGAACACGTAGATAAAGCTATTGCATGGGCTGCTATTCGTGAGTACGCAGTAAGTGGTGCTAACTCTATGGCAGATGAACTCGGTCTTCCACGTGCTAAGCTGGTGACTACGGTTAAGCCTTCTGGTACACTTGGTAAGATTATGGATACTACGGAGGGTGTTCACAAGCCTCTTGGTAAGTACATCTTCAACAATGTTAAGTTCGGCAAATATGATCCCTTGATCCCACAGCTTCGTGATGCTAACTATCACATCTTTGAACTTGACTCCATGAAAGATGCAGTGTTTGTTCGTCTTCCTGCTTCATATGAAGATGTTAAGTTTGACATTGTAGATGGTGTTGAAGTTAACCTTGAGTCTGCTGTAGCACAGCTTGATCGCTATAAGCTTATCATGGAAAACTACGTAGACCACAACTGTTCTGTGACTATCAGCTACGACCCATCTGAGGTTCCTGCTATTGTTGATTGGCTTAGTGCTAATTGGGATACTTATGTGGGTGTGTCATTCATCTATCGTAATGATCCAACTAAGACAGCTAAAGACCTTGGCTACGAATACCTGCCACAAGAGGTTGTAACTAAGGAAGTATTTGAAGCATATACAGCCACCCTTGGTATGCTGGACTTGGATAGAGCTAATACTCTCGAAGAGCTTGACCAAGAAGGTTGTGCTACAGGTGCTTGCCCAATTCGATAGGAGACAACATGTACTATATCATCACTAAAGATAACTGTATCTACTGCGATAAAGCTAAGATGTTTCTTATTGATAACATGGAAGCCTATCAAACTATTGACTATAAAGATAATGTGTTTATGAAGAAGCTTATGTTTAAAGCTGAACTCGTGACACTGCCACAGATTTGGCATAATGATGAATACGTAGGTGGTTACAATGAACTTCTTTCGTATCACAGCTATTTAGATGTTGACTTAATTCTGTAACTGTGCTATATAGCTAAAGTGGGGTGCGGCACTTAAAACGCACAACCTTATCGCTAGAGTAGCTTAGTGGCTAAAGCCAGATGCTCATAACGTCCAGATCGTGGGTTCGAGTCCCTCCTCTAGCACCAAGCCCCCTTAGCTCAACTGGATAGAGCAATTTCTAGGTAGATTATCATATTCCCAATGACAGTTTGGGCAAAGAAGTTTTAGGTTGTCTCTATCGTTTATTTGTGATATAGTTGCAGTTAGTGGAAAGTCTCCTATAGCTTTTATGTGACATACTTCTACGTGCTTATCATAACTACAAAAATCACATACTTGTGGTTCATTCTTAACAGAAGCCCTAGCTCTACTACGTATTAACGCATATGCACTGGACTTGTGGTGTTTATGATACGTAGCCTCTTCTAGGGTAAAGTCTCTTATAGTAGAACATGCATCGCATTTACTTTTTCTCGCACTAATTACTGTATCACAAGCACTACATGTGCGTAACCTTGCCTTCCTTTTAGGTACTTTATTAGTCTCTTTTGCAGCACAAGACCTAGAACAAAATTTAGGGTTTGTAGTGTCTTTAAGGCAATAAGCACACTTCGTCATGGTATAACTCCTGAGGTTCTCGCCCCCACATTGGTCTTCTAAACCATTGGCATTATAATTAGTGGGATGGACGCCCTGAGGTTCAATTCCTCCGAGGACTTCCAGAATTATACCATACTTGAAACTTTAGTCAAGTAGCTACACCATTACTTTAATTATGCCCTAGTAGCTCAGTTGGTAGAGCAGACGCCTTGTAAGCGTATAGGTCGGGAGTTCGAGTCTCTCCAGGGGCACCAATAAAACATGGTTCTAGTTATACGGTATACGTGTAGTTGTTCACCGTTACCTCGCTTATGGTATTCGACTGTAGTAACGCCATAGGTCAGGCGGCTTAAGTGTCCGTTTTCTACATCCGTGATGAACACCGATACCACGGAAGAGTATCGCCGTACCTGGTAAGCGGCACAACGTAACAACATAAAGTTTACACAATGCAGCATGAACTTTTTAGTGACTTACCTACATTGATACAGGATGGGCATTCAAAGACATGCTCAAAGTGTAGCAGGGAGTTACCCCTATCCTCGTTTAGTAGAGCAAGTGGTGGAAACTATCTTAGAACAGAATGTAAGCGATGTTCAAGAGAGCTATCAAGTGTACGTACAAAGCTAGGTAAGAACATTCCAAAGCCCAGCGCTGACTACCAATGTCCTATCTGTAACAAGAAAGCAGAAGATGTTGTAGGTCATGGCGGTAAAAGTGGTTCCGCTTGGGTATTGGATCATAACCACGAAACAAACAGCTACAGAGGATGGCTATGTCACAAGTGTAACAGGGGCTTAGGCTCATTTAACGATAACACAGAAACCCTTCAAAGAGCGATTAAATATTTGTATGGCACGTAACAAGCCCAAAATTACGCGACCTCAACGTGGTAAGCAACAGCAGCCACAAAGACCACAACGCAGCCGCTACTCTAATGCAGAAGCAGAGAGCACTGCACGTGTTGTAAACCTTACACCAAAGAATGATAACCAAGGTAGAATGATTAAAGCTATGCGTAGTAGCTCACAGGTTATTGTGACAGGCTATGCTGGTACTGGTAAGACCTACCTAGCAGCAACAGAAGCAGCTAATCTGTATCTACAGCGTAAGATTAAACGCATTGTAGTACTGAGGCCTGCTGTAGCTGTAGGTAAAGACCCAGGAGCATTGCCAGGAGACTTGGCTGAGAAGAATGCACCGTGGGCTGCACCAGTTATTGATGTGCTCATTGAGCAGCTTGGCAATGGTGTAGTAGAGTCTGGACTAAAGAATGGCAACATCTTAGCTCAGCCTATTGCTACAGCTAGAGGTAAGACACTAGCTAACGCCTTTATCATCATTGATGAAGCACAGAACCTAACCATTGAAGAGCT
>Ga0099846_1001277_pt1 | contig 10486 bp, 13 predicted proteins | sample CB_VirMetaG_FD_78180 | JGI IMG/M metagenome (GOLD analysis project Ga0099846, IMG submission 78180) | Freshwater to marine saline gradient viral communities from Chesapeake Bay - CB_1504_1 Viral MetaG | ecosystem: Environmental > Aquatic > Marine > Coastal | place: USA: Chesapeake Bay... | reverse complement strand
GTAGACCAGATGGTCAAAGAGACTTTGGAAAGCACCGAGAGTCTCAAGGAGTCCATCATCTTGCGAGCGATGAGCATGATTGAAGTGGTGAGTGATTACGTCAAGGGTCGTCCGATATATCTGTATAACGGGCGACGCATCGGACCATCAAAGAACGCAACGATGAAGGCATCTCAGGAGTGGCAGTTCAATCCAAACAGTCACGAACAGGTGAAGATCCTTCTCGGTACTGAGAAGACTGATGAGGATGCGTTACTTACTAATGGGACGCAGATGGCGTTAGACATCCTCGACTATAAGAAGGATGTTAAGTTCCTGAGTAGTTACGCCCAGGCTGTGCAAAGAATGGGAGAACGAGCCTACGGATCCTTCAACCAGGTTGGTACGGATACCGGAAGGTTCAGTGCTTCGGGATGGAAACTAAAGGATGGGCAATGGGGGATAAATATGCAAACCCCTCCGAAGAGGATTAAGCCCGTCTTTATTGCTGATGAGGGGATGTCCCTCATACAGATTGACTATTCGGCTATTGAGTTCCGAGTCCTTGCCCACTTGAGCGGGGATAAGAACTTGATCCAAGTCTTCAATGAGGGGAGGGATCCCCACGCCGAGATGATGAAGGTGGCGAATATCACGGATAGACGAGCTGCCAAAGTGATTAACTTCGGGCTGGGCTACGAACCGGATGATGAATCAGCAACCTTTGTCTTGATGCGACTATTCAGGGAGCAGCGTATGCCCCTTGAGAAGAGTGAGGCGAAGCACTTGGTGCAGTCCTATCGTAAGGCTTGGCCTACGTTTGTGGACTACTATGAGGAGATTAAGCAATCCATCAAGAAGAATAAGTACGTCGAGACGATGTTTGGTCGTCGCCTGAATGTAGAGTTTTTGCAAGGTACTAATGCTTACTATAAGAAGGTTAACTCGCAAACTCTACGAAAGGCTGTTAACATGCCTGTACAAGGAACTGCTGCTGAGATCGTTAAGAGAGCATGGCTCCAGTTGGAGGACAACCTACCTTCGTTTGAGGTACGGTGGAAGCCATGTGTTCACGACTCGCTAATGATGCAAGTTCCAGAGGGTAAAGAATTGGAGGCTTACCAATGGGCGAAACCCTATATGGAGAACGTAGTAAAGTTATCAGTACCCCTGCTCGTAGAAGGCGAGTACGGGAAGTCTTGGGGAGAGATGAAAAGTTTCTAGCAGAGTGTGGACACTACTCGGATAATGTGATGTGGTGCTACTCCTGCGAGGCGGAATACGAACAGTATCTGATTGAGAGGGACTCTTATGATCGAAACTGGTGAGAAGGTAACAAGGTTCATCGTGCTTGGGGACCAGCAAGAACCCTACGGGGATGAGAGGGCGCAACGCCTGGTTGTTGAGGTGATGAAGAGTGAGGCTGATGCTGGGCGGAACTACGACTACTGTGTAGATCTCGGAGATAGGTTTGACTTCGATGGTTTGACACTGAAGTTCCTGCGTAAGCCGGGGACTGGGTTGGACTTGCGTCGTGTAGTTAACTCGGTGGCGAAGCGGTTCAATCAAGAGAATGAAGCACTTGGCGAACAGTGTAAGAGAGTGTGGCTTGCCGGTAATCACGAGCAGCGACTACCTAACTATGTGTATGAGGCTGCTCCTGCGCTCTACGACTTACTAGATACTGATCAGGGAGTGTTGACCGTACCTTTCTTTTTGAAGCACTACGGCGCAGATATTAGCAACCTCCAGTATGTAGAGCCGTATGGGAATGACTGGCGGTACAAGTTCGGAGGCGGCGGTGAATTCATCTTTACTCATGGGGACTCGCACTCAAAGTACGCCTCTGCTGTAGAAGTAAGTGACAAAGTGAAGAACGGTATGAGTGGACATCTCCACCGGATGCAAGTCACTTACAAGACTACGTATGACAATGTCTTTGGATGGTGGAGTAATGGTTGCCTGTGCAATATCGAAGGGGATAATGTTCCTCCAGGTAAGAAGAAAGGTCCGCAAAGTCGCAACTGGCAACAAGGCTTCAGCACTATTGAGTTCTCACGAGAGAGGAATCTCTTCTCTGTCACGCAACATCTAATACATCGAGGCAAGGCTCTCGTCTTCGGTAAGCAGTATGTTGATCGTGGGGGGAGAGGATGAGTGTATTCGTTCTTTTACTCGGGTCATTTGGCTTGCTAATACTAATCATGTGGCTGACTGACGAAACTAAGGGAAATTTGTAGTGATATAATAGTATTTCGAGGAGAAATGCTGTATGATAGATCTACTGGCTTCCGTACTAATGTTGTTAGCTATTGTTAGTTTGCCTTCGATTGTGAGAAAGCACTCCTGAAACCCTCTGAGAGAACCCTCCGCAAAGAATGGGGGGAAATAGAGTACCACTACGACTTCCTTAGCCTGGTTTTGATGGAACTGGGCAAGGTGTCTAGTTTGGCGTGGGAGTTTGACCAGTATGGTGAGCTTATCCCCGTTGCCAAAAAAGAACTAGAAGAGGGGCTAGATCGTATAAGCGGTGCGATTTCTTGGTGGCAGAGTTTCTTGAAGGCGTGATATAATCGTGGGTCTACCCCTTATCAGGAGACTCACATGAAACTGACTGAAAACGCCCGTATCGTACTGAACAAACGCTACCTTCTTAAGAATAATTTCGGGGATGTTGTTGAGTCTCCCGAAGCTATGGCACGAAGAGTAGCTTCTGCGGTTGATAGAAGTGAAGGGTACGAGGAAGACTACTTTGAGATTATCGACTCTCTCAAATTCCTCCCCAACTCACCAACTCTGATGAACGCCGGTACGGGGCAAGGTACGCTCTCTGCGTGCTTTGTTCTCCCTCTTAATGACTCGATGGGCGAGATCATGAACACTGCTAAGTCTGCTGCGTTGGTGCAGAAGTTTGGCGGTGGTACAGGATTTGCTCTAAGTCGTCTGCGCCAGAAGGGTGCGCCAATCTCCACTACGCATGGAAAAGCGTGTGGACCTATCTCCGTACTTAGGATGCTCTCTTCAGTCAGTAGCATGGTTACACAGGGTGGTAAGCGTGATGGTGCAAACATGGCGGTGCTTCGTGTGGATCATCCAGATATAGAAGAGTTCATCACCTGCAAGTCTGTCGAAGGTGAGATACATAACTTCAACATCTCTGTCGGACTTACTGATGTGTTTATGACTGCGCTCCAGAAGGATGAGTCATATGACCTGGTAGAGCCGCACACCCGGGTAGTCGTGGGTAAGAAACGTGCTAGAGATATATGGAACCTCATCATCGACGGTGCGTGGAAGAACGGTGAGCCTGGGGCAATCTTCCTTGATACGGTGAATCGTGAGCACTCAAAGATGGGGATTGGAGATATCGAGGCTACCAATCCGTGTGGTGAGCAGCCCCTCCTTCCTAATGAGTCGTGCAACCTCGGGTCTATCAATGTAGCTAAGATGGTTAGGGAGGATAAAGAGTTTGACTACGTTGAGCTGGACAGAGTAGTTAAGTTAGCCATCCGGTTCTTGGACAACGTGATTGACGAAAACAAGTACGCCACTAAAGAGATTGAGTCGCAGACTAAGGCTACTCGCAAAGTAGGACTTGGCGTGATGGGCTGGGCAGATGCGCTGATTAAGATGGCAATCCCTTACACCAGTAATGAGGCTATAAGCAAGGCTGAAGAACTCTTCGGTCGTATAAAGGAAGTTGCCGACAAGACCAGCGAGGAACTCGCCCAGGAGAAAGGCGCATACCCCGCATCTATTGACGGGAAGTACCGCAACGCTTGTCGTATGACTATCGCACCTACGGGGACTATCTCAATGATTGCGGATGCCTCTTCGGGGATCGAGCCGTTATTCCGACTTGGATATACTAAGCACAACATCCTTGAGGGTGAGACTCTTACTTATATCAACGAGGAATTTAAGAACTATGTTCGTTCTAAAAGTATTCTTGAGTTTGTCGCAAATGGCGGCAAGCTATCTGATACAGATGCTGGCTCTTTCACTAAGAGATTATTTGCTACAGCGGATGAGATCCCGTACGAAGCGCACGTAAAGATGCAATCTGCGTTCCAGAAGTACTGTGACTCTGGAGTAAGCAAGACTATCAACCTGCCGAATGAGGCAAAGCGTAGCGATGTGAGCGGGGCATACTTACAGGCGTGGTTGACTGGCTGTAAGGGGATTACCGTCTACCGAGCTGGTAGCAGATTCAAGGAAGTACTGACTGAGGGACTTCTCTGCCCTGAGTGCAAAGGTAAAGTAGTACTCGCAGAAGGCTGCAAGAAGTGCTTAAGTTGTGGGTGGTCCGCCTGTTAGAGTTTCTCTTCTACGACTAGCTGCACGAACATCTCCTCTGACTGCGGGTCTACGCTCGCAGCAGAGGATGCAGCAGTTCTGGCGATGTGCGGGAAGGCTTCCACCCTCACGTAACGATCCTCACCTCCGGTGTAGATAGCAGTACCAGAGTAGGAGAATTTCACCAGAGGGATAGAGTCACGCTTCTGTATGATGGAGCGCATTACGTCCTGGGGACTTGCGAACTTGGATCTGTTCAATTCCATTGTTCGACGGATGTCTATCTCGAATGAGTAACGACGTAGGTCAGTGAATACCTTCTGGTAGTAGAAGACTGGGTACTGGAACACCGGAGTGAGTGAGGCACTTCCACTGTTGAGAGTGAGTTTGTATCGCCAGTTCTTCGCAGAGATGCCCAGCACTCCGTTAGCCGTGTCCTCGTACTTCTTGAGGTTGTCAGTAGAGCTGGTGAAAGTCTTTACCTTCCAAGCATCGGACTCGTATGTATCAGAGTAGTTAATTGCGACTTCGATCTTCACATTCTCGTTAGCACTTAGGTCGATGGCTCCGATACCTACTGCGGCGAGAACTGAGTTTACCTCGGTCATGCCTCCGTCAAACCACGGACTTACTAACTCCCCTGCGCTCTCGTATCGGCGGGTTACATTACCACCAACTGCGATAGGACTTACTTCAAGATTCCTAAGAGCGTAAGTTTCGTAACTAGCACTAATGTAATTACGCAAAGAAGCAAAGAGCCACAGCGTTGGTTGACCTGTTTCTTTTACTATAGCGATAGTAGAAGCAAGTCTTCGGCCATCCCCATCACTGTTGATATCAGTAATAGACCAGTCTGCTACGTTGTGAAAGGCTTCTCCGTCGTATGCGAATATCTTTGAGTAGCCTGTGGCTTCCATACCAACATATAAGTGTGTATTACCAGCAACTATACCTCTGATCTGATCTATATAAGCGGACTCAAAAGGACGACCGGCTCTTCCACCAGCAGGAGCGATATCTGTCCAAGTTCCATCATACCGGTAACGATAAACTGTGTTTCCAACAGGGATGTACATATCTCCCTGCCACACTACCGGAGGAGTAAGAGTACCGTACACGTTAGCAGGATGCGATACATCATACCGCAGTGGCGCAGGGAAAGAGATAATTTGTTCTAGTCTGTTTCCGCTCAGGTCTAACAGATACAGCCCTAGCGGAGTGTTGAGATATATCGCAGGATCACCATTCGCATCTACGTATATCGCTAACCCTAAGATTGAAGGATACTCATAGTGAGACGGAGTTTCCATCCCACCGATAGCAGTCCAGTTTGAGCCATCATCAACGGATTGGTAGATTCTGATGAGTTGGTTAGAGTAGTCGAAGCACGCTGCGTAGAGGATGCCTTTGAAGTTAACTACTGACCAGGCAGGATATGCAAGTCCTGACTGTGCCTGAGTACTCCAAACACCTCCCCTGATTCTCTTTAGAGTGGTGGGAGATCCTCCAGCAGAGTATGAGGTACTACAACCAAAGATAAGGTGATATCCCGCATCTGTGATTACTTCACAAGTCGGGTAGTAGCCTACTGTCGTACCTGCGCTAGTAAAATAATTCCATTGTGGAATAAAAGAATAACTTATATTACTACTGCTATCGGCAGGAATAGCATAAACACCTTCAGACACGCCAGCTGTTCGTTCAGAAATAAAGAAAGCTATTGGCGCACTTGTAGACTCGACTGTGTACTCCTCCTTCTTAGGGAGGAGAGATACTATTCCATCAAAGCGGGTATCTAATGAGCTTTTGAAAAACCCACTAAAGGAAGGATGTCCTTCCTCTTGAGTTCCCTCAGTCACGTAGTAGCCAAAGCCAGCCTTGTTAGACTCTTTCACCCACTGTGAGAGGTTACGACGATCTCCTCGACGCTGGTTCCCTACTACACGAATAGGGTCTGCCCACGCATCAATAGAGTCGATCTGGATTGCGTTGTTCCTGACAGCGTAGACATCACCGCCCAGGTTTACTGACTGTACGAGGGCTTGGTGAGACATTAGTTAGGATCAACCATTCTGCTGTTTGCTGGATAATGTACGTTAGTCATGGAGCGGATGCGCTCATACTCATTACGGAAGAACGCAGCTCTCTGTGCGTCTGAGTTAGAGTTCAAATAGTACGCAGCGTAAAGGCGTATCGGCTCGACGTTCACATCAACTGTGTCAGTGTCGCTAGTCAGCATGTCGGGTACGCCCATCCCTTGAATAGTGATGGCTCGATCATCGGGAAGGATGTGCCGGAACTGTATGATGTTTGTCGGTGATTCGTACCCCGCACGAATCTGGTAGAGGTATGAATCTACCTCCGAAAAGAGACGGTGCATCTCCGGCCTATCGTCGTTAGTCCCTGCCGTATCGAGCGAGACTTTATGGATGCTATTAAATCCACTAGGTATTGTGTACTCAACTGACGAGGAGGGATCTGGCACATATACACTATCCACGTAGAGTGTTACTCCGGTATCGGAGACTAATTTTTGTGTGTAGGGTCCGCGGATATTACGAGTGCTGTCAAGCGATGCTGTAAGAGAGGAGGCTCCCGTAACTTCGATGGACACAGTGACAGAGGCTGCACTTGCCGCTGCGGAGTAGTTGTTGATGCGAAGAATTTCGTAGCCTGTTCCTCCATGCGCCACAGTAGTGTTAGTCACTCCGTCGTTGACTCGCATAATTACATTAGAACTGGAGGCGAATACAACTGCGGTGATGTTCACTTGCTCGTTAGTAATAGAAGCGGGGTTGTACACCACCTGGGAGAAGGCATTACCTGAGTTAGTCCAGTTATCTGCCAATCCCCCTGTGCTATTCGTCATCAGCGGGTTAAGTAGATTAGAGTTAGTGAGTTGACTGATGGAAGTCTTAGGCTGTAGGAACTGCCAGCGTGCTGCTCGCATAGCAGCGTCGATTGCTCGGTTATAGTCAGTTACTCTGAAACGGCGGTGAACCTCATACTTTGAGGTAGTGTCAGGAGTTGAAGACCACGAGGAGGCTACAGTGACGACATTGGAGGAATAGTCACTGATCGATCTTTCATCTCCTGAACTCGTCCCCGAGTATATGTAGATCCACGCGCCGTTCAGAGCATCTGCGTTACTGAAAAGAAGGCTAGACGTATCGGTAAGCGTAGTCGAAGTACCAGCAGTAGCTGTACCTTCAACGATATTATCGGCAACTGTGTCGGCAATGATGCTTCGCAGTTCCCTCCTGGTTACGCTTTCAATAGCCATCTATTATCCTCAGAATTTATATCTACGAGCATGTTCAGTAAAGTAAGGAGCATCCCCTTGTTGATTTGCCCCTTTAATGTTGAAATAAAAGTACTCCACAGCATCTTCTAGTTCCATACCATCTCGCTCCATCAGGATCTCAACACACTTGTTCTCGTTGTATACAGCAACAAGGTGTTGTTCTCCGTCACGAGTAATTACATCGTAACCAGCAAATGCGTCTTCAAATCCGTCAGCGAGTATAGGCATGGAATCTATTCTATCACACTGTCTGGAGAGACTACTCCAGCCGAAGTAATTATGCGTATTGCGTCGCCGGTAGAGATATTTAACTTAGTAACTTTTTCTTTAGGGGCGATAATGAGGGTGCCTGTATTAGGTACAGGAGTTGAAGGGAGGTACACCATTACTTTATTGTCGCCTAAGTATTTGGTTATAAATCCGATAGCACATAGTCCTTCTGAGGGATACTCTACAGTTACGATCGGCATACCATCGTTACTGCTGGAGGAGGAGATAACTAACTTGGCTACGTTATATATCTGTCCGAAGAAAGGTATTCGAGTCATCCCGCCTTCGATCTTGTTATATGCGTTGCGCCCCACGACTGTGGCTACGCCTAAGCCTAAGAGGAAGGAGAAGATTAGGATGATGAACAACCCTAGTCCAGGTATCCTATACCCGAAGGCCATCTCAATGAGGGATTGCGGCACACCATCAAGCGTGTCGAACATGAACTTTATTACGAAGAAGGCGATGCCAATAGGCAAGAGTAGAAGGAAGCCCTGCTTAACTACGTCTTTCACCGCAGTTTCCTGTAAGGCAACGTGAGAGTGCGCCAAACCTTCTTTATGTACCAGTAGTCGCCTTCGTCAGGTCGTGCTAACCAAGAGAGGAATAATCCCACCTCGTAAAGTACGATGATGGGTACGGCGAGCAAAGTCTGGTTAATCATGTCGAATGTCGGCGTGAGGATCGCACTCAGGATGAACGCCATAACAGGTACGAACTTCCGCACTCTACGTAAACGAAGGTAGGAAACTACTCTCAGCTTAGTAAGTAGGAACATAGCTACGGGGAGTTCAAATACTACGCCGAGCCAGAACATCATCGAGAGAAGTAAGCTCACATACTCTGTGAGGTTGATTAAGGGAACTGCTACACCATCACCAAAGCTGAGTAGGAACTTCAGCCCCGTAGGGAGCATTACAAAGTAGGCGAAAGCCCCACCGGCAAGAAAGCACAGAACCGTAGCAGGTAAGAATATCTTGATGAACTTACGTTGCGGCGGGGCGATGATTGGACTTAACAGCGTATATAAACTAACTACGAATACGGGGAAGGCCGCTAACACTCCACCCTTAATAGATAGTTGGATCGTGGCTCCCATCATAGTAGTGGGAGATGAATATACGGGTAGCCCATCAAAAGGGGATAGCTTACCTCCGGCAGGTGCTAGTAAGAACGTAAATACTTCTTCCCGAAGATACCACGTTGATGCAGCACCGATGCCGAAGGAAAGGAAAACCCACAGTAGTCGTCTTCTGATTCGACGACCTAGTACTTGAGCTACGCCCCTGTACGGGGCAAGCATACTTTATTAGTCCTTCTTGCGGCGCAGGACCGTAGCGATCCAGCCACCACCACCTAGCAGGAGGATGGTAACTGTAGCAACGATTGCAACCAATACCCACTCGTTCATAGTAATATCCTTACTTTTCTAATTTGTTTTTAACACTCAAGTTTTTGAGCCTTAGTCGTTTCGCAGACTTGGTGAAATCTCGCATCCCTGACTTAGCTGTTATAGCCGCCCAGGTATTTACGAACACCACGCCACGAGCAGCGTTAGTAGCGGTGTCGCTCACCCCTGATACAAATTGATCAAAGATTCTAACGACAACAAACGCCGCTGCCATACTTGCTAAAGTATACCCTACTAGCCAGTTCATTTCTCGTTTTTCTTCCCTTCTAGTGCTTCCAGTAATCCATCAACTACCGAAAGTCCTTGAGAAAGATAGGAGGCGAGCATGATCTGCATAGGACGTAGCCCAGCAGCTTTAGCTCTCTCTCGAAGTTCGTTCAAAGAAGTGTTGTAATCATTGACCGTCATAGAAGGGATGAGGGAGGATTTAGGGGGTTCTTCTTTTTCTGGAGGTGGTGGATTTACAACAGTCATACTACCATTTTACCTTATCTGCCCAGTAAGCGGCAGACATTTTACCTTTAGCAATGTTCTTGGCATGTCGTGCTTTGAAAGACTTTTGCCTGGCTTTCTCTTTATCGGATTTGGGATTATCTCCCGCACCTTTAACACCTTGCTGTCCGAAGCGAATAGTCTTGACCTTGTCACCCTCTTTGGCGACAACGACATGAGACTTCGTTGGATGATTGGGAGTGCGCTTGGGTTTGTTGTACCCGCTAACTCCGGCTCTAGCAAGGCGAGGATCTTTAGCCATTACTTCTTCCTCTTCTTAGCCATCTTCTTCTTAGCCGCAGCCTTGTAGCCAGCCTTAGTGTACGGGTAGTGCTTGTTTCCAACTTTAGGCATTTCTATGGTTTCCTATACTTAGCTTTAACTGCGGCGATAGCATCATTCCAGGTGGTTGTTCCATCTACCGAGTCGTGATAAATCATGTCCAACTGGTCAGGAAGTGATGGGTAGGCTTCTCTGCGGAACTGAGCATAGTTGGGAGTAACGCCGCCGTTAGTGCGGATGCGCTCTTCCTCTTGCTGCTTATACTCAGCCTCTGCCCAACTATTGATAGTAGCCTCGTACTCTTCGGGAGTAAGCTGAAAAACATCGTGGTTAACAGCTTTATTAAGAGTAGGGTTTTCAGACCGTATTCTGTTTTTTATTTCGTCGATTGTAGCCATGTATTAACTCACTATTCCGTAGACTGAAATGCCGCCACTCCAGGTTCCACTACT
>Ga0099846_1001276_pt1 | contig 10488 bp, 9 predicted proteins | sample CB_VirMetaG_FD_78180 | JGI IMG/M metagenome (GOLD analysis project Ga0099846, IMG submission 78180) | Freshwater to marine saline gradient viral communities from Chesapeake Bay - CB_1504_1 Viral MetaG | ecosystem: Environmental > Aquatic > Marine > Coastal | place: USA: Chesapeake Bay | collected... | reverse complement strand
GTGCGGATCGCGCCAGGCTACGGCAAGACGGTCTCGCCAGACACCAAGGCTTCGGCCAAGAACGCCTATAACCAGATCATCGCGCAATCGGCCAAGCCGATCGAGATGCAATTGGATAGCATGGCTATTCCGAGCGGCGCCGGAAATAAGGACTGGGGTTATTCCAACGACCCGTTCTTGCGCCAACCCACTGATCCGCTGACGGTTGGCCCGGACAGCATCCTCGATTTGGAGTAAACCGATGACCAGCATCAACAAGCTATCCGCCCTCGACACGCTTTCCCCAGGCAATTTGCTTGCGGTCTGGGCCACAAACGACGGCGACACGCGCAAGGCATCAATCAGCCTGCTCACCAGCTACCTGCAGGGCGCACTGGTGCTGCCTGGGGCGCTGACGACGCAGTATTCCGCGCCAAGCGCCACAGCCTTCACGGTGACCGTCGCTCAGGGTGACACTTGGCTGATCCTGACGCCCACCGGCACCTTTGCGACCGGCACGATCGTTCTGCCTTCTGCGCCAGGGGATAAGGCCGAGGTCAGCGTCAACTGCACACAGATCGTCACCGCGCTGACCGTTTCGGCGGGTGGCGCGACGGTGACGGGCGCACCGACAACCTTGGCGGCGGCCAATGCGTTCTTCACCATGCGCTTTGATGCGGCCACGTCGGCTTGGTACCGGGTGGGCTGATGCAAATTCCAATCCTCAACGGCATTTTCACTGATGGAAGCCCGAACTTTCGGACCAGCTATCCGGTGAACTTGGTCCCGGTCCCGAAGTCGACCGGGATTTCGGAGGGCTATCTGCGCCCTGCCGATGGGATCGTGAAAACTGGCGACGGCCCAGGCGCCAACCGTGGCGGCCTCAACTGGAACGGCGTGCTTTATCGCGTGATGGGCACCAAGTTGGTCACGGTGGCGCAGAACGGAACTGTCACGGTGATCGGCGATGTTGGCCCTGGCGGTCGCGTAACGATGACCTACAGCTTTGACTATCTGGCAGTGGCATCAGGCGGGCGGCTCTATCTCTACAACGGCACGACGCTGGCGCAGGTCACTGACCCAGATCTAGGCACGGCGCTGACGGTGGTCTGGGTCGATGGCTATTTCATGACGACCGACGGCGAATTTCTTGTGATTACGGAACTGAACGACCCGTTTGCGGTGGATCCGCTCAAATATGGGTCGTCGGAAGCTGACCCCGATCCGATCAAGGCGTTGCTCAAGCTGCGCAATGAAATCTATGCGCTGAACCGGCACACCATCGAGGTGTTCGACAACACCGGAACTCCTGGCTTTCCGTTTCAGCGCATCTCGGGTGCGCAAATCCAAAAGGGCACGCTCGGCACGCACACCTGCTGCGTTTACAATGAAACCATTGCATTCATGGGCAGCGGCGTGAACGAGAGTGTCTCGGTTTGGATCGGGGCAAACGGCACGGCGCAAAAGATCGCCACCCGCGAGATTGAAGAAATCCTTGCAGGATATACCGAAGCCCAGCTTTCGACTTCGTTCATGCAGGAACGGACCGAGGGTGCGCACCAATTCTTGGAAATTCATCTGTTCGATCAAACGATCGTGTTTGATGCTGCGGCCTCTCAGGTTCTCGGCCAACCGGTGTGGTTCTTTCTGCGATCAACGCTTGTCGGGCTTGGCCGCTGGAACGTCTGCGACGCGGTCTGGGCCTATGACCGCTGGAACGTCTGCAAGCCTGGCGCGACCGATGTGGGCTATCTGGACAAGAACATTGCGACCCACTGGGGGCAGATTGTCGGCTGGGAGTTCGGCACGATGATCGGCTACAACGAAAGTCGCGGCGCGATCTTCCACGAAATGGAACTGGTGGCTCTCACAGGCCGCGTGCAGCCCGGTGCTGACCCGACGGTGTGGACGTCCTATTCGGTCGATGGCCTGACCTACAGCGTCGAGAAGCCCGCACGGGTGGGCACGCTGGGCCAGTATGACAAGCGGATCGTATGGCTGCAGCAAGGTAGCATGCGGAACTGGCGGCTGCAGAAGTTCCGGGGCACCAGTGATGCCCAGCTTGCAGTGGCACGCTTGGAGGCGCGGCTTGAGCCGCTGAACTTCTGATGGCTGATCCGACCCCGCTCAACCGAAACCAGATCGCTCGCTTTGTCGGGAATGACCCGGACGCTATCCGGGCGATCGAGCGCCTGTTCACTGTGGCTGGACAACTGACGCCTGCGGACATTGCAACGCTCACGCAACTGATTTTCGACAATAGCTATGCGGTGGGTGCCGCTGATAACAAGGCAGAAGTGGCGCTGTCAACCGCGACATCTGCGGAGCGGCTGGCTGATCTTCTGGCGAAGGCACCGATTGCCGAAACTCACAACTCTGTGCGGACCGACTATGTTGATTTTAATTTGTCTGCTCCGCACGTAAGCAACATCGGGAGACTTGCTTGGAATGGCAAAGATCAGACACTTGATCTAAGCATGGAATACGATGTCGTCCAGCAGATCGGCATGGAGACATATGCCAGGGTGGCGAACTTCACCGGCGTGACGATCCCCAACGGCACAGTCGTAGGGTTCACCGGCGCCATCCCTGACAGCGCGCTGGCGGTCGCACCGTACCTGGCCGATGGTGCAACCCCGTCCCTGTATGTGGTCGGCGTGATGACGCACGATCTGCCCGACACTGGCGACAAGGGATACTGCACGGTCTGGGGCTTTGTCCGCGATCTGAACACCAGCGCCTTCACGCTGGGCGACATTCTCTATGCATCGCCCACTGTTGCCGGCGGTTTTACAAACGTGAAGCCTACGGCGCCCGACAATGTGATCCCGATCGCGGCCGTTCTGCAGGTCGGCACGACCGATGGCGTGATCTTTGTGCGGCCGACGATCGAGCAGCAGAAGTATTACGGCGAGTTCACCAAAACGAATAGCCAAACGCCTCTGCTGGCCAATACGGCATATCCGCTGCTGTTCACCAATACGGAAATTGCCAACGGCGTGTACATCGGCACGACTACGTCAGAAGTTTATGTAGATCAGGCGGGGCTCTACAATATTGCCTGCTCCGTGCAAATCACATCTGGAAACTCATCCCAAAAAGCCGTTTGGGTTTGGTTGCGCAAGAACGGAACCACAAATTTTCCCAACTCTGCTAGGGTCGCGTCGATCACCCTGAACAACGGCTATCTTGTGGTAACGCTGAACGAAGTTGACTCTTTGCTGGCTGGAGACTTTATTGAAATCATGTATGCATCGGACAGCATCAACGTCAGCATTGCGACCGTGGCCGCCACCGCCTTTGCCCCAGCGGCACCGGCCGTGATCCTCGCCGTCACACAGACAGAACAGTAGGAAATCATCATGGCAGTCACACCCAAGGTTCTGATCCCAGCCAAGCAGGCTGAAAACGCGCAGACAACGCAATACACGGCTGATGCCGTCAAGGCGATCATTGACAAGTTCACTGTCACCAACACCAGCGTTGCGAACGTGATAATTTCTGTCAACTTAGTTGAAACAGGCGGTTCTGCTTCGGCATCTAACCTTGTGATTGACGCGCGAACCATCGCGCCCGATGAAACTTACACCTGCCCAGAACTGGTCGGCCAAGTGCTTGACGCTGGAAACTTGATTTCAACGCTGGCATCGGCTGCAACGTCGCTCACCATTCGCTGCTCTGGAAGGGAAATCACATAATGGACTACCGCGAAACCGCCCGCATGATTGCTATCGAAGAAGGCGTTGACCCTGATCTTTTTTTGCGCCTTGTCGGTCAGGAAAGTTCATTCAACCCAGATGCAGTGTCTTCAAAGGGCGCATCTGGCTTGGCCCAGCTTATGCCTGGCACAGCGGCGGAACTCGGTGTTGACCCGTCTGACCCGATCCAGAACCTGCGTGGCGGCGCGCGCTACCTTCGTCAGCAGCTTGACGCGTTCGGTGACCCTGTGCTGGCTTTGGCCGCATACAATGCAGGACCCGGTGCCGTGCGCAAATATGGTGGGGTGCCTCCGTTTGCAGAGACGCAGAATTATATTTCCCGCATTCTCGGAGATTATTCTGGTCCTGGGAAAACGCCAACGCGCCCGCAGCCGCGGCCTGAAAGCGTTGAGAATTTCGCCCAAGGTTATCAGCCGCCGCGCGATGTGAACGATCTCTATGCCCGCCGCGAGGAACGCGTCGATCCGCTGTCGCTCTACAACCCGTTCGAAATCGCGCAGAGGTTCCGCTTGCAATGACAAACCTTGCCGCACAACGCAAATTCTGCGATACTGACGGCGCTGAGACGATCGCCCGCCAGCAGGCATGTTCCGCAGAGGGCGAGCCGGTGCAGGTAAATCAAGACATCGCGGTTGCAACGTCGCTTGATCAGATCGAGGCGATGATGCTTGCCGCGCCGCAGATTGATTGCCCTGTTCAGCATCATTTCGGCCCTGGCATTTATATGCGCGAGGCGTTCCTGCCCGCTGGCACCTATGTGATGGGCCATGCCCACAAAGACCAGCACATGAACATTATGCTCAAGGGCAAGATGGCGGTCATCGTCAACGGCGAGGCCAAGGTGATCGAGGGGCCATACATCTTCACAGGCCAGCCTGGTCGCAAGTTTGCCTACATCATCGAGGACACGGTTTTCGTGAATGCTTATGCAACCGAAGAAACCGACATCGAGAAGCTGGAAGAAATGTATGTGGACAAGAGCGATGCTTGGCGAGACGCGGAGCAGCAGGCTTTGAACATGCAGGCGATTGACGCTGCCGTTCACAAATACCTTGGGGGATCGTTCTCATGAGCTGGATCGCAGCAGCCATTGTCGGCAGCACTGTTGTAAGTGGGGTTGTTCAGTCTAAATCGGCAAGCAAAGCAGCCTCTGCACAGACAGCTGCTGCTGATGCTGGGATTGAGGAGCAGCGCCGCCAGTTTAATGCCGTCCAACAACTCCTCTCTCCGTTTGTCGGTGCGGGAACGACGGCCCTTGGCCAGCAGGCGGCTCTTGTAGGCGTCGATGGGCCAGAGGCGCAGCGCGCAGCCATCCAGGCGATTGAGCAAGGTCCAGAATTTTCGGCGCTGACCCGTCAGGGCGAAGAGGCGATCTTGCAGAGCGCAGCGGCGACCGGCGGCTTGCGTGGCGGCAACATTCAAGGTGCTTTGGCTCAGTTCCGCCCGCAAGTTCTTTCCAGTTTGATTGAGCAGCAATATGGGCGGCTTGGCGGTTTGGCTCAAATGGGGCAAGCCTCAGCCGCTGGCGTAGGAACGGCTGGCATGCAGACTGGTGCAAACATTTCGAACCTGATGCAGCAGCAGGGCGCGGCTCAGGCGGGATCGGCTCTGGCCCAAGGGCAGGCTTGGGGGAACGTGCTTGGCAGCGTCGGGACGCTTGCTGGTCGTGGCTTGGCATATCAGGGCTTCACGCCTAAAGGCGCTTCTGCGCCTCTGACATTTGGTCAGGGCATGTTCTACGGCGGGGGGGGCATCTGATGGTTGGACCAATTGATTACAGGCTTGACGTTTTGAACCCAATCGAGGGCGCACTCCGTGGGTATTCCATAGGTCGCCAAGACATTGAGCAGCGCCAAGTCATGCAAGAGCGTGAGCAGATGATGGGATTGCGTGACACGCAAGAGGCGCGCGCGGCGGAAGAGTTTCAAATGCGCCGAGCCGACGCAGAACGCCAGCGCGCACAAGCTGAGGCTATGCAGGCGCAACTTTCTGGACTGCGCGAAATGGCCATTAGCGGCACGCTGACAACGGACGCACTGAACCAATTTGCGCTGAACAATGCCTCGACCTTTGGAGATTTCCAGACCGCTTATCAGGCAATGGAAGCACCGCGCCGCGCTGCTGACACGCAATTCGGCATTCAGCTTTCAACAAGCCTTTTGAGCGGAAAGCCCGAGGTGGCTCTGGCCATGCTGGACGAGCGCATTGCCGCCGCAGATAACTCAGGAAACACGCAGGAAGCCGCTGCCCTGCGCGCCAACCGCAAGTTGGTGGAGATTGACCCGCAGGGCCAAGGTGTGGCTACGCTGGCGCTACTGACGGCGTCTGGAGCCCTGCCCGAGGATACGATGAAGGCAATCCTTGACGCCACAGGTCAAAGCGGTGAGGCAACGGGGACATTCCGCACGCTGCAAGAGCGCGCAAAAGCTGCTGGTCTAACGGAGGGCACGCCTGAATATCAGGACTTTATGCTTCGGGGTGGAACTTCTGACAAAGGCCCGCTGGTGCAAAACATCGTCGGCGCGGGTGAAACTGAGTTTGCAAAGAAAGCTGGTACTGAGGCAGCAACGCAATTTTCTGGAGTTGTTAATCAAGGAACGGCTGCGAGCCGCTCACTGGTGGAGCTTGAGAACCTTGAGACCAACCTGTCCAGCGTTGAAACTGGGGCTGGGGCATCGTTCAAGGCTTTCTTGGGTGGCTACGGCATCAACACCGAGGGGCTTGGAGAAATTCAGGCGGCACAGGCTGCCATTAACCGCCTTGTTCCACAACAGCGTGCGCCGGGGTCTGGAACTATGTCGGATGCCGACCTTGCTCTATTTAAAGCCTCTTTGCCTGCGTTGATAAATCAGCCCGGAGGCAACAAGGTTATCATCGAGACAATTCGCGCCATTAACGAATACGACGTGGCAGCATCGATCATTGCAGGGCAGGCTCTGGATGGCGATATAACGCAGGCAGAGGCCCGCAAGGCTTTGCGCGACTTGCCTAACCCGCTTGCTGATTTTAGGGCGCCAAAAACAGCACCGGCAACTGCAACGCAACCAGTCGTGATTGATGGCGTCACCATTCAAAGGATCGAATGATGGCTGATTTTGAACTGACCACCCCGGACGGAGCGAAATACAAGGTCACGGCAGAAACCGAAGATCAGGCTTTCGCTGCGTTGCAGAAAATGCTTGGCGCGCAACCGCCAAAAGAAGAGCCCGGCGTTTTGTCTCGGCTTTGGACATTTATTGCTGGTTCTGACGCTGACCCCACCATTCCGGCAATGGTCAAAGCTAACCTTGGCTTGCCTCCTGCCAAGGCCGCGCAAATGACGGCATTGCTTGCTACGACGCGCAGCCCTGACCGTTTGCGCAGCGGAATTGCCAAGATCGAGCCTGAAGCAGAGTTTGGCGAAGATGACGCTGGCCGATTGTATGCTGTGCTTCCTGTCTACCGTGGTGGCGAAAAGACCGGCCAGTTCACGCGGGTTTACCCGAACGAGCCAGGACTGGGCTTTACTGAGGCCATGCAGGCTGCTGGCGCTGTTGCTGCGTCAACGCCTATCGGACGCGGCCTGCGCGCTGTTGGCCTGCCAACGACTGGCGCGCTGGGCGCTGCTACCATCGGTGCAACCGAGGCTGCCGTGGTGGAAGGCGCAAGCTCTGCCTTGAGCGGCGCTCCGTTTCAGGTGACTGACATTCCAATTGGCGCTGCTGGTGGTGTTGCTGGGGAAAAGCTGTTCAACGTGGTCGGTTCGCTTGTCGGCGCAGCACGTCGCAGCGGCGCGGAGCGTGTGCTTGGTCCGGATGGCCGACTGCTTCCCGGCCCTGCAAAGCTGGTGCGCGATGCCGGGCTTGATCCGGATCAGGTGACGGCTGCGGTGGCCGCCGAGATCCAGAAGCAGGCCCGCGCTGGTGTTGAGCCTGGTGCGGCCGCCGTCACGGCTATGTCGCAAAATCTGCCAGTTGAGGTGCCGATGACGCGCGGCCAGATCACCGGCAGCAAAGGGCAGCAGCTTGCCGAGGACATGATGGCAAGTGGTGCTTATGGTTCCGCTGCCGAAAAGCGGATGACGGAATTCAGAAAAGGCCAGCAAGAGGCACTGCGCGGAAACATCACTGCAATTTCCGAAGGCATTGCGCCTGGTTCAATTCCAGTTCCAAAAGGTCAAGGCGGTCAGCTTGCGCAGGAAGCTTTAGTCGCCGCGCGAGCGGGTGACAAGGCGCGTGCAAATGATCTTTATGCCCAAGCCCGTGCGGCTGGCGCTGCGAACGTGCAGCCAGACGAGGCATTAAACATCGCAGACGCCGTGCGGAGCACTTACCGAGAGGGCTTTGACCCGATCACTGCGCCACAAATGGACGGTCTGCTTTTGCGCCTTGACGAGATCATGGCCAATGGCGGTGACATCAAGTCTTTGCAAACTTGGCGCAAGCAGGTGAGCAATCTGCGCAGTGGTGCGCCGACCGTTGAGGCGGCGGCGGCTGGAAAGGTCTTGAGGGACTTTGACGAGCGCCTGACGGCTGCCGTGGACAATCAACTTTTGATTGGCGATCAGTCGGCGGTGTCGGCATGGAAAAACGCTATCACGAACTGGGCCGAATATGCCAAGACGTGGGAAAGCAAGGGAGGCGTCCTGAACGTGCTGACCGAAAAAGTCACGCGTGATGGCCAACGGCAGTTGAAGGTCGCGCCGGAAGAAGCTGCCAATGCAATCTTCACCATGACCGCATCCGGTTTGGCATCCAAAACAAAGCTGCCTCGTGATCTGATCACACTGAAAAGCAAGCTGCCGGAAGCTGAATGGAATGCTCTGCGCCAAGAGGCTTTGATTCGACTTACTGATACGGCAGAAGGCGCGTTCAGGGGTGGGGAGCGCCAAGTCTCTGGTGTCAATTTTAAGAAGTCGTGGGAAAACTTGCAAAGCAATAACCCCGGCGTGGTGAATAACCTGTTCAGCAAAACGGAACGCGACACGATAACCCAGTTTGCCAATGTCGCTGCGCGTGCAACAAACGCTGCGGTAAACGCATCAAACAGCGCAAACGCAGCTGCCGGAATGATCCAGCGGCTTGCATCTGGTTTTACGGCATCTGGTCCAGGTCAGTTCCTTTTGCAGAACTGGCTAGGCTCAATCATCCGTGAGCCATATGGCGCGGCTATGGCTGCCTTTGGTGCCGGACAGCGAAGCGCGCCACGGCAGATCGTGGGGACCTCCAGGGCGCCCGCTGTTGGCGCTGGTGCAGGTGCTGCGCTGTCACAAGAGGAAAGCATAGGTCCGAACATTCCAATCACTGGACGCATGACGATCGGTGGCCAGCAATGAACCTATCCAAACACCCGCATTTCGTGGTAAAAATCACGCGAAAGGATGCCCGATGCCGCTGACGCAACTCGCCCCGCCCTATCCGATCTTCACCGACAAGAACGGTGATCCGCTTGACGCGGGCTTTCTGTATTTCGGCGTGGCCGATCAGAACCCCGAGACCAATCCGATCCAAGTCTATTGGGACAATGCGCTGACGCAGCCTGCCGCCCAGCCAATCCGCACGATCAACGGTTATCCGTCGCGGAATGGATCGCCTGCGGCTGTTTACACCAACGACTATTTTTCGATCACGGTGCGGAACAAGCGCAATGAACTGGTGATCTATGCGCCGTCTGGATACGGGATCACGCCCGGCACATCGGCATCTTTTAGCGACCAGATTACCTACAACGAAGGCAGCAACGATGCGGTTGACCGCAGTCTGACAAACCGCCTTCAAGAGAAGGTTTCGGTAAAAGATTTTGGCGCTGTCGGTGATGGCGTGACAAATGATGGCGACGCATTTGACACGATGGCCACTGAGATCGGATATATCAATGTGCCGCGCGGCACGTTCAGCTTGAACACTCGCTACATAGATGTGCCGATCTTCTTTGAAACTGGCGGCATGATCACCATTCCCGCAGGGCAAACTGTCACCATTCGAAACAGGATAAGCGCATCTTCGAAGCAGCAGATTTTTGCTGGTGACGGGCAGATTTATCTTGAAAACGATAGCGCGCTTGGTATCGGCGAGGACAGTAAGCACGCCTATGCTGCGTGGTGGGGCATCTTTGCGATTGGGCAGACAAACACGATCCAGACGGCATTGTTCAACAAGGCGCTGTCTGCATACACCTCCCAGACCCGCGAGGGCATCTTTGAACTGGATTGCGGCTCTTATCGCATTGACGGGACTGTGACTATTCCCCGTGGGGTTTGGTTCAAAGGTGCGGCTACGCGGCGGACAATTATTGACCTGGTCAACGATGGATACACAGCCCTTGAGGCTGGTGGTGCTGCTGTCAAAATCACGGGCATTCAGTTTGAGCAGCCCGCCGGTGATGAAGCATATTTTGATGGAACCCAAATCTCTTGCCAGTATAACACGCCTTATCTGCAAGATATTGTGGTGTGGAACGCGAGGATTGGCATTCATCTTGGTCCAGATGCTTTTCTGGGAACGGTTAAAGATGTAAGGGGAATTTATGGAAGGGAGCCGCTTGGTGGTTATCCATCAGGCTCTGCAATGGTTCTTCTTGAAGGTTCAAATTGCTACCTTGAAAACTTATACGCAGCCCAAACGTCGTTCTCTGTGGAAAATGTTGTTTTGGTTAAGGCTGACACTTCTGCCTTGCTCAATGCTGTTATAAATGGGGTCTACACAACAGAAATAAGCATTCCTGTAAAATTGATTTCTACAGCCAGCTTTATTGAAGGCGTCTCAATCAGCAATATAAATTGCGCGCCCGATGCTGGTCTTGTTGATGCTGC
>Ga0099846_1001273_pt1 | contig 10495 bp, 13 predicted proteins | sample CB_VirMetaG_FD_78180 | JGI IMG/M metagenome (GOLD analysis project Ga0099846, IMG submission 78180) | Freshwater to marine saline gradient viral communities from Chesapeake Bay - CB_1504_1 Viral MetaG | ecosystem: Environmental > Aquatic > Marine > Coastal | place: USA: Chesapeake Bay... | reverse complement strand
GGATCGTTTCTCAAAACTTGATATTGCTTCTACAATTGTTTGCCCGATGCCCGCCTTGTCTGCGGTCGGTGCGACGGAGACGTTTATCGCATAAGACGCACTTGATGGACTTGGCCCGGAAGATCCCGCCATGGCTGCCCGACCTAAGGCATTGTTCGGAATGATCCTCCCGGAAGCACTGGGCATGAACAGTTCGGGACCAACCTCGCCCACGATGTACGGCTGACCTGCTTGAACCGGTCCGCCCATAGCTCGCGCGTCTGGATACGCCTGCGAGTAAGCCCACAGGTCTCCTAGAGTAAGCTGTTGATCGGCGGTAATATTCAAGAAAGCGCGCAACTTGTCGACGGCTCGCTTCGTGTCGGTATTCACGATTACATCAACGACTGGTTTCATCTGCCCAATCAGAAACAACTGAAGCATCGTGTCGTTGATGTTTTTTCGCAACGGATCGTTCGGGTCGAGGGTTGACGCAAGCGCCTCAAGTTGCTCACCATATTTCCCAGCAGAAAGTTTCGCCGGGTCCATGCCATCCACTTTCATCTTGTTTAGGATGTCGGTGTAAGCGGCAGACGGTTCCTTCAGGCTGTTCATCGGGCCGTAGAGAGCCTCGATGCGCTCCCGCAAAGACTTCATATCGTCGTCGGTCGGCTTGAGTCCCAGTCTGGTCAGCGTGGCCATCGCCGTCTGGAACTTCTCAGAGGAGGTTTCGCCTTTCAACTGAGCAACGTCCATCTTCGTCAACGCATCGGCGTATGAGAGGCCCGCTCTAATGGAATCCTCTAATGCCCGGTTGTATTCGTCGGAACCGACCTTGCCTTCATCCCGCAGTACATTCAGTTTCTTTTGAGCGTCAGCCGCATCTCGTTGTGCGGACAAGGCAGCAAACAAAGGATTCGTCGCTGCGAGATTCTTGTCCATCACATCTTGAATCGACTTAGCCTGAATCGTGTTTGCTGTAGCTGCTTCTGCCGCTGCTTCCGCAGCTTTCTTCGTCAAGCCATTAGAGATACCGGTAGCAACCGCAGCAGCTTGAACGACGATTGCCTTTTCTTCGTAAATCTTTGCTTCTTCAGTGAGCATCGTGATTATTCCAGCGGTCAGGTTGCCCTGTTCGGCGAGTGTCGCCATGAAAATGTTTGCCGCATTTTCGGAGTCGATCATCTCTTCCTTGAGGGCTGCGAACGCTGCCGTTCCGCCTTCGGTAGCGTGAAGATTGTTGGTGAGACCTGCTGTCCGAAGTTTATTTGCGGCGGTTTGACTGATGATATTTTTTGTTCCGCCTTCAACTGCCTTGCGATACGTTTCCATCCCGACGCCCGCAGTATTCAAGTCGTCAATGACGCCTTTTTGTTGCATCTGATTTCTGACAACAGCGTCAGTGTTATCTGTCCATGCTCCGGTCTGCTGATCGAGACTTTCACCGAACTCTTTGGCTCGTTTCTTGCCTTCTTCTTGGCTCTTGTTCCAGATAGTGAACGCTATGAACGCAGCACCAGCAAGAATGATGATCGGACCTAGCGCAGCGTAAATCGCAAGACCAGCGGTTTCCGCAGCAGCCGTTGAAACGCCCATCTGCATCAGGAACGTAGTGACGAACTGCCCGGTGGATGCCGCCATTGCGGCGAAGCCTTTTACGAACGATGCCTGAAGGAAGACCATAAGGGTCCTCATTGCGGCAAAGGCTTTCATGGCGAGAACCAAAGTTGCGATTACCGGAAGAACGATCTTGATCTGATCCGGCAGAGCGTTCAGAGCATCAACCATAGCTTTCAACGTGCCAGTAGCTGCGCTCACAACCGGCATTAGGAGGCCGAGCGCTCTATTCATTCCTTGGAATACTGTGGTCGCTAACGGTTCAAGAGATGTCTTGATCTGATTTCCGATGATGGTCAGCTTGTCGCCGAATGTCTCAACATCCTTGTATGACCCTTGAATCGTGTCCGAACCGTCCTGAAGCACCTGCATATAGTCTTCGTAAGAGACCTTGCCTTCGGAGATCGCAGCGGCAAGTTTCGGTCCAGCCTTCGCACCGAATACCTCGACAGCGATTCCGGCACCGGACATAACATCTGGAGAATCTTTGATCGCTTGGAATGTTTCAGCAAATACGTCGGAGGCTTTCTTGCTTTCATTGGCGGCGTATTTCATAGCGAAAGCGAGGCCCGGCATAACGTCGGCTGCGGTCATGCCGGACTTTGCGAACGTCCCGATTATCGCAGTGGACTCGTCGAAGTCGAGTCCCATCTGACGCAAGACCACGCCATTTTTCGCAAGTTCATCTGAGAGTTCGGCAACGCTCAGACCTGAAGACTGTGCGGCACGGTACAGAAGGTCGAGTTTGCCACCCTGATCCTCTGCGCTTACGCCGAAGTTCTTGAACGCCATCGAAACCGACTCGATGTTGCCTTTCAGGTCGTCGCCTGTGATCTTTGAGAGTTTGATGAACTGCTCTGCGCTTGCTTCTAGCACCGGTCCTGTATGACCCAGCTTGGTGTTGATATCCGCAATCGCCATTCCTACTTCGGCCATACTTGCTGGAGTTGACGAATAGACATTCTTGAAAGAGGTTTCAAGGTCTTTCAAGGCATCGCCGGTTGCCCCGGTTCCAATACGTATTTCTTTGTAAGCTTCGTTGAAAGACGCCCCCAACTTCATCAAGGCAGCACCAGCGACAACAACACCAGCAGCCATCCCGAGCGCAACGGCATTACCGGCTCCGCCGACAGAGGTAGCGAAACTCGTAGACGCAGCCTCACCAGACTTCAATCCTGTTATGAACTGTTTAGTGTCGGCGCGTAGTTTCGCTACGATGTCAAACTGAACTGCCATTAGTCGCTACCTCTCATCGTCTACGTGCTTCTTCTGTTTCCCTTGCTCTCAACAACCAAAGCGCAGCCCAGTCGGTGATCTCAGCAGATGTGATCGGGCGATGGGCCGGTGAGCCATCAAGCAACTCACCGACCGTTCGACCGAGACGTTCTGCTAATTCAAAGATGAATCGTCGTTCTCCTTCGTAGAGGAATCTTTTCCCGATTCATCAACCGAGGCAGCGGCCATACCAGAAACGCGCATTGAAGCAGAGGCGACTAGTTCAAGAGCGCCAGCGGACTTCGATAGCAGCAAGTCTCGATCATTCTCATTGAAAATACGTTCGCCTGTCTCAGGATCGTGAGCGCAAGCAATGATCATGTCAGGATAAAGTTTCGTCATCTCGACGAGACCATCACCGTCGGTAACGGCAGACATCATGTTGAGTCGTGTACGACCATCCATTGAACGTACCTCGATGGTCACTCCCCATGCGGGAACTTCAACCATCTCGGATTCAATGTCGGATGATTCAATGATTTGATCGCGAATGGACACAGGGCCACTACCTTTCGTTGGGACCACGATGGGTCACGGTTGCATTACTTAGATTAGGCGAACGTGTCGCGAGTGACCGCACCGGTGACTTGGAAGTCAGCCGAGAACGTCACGACATCACCGACAGGCGAACCAAGATCGTACTTTGTCATGATCGCTTCACCGGTAAACTTCACGTATCCGGACGTTGTGCCAGCGGGTCCGTACTCAAACGAAACGGTCGCTTCTTGAGCAAAGATGCCGACGAGGTGAGCATCAAGGGTAGCGTCGAACTTTCCTGAGATCGAAACCGTGGAATCGTTCAGACCGGTGACGTAGGTCTTTGCGCCTCCGGCAACGCCGAAGGTCGTGGTCTCAGCGGTCTCGATTGACCGGGGAAGACTGATGTTGTCAAGGTAAACGGAAATGTCGGTGAGTGTTCCACCCGAGTTGTCTACCTTGAATGAAGCGTTTTTACCGTGACGGAATGCCATGATTGTTCCCTCCTGAGGGTCAGTAGCGCCGAGCGAATGCTGCGGCGATGGTTGCTGCGCCAGATGATCCGGCGACGGTGTAAGAGACCCGGAGGTATCGGTTCACCGTTGTTCCCGAGGCGACTATGACGCGCTCGGAGGTCGTGGTTGCTATGGCAACCGTTGCGAAAGTGACTAGATCAGCGAATGTGACATCATCCGTGGAATGCTGAATCTTGACAATGACCGTTCCGTTCCGAGTATTCGCCGGAACGTGAAGCATCGCCGTTCCGCCGTTCGTGGAAGACGATGTGTTGTCCACGGAGCCTTGTACGGATGTTGTTGAAACTTCAGAAAGCGGACCGAGAACTACGCCACGACCGATTCCACCATCGCATTGAAAATCTGCTGAAGCTGTGACGACATCCGCAACCGGCGAAGAAAGATCGTATTTGGTTTGAATCGATTGCCCGACGTAGCAACGCGACCCGAGAGTCATCCCGTTGTCCGGGGCGATAGTGAAATTGACGTCGGCATCAGTATCCAGAATCCCCGTGAGGATTTCATCGACCGAACCGGCATCACCATCAAACATTCCCGAAAGGGAAACTGTCCCGTCGTTGAGGCCCGTGACGTAAGTCTTCGCGCCGCCCGGTGTTCCATATGCCGTCGTTTCAGCAGTCTCAATCGAACTGTTCACAGACGTATCATTGAAGAAAGAAGAAAGGTCCGAGCTATTCACTAGGACCTTCGTGTTTTTGCCGTGTCGAAAAGCCATGTTCAGTCCTCCACGTTTGTAACGTGATCTGCGGCTTCAGGAGCCGGTTCCGGGGCAACTACGCCATCTGTGGCGGGCAGGACCGCAGGCGGGTCTACAGGGTCCGATAAAGAACTATCGGTAGAGTCCTTGCCCATGACCTCGATGTAGCCCTGATCCCTGAGCCATTTGATCGACTCGCGTGGCAGGTCATCAACGACATCGCCGACCTCGGCGCGCTTCGACTTGTAATCGAGTCCGGCGCTTCCGCTCGGACCTCCGGTGATTCGGTATTGGGGCATAAGACCTCACAAACGCGATCGACCCCGATACCGCAAGACGGTCCACAGGGGACACCGAGACCAGCGGTCGGGGTCACAAGGGACACGAAGAACTCTTGTACCGTACCACCACACTTAGCGATACGTAAATAGGACAGCCCGACCGGGATGCGGTTCCCGTCGGGCTGCCCTTCGCGCCTCCATAGGGGGATGGGGCAGCGAAACCGTGATTCTATTTTTGATTGGAGGCTTTACAACGTGAACAACGTATACGCCACGGTCTTGTAACGACCTCGGCCAGTAGCCTTGAACATCTCCAGCACCGAGGGGAATCATCCGTAACCATCCCGCGACCATAAGCATCACGAGTCGGCTCAGAGTTCTCAATCATTGGAATTGATCGCCACAGTCCGGACACAAGAAAATCGCACCATGATCACCGAGGACCGTCACTTCAACGGCATCAACGTGCTGGCACCGGCCATCTCCCGGGAAAGCATCCTCAAATCGTGTCTCACGGTCAATCAGTTCAGCGAGCATCATCTGAACCGAATTGAAAGAAGCTGCCGCAGCGTTGAATGATTCAATCATTGCTGCGAAAAGAGTTTCGTTATCCATGAGTCACCGTGAAATTCATAGAAATTCGGGGTCGGTCGTTTCCATCGTAACCTAAGGGAATGGGCCTGCCGAGTTGTTCCGCACGGAGAAGCCGAATGCCTGAAGCGGTCGTTTCTTTTATGGCTTCCATCGCCGTAATCACATCGGTGATTTTTGTTCTAGCTCCCACGTAATCCTCGAGCGCTCCCCGGGCGATGACCTGAATATTGGTGACCTGAAGAGCAGCGCCGGTTGTGCCTTGGGTGTAAATCGAATATCCAGCACCAGATTCGTAGACTGTCACGCACGAGTCTGGACTTTCCGGCGATCGGGATAGAAACAGGTCGGTTCCTTGCGTTCCGATTGAAGCAGATGCGAGTACCGATCCGATTGCATCAAGTATCTCGCTCATTCTGCGCTCACCGATTCCATTCCGCCTGACGGTTGTTGATTGGCTTTGGACGGATCAATCTGATCGGCCAAGCGTTCAGCGAAATCTTTTTGATTCTCCATGAACGGGATCTCAAGGAACTTGTATGTTTTCCCAGATTTGTGCATCGCATTGGGATCTTCGTGAACGTAAAGCGCGTACGACGCGGCCGGACCGCCGTATCCAATCAGAACCTCGTGGTTGATTGGTCCTTCAACTACTCCGGAAGCCTTCAAGAAACCTTTATCCACAGGAACGAGACGCTGAGATTTCCTGAAAATGTCTAATGCCTCCTTGTAGAGAGCTTTATCCAACTCCTTCGGAACGTCTTGAGCCATTTTTTTCAATCGGGCTGTCATCGCCGTAGCGCCAAACATCTGGAAGTTACCTGCCATGATCAGCCCGCTCCGTAATGAATGACTGTGTGATTCGATCCGAGTTCATCGTTGAACCGGTCAATACCGAGTATCACGGGAACAGAAGAATCCGGGAGAGTCAGCTTGTCGTTCAGGGTCAGCGATGGAGAACCGGGAACATAAACCTTCCCGACGGCAGTTTTCTCTTGTCCGGAGCTGTCCGTGAACTTGTAATTCCCTGTTTGGACCCGGCATTTAGTCAGCGTAGATGGTGTTCCCCACGCTCGTTTACCGTATGTGTCTTTCGTTGCGACAGGAGCCACGGTCACCGTATCAATCATGATTTCTGACAATGCGGTTTCGATGGTCATAGCGTGAACTTATCCAGTAGACCGATCGTGAATTCTGCTCCGATAGCGGACGCATTCACATTGGCGATCGGAGGAGCATCAATGCCGGACGCAACGGCCAGCAAGTGATCGGCGAGATGATGGTATTGAGTTGATTTCTGAGAAAACGACTCGGACAGGGAAAGATCACCGACGCCTCGAGAACGGTCGGCATCTCGAGAGAACCCCGCTGCGATTGCACGCGCACCGCCGACCGCCGCCATCCCCGTTCCACCATGAACCTCAATCAGGTAATTGATTTCTTCGTTTGTCAAAAGAGGCTCTGTAGACTCGGTGTCGCCGAGCATAAAACGAACAGCGTCTTTTTCATTGCTTGCGGGATCACCGCTATAAGTCCAAGCCATCAGGTTTCTCTTTCGTTTCCGAATAGTCTGCCACGTGTAAACGCAGGACGGTTATCTAACTCCGGATGGCTTTCCACGAACTCTCGAAGAGCGAACGCGTGCCACGCTACGGCATCAAGGTGATGTGACCCCATCTCCGGATCAATGTTTTCACCGTTCCAGAAAGACCATAGGTGGCGATTCAGGGCAGCGAAAGAAATAGACCACGGAACACCTCTCCGCCAATTATTGTCATCGTACTTAGCTGCGCCTCGCCCATATTGTTCTGCGAGCGCATACAACGGAATCTCAGGTATCAGGTCGAACCGGGCGAGCTTCTGCCCTTTCTCCCCGCCTGTCACCGGGTCAACGTAACGGATTTCATCTTTACGATTCATGCTCACCTGTCATTGAGATCGGGTCGTGAGCGTAGCCTGCCTTCAGCCTACGATTTCAAGGTCTCCCCAACCTCTAGCACCGTAACCGGTTCCGACACCGAACATGAGTTGTCCGGCCGGTGAGTTCTGCCCGGTCTGAGCGGTCCACCAGTACGATCCGCCGTCCTGCGCCGGGCATTGAATGTGAGTGCGTCCTGTAGATTCGGCGACGACCAGATGGTGAAGATGTCCGGTTATCAGGATGTCAGCCTCGGAAACTCCCTGCCTTCCCATGATCTGACCCTCCCACCACTTCTGCGCCTTACCTGCGGCATGACCGCCGCCACGAGAGAACTGATGACCATGAGCCAGTCCAACGTTGATGCCGCTCACTCCGAGGACGAGAGTGAGTTCTCGTGCAAGAACGGCAGTCACATGACCGTAACGCTCCGGGTTAGATTGACAAATCTCAGCGCACTCTTCGATTACAGCGAGATCATCGTTGTCCGTCCACGTCGTGAAAGCCTTCGAGCCTGCTCCACCAGAACGGTTCTCACCGTGATTGCCGGGAACACCACCGATCACGACCCGGGGAACAAGACCGGCAGACACATCAACCGCACGGAGCCACAGTCGGCGAGCCACACGCTTCTGCTCACGCCGATCCAAATCCGTTTGAAACGACTGCATCTCATAATGGCCGGAGCATTGCTCAACCGTGTCGCCCATCCCTAGAAGGTAAATGGCTTCAGGTGCGCGTCCCTTGCGGCGCATCTCCTTGACCTTCCCCGTGATCGCATCAATGCCAGAACATATTCGTTCCACGGTCGCAGGGGTTCCGCCTCCTTCGCCTTTACCGATCTGCCAGTCGGAAAGCGGAACGACCAGACTAATCCCGCTCAGGGAATCATTTGGGATGCTCTTCCGGGTTTTACGTCCCATCACAGCGCGACAAAGTTCGTCCACATCGGCGCGATCTTCTTTACGGAGACGCGCACGGATTGTCGCCTTGTAGTAACGGAACCGGCGGACTTCTCCTCCACCGATGTTTGCGTCCCAGCCCCTAACCTGAATCGACCCCGGAACAACTTCAGTCGTCTCCGGATCAAGGTTCCAATCAGATATGAGTTCTTCCCATAGCGCCGGGTTCGGCTCATCATCCAGCGGACCTGTCGTCAGAACACCTTCAGAGCCATTCCACGCTACTCCCGGTTCCCATCCTGAAGGAGCCACAGGGTCACGCCTATCGGAGCGCCTGAGAGATTTGTCGAGCGCCTCAGGATCTTGCCCGGGGAGCGCAGTCAGGTCGTCGTAATCACTCATTGCCAAACCTCAGATCCGCAGGAACATTTCTTGCCACGATGCCGACCGACAGCACCGTTCGGAAACTTCACGCCGAGTGTCTCTTCTATTGCCCGGGCGATCGGGGAATGCCCGAGGTCGCAAACTGGCATAGCCATGTACGCCACCAGTTTCGTACGGAACGGACCATCGTCCAATCCCGCTATCACTTTCCCGACACAACATCCACGGGAGTACCAAGAGTTCTGATAACCACCGAGTAGAGCATCAAGCGCATCCGGATCAAGGTTCGTCATGGACGGTTAGCGTAACCGGTGTTGAGTCAGACTGCGAGCACCTTCAGCGCACAGCTCCAATCTGCGTTACGGACACAATAACGGACGGAGCAAGGGGACGTACCGGGGTAGTCGTTGCGGGATGTGCGGTCAAAGACAATTGCGTTGTAGTCCCCGCCCACATCAGCTCAACGTATTGACCGGCAGTAGTAACAGTTCCCACGAATGTGATTGGCACATTTTGATATGAGGGGATACCCGCAGATTTGCGGGCAGGCAACGAAGCGTTCGTTGAGCTATTCGGATATGGCTGACCGTTGAACTGAATCCACATCATCGCTTCCTGAGTGCCAATATCAAGATTCGCAACCTGAGAACTGAACGTCAACAGGTAATCCCCGGGGTGAGCGAAAGTTATCTCATGTCCGTTCTCAACCGTGACACCGTACGCGCCATAGCTTGAGTTCAAGGCAATTGGTTGACCTGTATTCGCTGCGATCAACGTCTGCGTTGCGTTATGAAAGAAACCGCCAAAGTAACCGAACGAGAATGCTTCCTCTAGAACGTCTGAAGCGGATTGAGCGTTCCCGTTACGCGTGGATCGAAACCATGATAGAGCGTTGAATGCCATGACAAACCTTCCGTTTCTGGAACCGCCGATGGTTCCTCGTATTCGTAGTCCTGTTCTGATTCTTCTTCCTCATGATCACCGAGATCGAAATCAGGTCGAGGATAAGTGACGACAGCCATTACTTCCGCACTTTGTAACGACCAGCGTGGTCCGGAGCCGGATTGCCATTCTTGGATACGCAAGCATGACCCAGCGCTGCTCCGCACTTCGGGCAAGGCGAAGGATGAAAGTTCCCCTCTTTGCTTGAGACGGTCCTATTTTCGGCCACAACGTCCGCATCGGCATTTATTGGGGCATTGCCGACTAATGATGCCTCAAATCGCCTCATCGTCTTCTTGGATTGCTGGGGCATCAGGAAACCCCGATCAACTAGTTGGAACGCATTGCGCCAACCGGTCACATCTACGATCTCGCCGGGAACCATCTGCTTCCCATCCGTTTGAAACGGACGACGGACAACGTGATTACCTACTGTCGGAATACCCATTTCTTCTCCTGAAAATAGAAAGAGCGCCGATCCAATCAGTTTGACCTAACGGGACCGACGCTCCATCTTACGTCACGAGAACGCTTACTTCAGGTTCAGGCTACGCAGGTACCGAAGTAGCAACCAAGATCCGCTGCGGTGACCTTGTTAGCGAAAGCAACTTCGCCTTCAACACGGTCGGCCTTGAGGTGTTCCATGCGGATACGGCTCACACCGATCGAAGCACCGAGACCACCAGACACACCACGCCATGCGAAGGTATAACCAGCGCTGGGCGTCATGAGTCCCGGGTTCGGAGCGGAGTAGGTCAGGAGCGCTGCCTTGCCCGTGTTGAACGAGTAAGCCGGGGTCGCACCTTCAGCGTTCGTTGCACGAACGGACGAAGCAACGAGGACACGCTCGACATCAAACAGGCGAGCCATGATGTCGGTCGTGATGACATTGCTGC
>Ga0099846_1001269_pt1 | contig 10503 bp, 17 predicted proteins | sample CB_VirMetaG_FD_78180 | JGI IMG/M metagenome (GOLD analysis project Ga0099846, IMG submission 78180) | Freshwater to marine saline gradient viral communities from Chesapeake Bay - CB_1504_1 Viral MetaG | ecosystem: Environmental > Aquatic > Marine > Coastal | place: USA: Chesapeake Bay... | reverse complement strand
CCCGCTATGGTGGCTATAAATAATATCAATATGATACAAGGTAGAACTGTTATATCTTCTACTATGTTAGGCGCTATGTTGAAAGCCAGAGATATTGAATGGATATGGTTAAAAGATCATACTGTAGAAACAGTAGGTGTAGGTGAAGATGCGTATGATAAAGTAACCACTGAATTAGAATTTGAATGGATTTCTAAAGTAACTAAAAAACCTAAATCTACTACTTTTGCTATTACTTGGGCACAAATGGAAGTTGCAGGATATACTGGTAAACAAAACTGGCAAAAGTACCCTAAATTCTTTGGGGCTTAATATAGTGATATATTAATGAACATACCGAGAATTCAGGGAAGGCTAAGTCTCAGTCCGAGATATGCTAATCCTGAGCCAAGAACATTAGGAATAATGTTAAGGTGCAACGACTAGGTCATGGAGTCCAGAACGGACGGTAAAGGCCCACGAGCTCGGTACAACTAAATAGAAATTATGAACAATAAAAAATATTATTTTACTTACCAAACAAAAAACCTTTTGAACGGTAAAACGTATATAGGAGCCCACAAAACTGATAATTTAAAAGATGGGTATATAGGTTGCGGTATATGCAGACCATGTGACGCTAATTACGCAAAGAAAAGAAAAAGAAATACTTCTCCTTTTCCTTTAGCAGTAGTTAAACATGGGTACGAAAATTTTAAAATAGAAATACTTTCTTTTTTCGATTCTTGGGAAGAAGCTTTAGAAGAAGAAGCTTTTTTAGTAGATGAAACTTGGGTAAAAAGTAAAAATAATTACAACGCCTGTTTAGGCGGTGGTAATGCTGCTATCCCTAATTCTTATAAAAGAACTATAGAAAAATTTGTATATCAGTTCAATAATCAAGGTAATTTAGTAAAAAGATGGTTTAATATATTTGAGGCTTCTGATAATGGTTTTACTTTAAAAGGTATAAACAGGTCTATAAGAGAAAATAGAACTTATAAAGGATTTAAATGGTTATTTAAAAATAAATGTGAACCTTTTAAATTACACCCCGGTAAAACTGGTAATAAAGTATACAAATATAATTTAGATAAGGAGTTTATATGTTCATATAATAATGTAAGAGAGGCTGCCAGAGAAAATAAATTGCATTACGGTAACATAGGGAATGTTTGCCAAGGTAGTGCAAAAACCTCTGGTGGTTATATATGGTCTTATGAAAAATTTTAGTTGATGATATAGTCTAATTTATATAGAAATATATAGGTGCTAATAATTAAAAAATAGCACATAATGAAATGAAAGAGATGATGAGGGCAAGATGCTTAGCATACGCTACAAGAGCTATTTTTCCAGAAGTACTAATGGGTATGCATACTGATTTAGAAATCTTAGACGCAAAAGACATCAATAAAGATGTAACTTTGTCACCAGAAGGGGATTTGATAGTAGAAGATGCCGAAATCATTGAAGAATAAATATAATATTATAATTTTAATTTTAAAAAAGAAGAAAGATGAGTTTATTAAACGAATTGATGAGTAAAAGCCGTAAATCAGATATTGGTTATGGTATACATGAAAATTGTGTTGTATTAGAAGTTTCTAATGATGTAAGAAAAAACAAAGATGGAGTTGCAATGAAAAGAAATTGCTACACTAAAATAGGTCAATTAGACGATAGTAATGAAATTATAGCAGAAAAAGAAGTTTCTTGGTTCTCAGTAGATCCTACTTCAGAGTATGCTTACGATAATTTTTTCTCTCAATTAGAGCAATTAACAGCTATTGTAGATGCTGTTAGGCCTAAAGATGAAGATGGTAAAGATTTATGGGATTTGGCTTTTGATGCTATTTTAACAGAAGAAGAAATAGAGCATTCTGTTGAAGGATTAAAGGAAGCTTTAAAAGAAAAAAAGAAATGTAATTCTTTAATGCAAATGTTAGGTGATACCTATGTAGAAATTTTAAGTCCTTTAGTTGGAGTTAAATCACCTAAAATTAGATTTAAAGTTGTTTATGATAACAATGGTAAATACTTACAACAACCTAGATATGGTGAATTTGTAGAACCTATGGATATTGATTTATCAGAAAGTAAATTAAAAATTTCTAAAGCAGAAGAAGAATATAAATCTAAAGCTGATAACATTACTTCAGCTCCTGCTGCTTCTTCTAAACCAAAAGTAAATATTTAGTATGAATTTATCAGCTATAAGAACAGTGCAAATACATAAGTTTAGGTGTACTAGAGACGAGGCTGTTGAAGAGTTATCTAAAAATTTAAATTTAATAGCTAATAAATATCCAGCGGGTTTAGACACTAATACTTATTTTGTAGTTAAAGGGTATGAACATGTCACAAAAAATCAACCTATAATAAGGTTTAGCCCTTCAGAGGGTAATTGGGAAATAACAACAATAAATCATTTTGAAATAAATAAATAATATGCCATTTTTAAGAAAAATTTTAGCGGAAAGACCAGTAAGAACACAATTAGAGTTTGGAATCAATGAAAATGTTAGGTTGATTTCTATATCTAACGAAAAAAGAATGAGAGAAGGTGAAGTAATTAAGAAAAATACTCATATGAACTTTGCTAAATTTAATAGTAAAGGTGAAGTTATAGCAAATACTGAGTTTTCTTATATGGATTTTAATCCAGGAGCTGATTATACTTTCAGTAACTTTATAGACCAGATTGCTCAAATGTCTGGTATAGTTAAATTATTAAACCCTGAAGCTGACCCTATCGATCCAACTGAAGGTTATGAATCTGTTGAGGAAATTCAAAAAGATTTAGGTACGAAAAAAGGTTGCGACGCTTTCATTAATATTATGTATGAACAATTTGAAGCAGCTTTGGAAGGTAAAATTGGACCTGACAGTGAATTGATTAGATTAAAAGTAATTACAGATTATAAGACAGGTAAATACTTACAATTACCAAAAGAGTCTAAAATTGCTGAACTTATGAGTCAAGAAAAATCTAATCTTAATATTACTCCAACAGAGTTAAAAAATAAAAATAAAGCTATGGAGCCTGAAGTTATATCTCCTGATGCTAAAGGTGATGCTCCTGATACTGCGGTTAAGAAAAGATCAGCTTTAAAAGGGTTGTAATATGGCTTTTTTAAGAGAGCTTTTAAAAAAAGAAACTCTTACTGAAAAGTTATTAAAATACACTGATGATTACGAAATCTATTGTGAATTAATAGGTTCAGAGCCGGAAATAGGGGAATGTATAAGTTCCCCTATAAGGGCTTCTGACGACTTTCCATCTTTTGCTTTATACATACCAACAAGATTAATGGAAAGAGGTTATGAAATTAGACCAGAAGAAATATGGTTTAAAGATTTAGCAGATGGTAGATATGGTGATATATTTAAATTTGTTAAATATTATGCTTTTCATCATTTTGCTTTAGATTTAGATACTAAATATGAAATAGTTAAATTCATAGATAGCCAACTTAATTTAGGTATGTTTGACAATAATGATGGTCAAGTAAGGGAAAGAGTAATTAGAGAATATGTACCTAAAGTATCAAAAAATTTATATTACAAAACAAGAAAATTCACTAAAAAAGATAAGGAATATTGGTCTAAATTGCATTTAGATGTTGAAGATTTAGAATTTTTTAATGTAAGCTCTGTACAATATTTATTAGAGGAAAATGGCTCTGTTAGAAAAGAATTTTATAAAAATAATTTAGCTTTTGTATACAAAATATGGGATAAAGAAAAACTTTACCAGCCAGAAGCTATAAAATCTATGAAATTTAGAAATACTTGTCCTGGAGATGATTTTATGTATTACCAGGGATTTCCACAATTAACAGGTAAACCAGATATATTAATAATTACAAAATCTATGAAGGATGTTATGGTATTTTGGAAATTTTTTAATAAAATATTGAATATACCAGTAGATGTTGTAGCGCCAGCCGCAGAAAGTATAAAATTATCAGAAAAATTTATTGAAGTAGTTAAACAAAATTATGAAAAAACTATATGTGTATCAGATTATGATTTAGCTGGAGTGAAATTTGCCAACCAATGCAAAAGATTAGGTTACGAATATAAATTTATAGATACAAAAAGAGTATTAATAAACGATAAATATAAAGTCTTAGATAAAGATATATCTGACTTTTTAGTTAATAACGGTTATGAAGCAACAATTAAATTATTAGAAACATGGAAATTGAAAAAACCATTGAAGAAATCAATACTAAGTATAATTTAAATGATTTGCTAAATTCTTTATCGAAATTATATAATTTAAATACAAAGGAGTTTTTAAATAAAATAAAAATAGCCCCACAATTAATATTAAAATTAATTAGAGATAGTGAATTTTATAAAGGTGAAAACGATACCTTAGAACATTTAAAAGAATTAAACTATTGTTATAAAGCAGCAATAAGAGAAAGCGAATCAAATATTTTTTTAAAAGAATTTACATTAAGAAATTTCCATGATTTACAAGAATTTATAATGTTTTTAAATAAAATGTTATATTTAAATGAGATTAGTAAAGAACAGTTTATAAAAATATTTCCTTTTTGCCCCGAAGCTTATTGGGACAAAATAGATGACTTAAGAGAAACCAGTATAAAATATGGTAGAGATTCTCTAGATTTTATAGAGTGTTTGTTAAAATGTAAGAAGATATCATTCTTATATTCAGAATCAGTTAGTGTTTATGATGAAAACGAAGAAGTATGAGTGTAAAAGATTTAATATATTATAATTCAGAAGCCCAAGATAAACTTATATCGGGGGTTAATAAATTAGCAAATGCTGTTAAAGTGACTTTAGGTCCTTACGGTAAAAATGTAATTTTGGCTAACCCAGAAGGGTTTCCTGTAGTTACTAAAGATGGTGTATCTGTGGCTAATTATATAAAATTAGCAGATCCTATAGAAAATATGGCCGCAGACCTTTTAAAGCAAGTTGCTAAAAAAACTGAAGAAGTTGTGGGGGATGGTACTACTACTTCTATTGTATTAGCTCAGGCTATAATAGAAAATGTTGGTGTGATAAATAACACAACATCTTATAGAAAATATCTTGAAAAAATAAGAGATGAAATTTTTAAATATTTAGACAAAAATAAAAAGTTAGTAGATATTAAAGATATTAAATTCTTAAATAAAATAGCTTTTACTTCTAGTAACGCAGATCAAGAAATAGCAGATAATATCGTTAAAGCTTTAGATTTTGTAGGTGTAGATGGTTTAATAAAAGTAGTAGAAACTGAAAATACAGAAACTAAAATAATTTTAGAAAATGGTTATAGACTAGACCGTGGTTACCTTAGTTCTCATTTTATTAATAATGTAGATACTGGTTCTTGTAACTTAGGTGATTGTTATGTTTTATTAGTGAAAGAAAGGATGGAAGATTTCAAATCTATAATCAACATTTTAAAAACATCTAAAAGCAACAACAAAGGATTAGTTATTATTGCTAAAGAATATGGAGAAGATTTTTTAGCTAATTGTGCTAAAAATTTTACTTCATTTGGTAATATCGTAGTTCCTTTGAATATTGACAATTTTGGCGATAATATGGTACATTCTATGGAAGATCTAGGTGTTTATTTAGATGCAGAAGTATTGACTACAGCTCAAATTAAAGAAGGTAAAGGAAGGTTAGGTATTTTAGATTCTGTTACAATATATAAAGATTACTCTTTAATAGTTTCTAATTCTACGGCATCTGCTGTAGTCTCTAGAGTTAAGCAATTGAAAAATTTGTTGAAAACCACAGAAAATAAGTTTGATATAGCAAAATTAGATGAAAGAATTGCTAAATTAACTTCAGGATTTGCTACTATAAAAGTAGGTGGTCAAACAAAAAGTGAATGTAAAGAAAGATTTGATAGATATGAAGATGCTAAAGGAGCTGTTATATCAGCAGTTTCAGAGGGATTTTTACCTGGCGGCGGTGTAGCTCTTTTAAGATCTGCTATGTATCTTAGAAATAATATTGAAACTTATATAGAAGAAGAACATAATGTACTTAATAACTTAATAAAAAGTTTACAAGCACCTTATAAACAAATACAAGAAAATGCTGATTTAGATATACATACTATGTGTAGTAATAAATTCTTTTACGGTTATAATTTAAGTACCGGTAAAGAAGAAGATTTTCTTAAATCTGGTATTATAGATCCTTTTTCTGTAACAACTACAGCACTTTATAACGCTATATCAATAGCAAGTATGATATTAACAACAGGTTGTGTGTTAGATAACACATCTGTAGAAATAATAGATGATGGAAGATAAATTAAAAGAATTGTACGATATTGCTAAGGGTAATATATCATGTTTTATATTTTTGGATAATGAAGAACCTGAAATGGTACATAATTTAGAATCTCAAAAATTTATAAAGCATGTAAAAAACAGCAATAAAAGACCTATGTATGTTATTACTTTAAAATTAGTAGAAGCTGTTGTGGGACCTTTAGAAGATAAAGATATAAGGAAAAAGCAATTAAAAAACTTTGAGCTTAGTGAAGAAGAAGAGCCAGAGTTAGAAAAAACAAATAAACCTAATATATGAGATTATATACAATAGATAGTTCAGATAGAACAAGAATTTGGGATATAGAATTGTCAGACCCTTATTTATTAGGACCTGGTATATTATATCGTGATGGTTTAGAGTCTGGTAAAATTAAAGATTGGACTTATAAATCATCCAAACCGATGAATATAGGTAAATCAAATGAGACTACTGCAGAACAACAAGCTTCTATTATGATGGAAAATGAAATAGGTATTAAATTGAGAAATAATTATTTCTATACAATAGAAGAAGCACGTAGTAATAAATTATTTTTACCTATGCTAGCTGATAAATATGAGAAAAGAGCATCTAAATTAAAATATCCTTTATATGTACAACCTAAATTTGATGGTAGTAGAGCTAATGTATATTATTCTAAAGCTGAAGATAGGGTAGTTATGATGTCACGTACAGGTAAAGAAATTGTTTCTTGTCCTCATATTGTAGAGTCATTAAGACAATATTGTCTTGCTAATCCAACACATATTGTGGATGGAGAATTGTATAATCACATATTAAAAGATGATTTTGAGGAACTTATGTCTTTATCTCGTAAAACTAAACCTACAGCAGAAGATTTAGTAGCATCATCAAAAATGTTAAAATTGTATATCTATGACATGTATGATACTGCTAGACCCAATCTTATTTTTACTGAGAGAAATAATATAGTTTTAGATATGTCTTGGGATATAGACTGTATAGAATTAGCAGATACTACTGTTATTACTACAGATGCTGAATTGATAACTATGGAAGAGCATTATTTAGCAAATGGTTATGAGGGTATTATGGTAAGAGTCCCTAATTCTGTTTATAAAGTAGATGGTAGATCAGCAGATCTTTTGAAAAAGAAAATCTTTACAGATGAGGAATTTGAGATTGTAGATATTCTAGAGGGAGACTCAACTTGGAAAGGTTGTGCTAAAACAGTTATTATTAGATTACCAGATGGTAGAACACAAGGTGCAGGATTAAAGGGTACTTTTGAAGTTAATGCAGAAAGATTAATTAATAAAAATCAATTAATAGGTAAATTAGCTACAGTATGTTATTTTGGTAAAACTAATGATGGTTTACTTAGATTCCCAATCTGCAAGGATATTTGTCGCCCAGATCTATAGCTTTTATTACTGGGGTAATATGTAAAATATTTATATATTTATTGTATGAAAAAAGAATTATTGCAATATTATGCCGGGATAATAGATTCCGAAGGGTACTTTCAATTAAGATATTACCATAATAGCTCAAATAGAATAAACGGGTTACAATTTAAATTAGAAATGTGCGATGAAAATATAATTACATTTTTAGCTAATCATTATAATGTTAAAGTTAATACTTCTGACAGAGGTTTAAATAGACAAGTTATTTATAGTTTTATTTTAGGCCCCAATACAAATTTATTTAAATTTTGTCAAGATTTTATACCTTATTTAAATGAAAAAAGAAGACAAGCTCAGCTTATACTAGATTATAATTCTTTAGAACGAGGATTAAAGGTTTCTATGTCAAAACATTATGCAAATATATTTGCTATAGAAAAACAGCACCCCTCCACTGAAGATATAAATTTCTCATACCCATACCTTGCGGGTATAATGGATGGGGATGGGTTTTTTGGTATAAAACAATCAGGGCAAAATAATATGGTTCTTTATTGTGGTTTGGAACAATGTTATAGGCACTTAGCTGAGTATTTATATAATACCTTTAACACGGGTTCTTTAACTGTAAGACCTGGTAGGAAAGAAAATCATAGGGAAATGTATTCTTGGACAGCACAAGGTTTAGAGGAAGTAAATAAAATAATACAACAATTTTCTCCGTACGTGTTATCTAAACTAGAAAAAGTAACTCAATGTGAAACTTTATATAATTTAAAAAAGGCGTTAAATGATTTTTACATACATCACCATAAAGTTTATAAAAAACCAATGAAAAGAAAATGAAAAGAGAAGAACAAAAGTTTGTAAAAGATATAGATAGACATGATGGTTAGAAAATATTTTAAAATAGAAGGTTATTGGGAAGATTCTAAAGAAGAGTTTTCTGATTTAATAGTTACTAATTATGATGACCATGAATTAGACGAAGATGGCAACGAAATTGACATTGATGTTTTTGAATATGGTTGGAGTGAAGAAAATTTAAAACAATCTTTAAATACGCCTGATGTTACAGGTTTTGTTATAACTAATTATGAAGAAATATAAACAAGAATATAATCTGGGTTATGTTTTTAATAAAGATATGACTAAAGTTTATTTAATAGAGATAAACAAACCTGGTAAATTTGGGCATGGTGTTGTAAACGGTATAGGAGGTAAAGTTGATGAAGGAGAATCTCCTTTAAACTCTATGAGGAGAGAATTCAATGAAGAAGCAGGCCAATTAGTAACCCACTGGAAATTTTTAGGTAGATATACTAGTTCTGAACAAGGTTATATAGTATATACTTATATGGAAATTGTGTCAGAATCTTATTTAAAGGAGTATAATGGGCCAGAAGGTATATGTAAATGGTATGATTTAAATAATTTACCAGATAATTTATCCTCTAATGTAATTACTAGTATACATTTGGCTACTTTAAAAAATAGTAGAAAAAATTTACAATTCTTAATATATGACGGGTTATAATATGGAATTATATAAAAAATGGAAAAGTGAAGACTTAGGTTATGGGGTACATCCTTGCGGGTTAAGGTTTTTTGATGAAAAGAAAAAGCATTTAGTAGCTAGAGATTATGATAGATGTAATAGATATCAGAAAGTTATTGCACTAGATAGTGAATTAAGATTTTTTATAGAACACCCTAAACGTATGGAATTAAAAGGGTTAAATTTAGAAGAATTTATAACTTTTATACATTTTAATAGATAAAAATAAAAAATATGCATTTATACGTAATTTTAAAAGGACAACAAAAAGATAAAGTGGCTGATTTAGTTTTAGCTTTAAAAAAACAAACTCAAAATGTTATAAATACTACTGGCAACGAAGATGCAAAAAATAGAATGTCTATGTATAATAATTTTAATATAGAAGATATTCCAGATACTTTAGTAGTATACTCTAGAACATGGGACTATTATTTAGGGGATAAAAATGCAGGGTTTGGTATAAGTAAAACACAAATATTACCACCCAGTAATTATACTGAAGTAAAAGATGTAGAAGGTAATGATTTAAGCGTAGGTGATGAAGTTTTTATATATGTAGAAAATTTTGGAGCTACTAGAGCTAGTATTACTAAATTTTCGGATAGTGGTATATTTTTAAAATTAAGCCCAACTAGGGAATTTTATTTGCATAAAGATCATTATTACAGGTTATTAAAGGTATGAGTTTAGAAGAAATGAGGGAAGATATAGTGAAAACTATTTCTTCTCTTTGCTCTGAAAATAATATAAATTACAGAGAGGCTTGGTTAATTATTTACAAAAATTACGAAGATATTTATAGTATACCTGTAACTATATTATACAAAATGGGGCCGTATAAATCTAAATTTGAATTTTTATACGCTTACGAAGACTTATATAAAACCTTCACAAAATTATACAATTTAGTACAAGAATTAAAATGAAAGAAGAAATAATTTGGAAGACCACAGCCCCTAAGAAAGATTTAATATGTTCTACTATAGGTTTGGTTGTGGGTCCACATGACATTTACAAAAAAATTAAATGTACTTTACCTTTGATAGTAAAATTTCACTCAGATAATACTTGGCATTCTGAATATAGAGGCCCAGGACCAGCTATAGCAGTATGTGTTTATATACCTAGTAAAAAGGTATTTTTTAATGTAGATAATGATGAATATATAGAGAAAGAAAAATTTTTAAGTTGGGCAGAAATAAATTTAGATTAACTATGAAAAAATTAATAATATTAATTACTTTAATGTCATTTATAGTATCT
>Ga0099846_1001264_pt1 | contig 10541 bp, 6 predicted proteins | sample CB_VirMetaG_FD_78180 | JGI IMG/M metagenome (GOLD analysis project Ga0099846, IMG submission 78180) | Freshwater to marine saline gradient viral communities from Chesapeake Bay - CB_1504_1 Viral MetaG | ecosystem: Environmental > Aquatic > Marine > Coastal | place: USA: Chesapeake Bay | collected... | reverse complement strand
TTGAAGGCGCGCGCCAGGGAAACTAAAGGAAGCGGCGCTGTATTGGGCCAAGGGTGGCAAGACCGTAGAAGACAAAACTGCGGACGATGCAGCTGCCTTTGGCATTTCACTGCCTCGCATGGAGCGCCGCGATGAATCGGAGCATTTTGAGGTTTGGGAGGAAAACTGGCAGTCTGTAGAAATTTTTCTAAAAATGCAGACGCAATGGAACGTCACAATGGGTGGCTATGTCGGATTGAAGTATGAAGTGCTCCAATGGCTGAGCCAGCTTTATGATGTGGAGGACAAGCGGCACCTGCTTGAGGACATTCAGGTGATGGAAGCCGCAGCCCTGAGCGAGCTAAACAAGAAGGATGGCTAAGCAGGTTGCTCCTCTTGATATCAAGGTTGGCATTCAGGGCCTGGCGGAGCTGACGCGCCTCAAAAGCGCATTCAAAGGGCTAACCAGCACAATAGGTATTACCGATGATACAATTAACAAAGCAACTGATGGCATTAAGGAGTATGTTGCCACTGCAAATAACAGCGAGGCAATAATCAAGGGCCAAGTTGAAGCTTTTCGCAAGCTGAAGAGCCAGGCTGACATTACGGGTTCAACGTACAAAAAGCTCGACGGCGAGATTAAGCGTCTTGAGCAAGAGCTGAAGGGCGCTTCCGAGGGACTGATCAGACAGCGAGACTCGCTGATCAAGTCCGCAAACTCAACAAAGAACAGCTCGGCTGAAGTCGGAAAATATATCAATCAACTCAAAAAATTGCAGGCGCAAACACGCGCAAGCTCTCAAGCGTTTAACGATATTGAGTCTGATATCGAATCGTTGACGTTCAAAATGCGTCAACTGCGCCAGGAGGAAATTGCTGACTTTGGTAAAAATGCTGTAAATGCAACTAGGGGTGCAATTAGTGGATTGCAATCTGGCGTGCAGCAAAGCATCAGCTTGTTTAAGCGTCTTGGCGAGCAAAGCAAAACTGCGTTTGGTCAGGTTGCTCGAACCATAGAAGGCATTACTGCGATTGGCGTTGGCGGCGCCATTGCTGGCGGTGGAGCTGGTGCCCTTGGCGGGTTGTCTGGCTTGATTCAAGGAGCTGGCGCATCGCTTGGAGGGTTGAAATCGGGCCTTGGTGCAATTCCATTTGCGGGAGAAAAGCTGCAAGCACTTGTCAGCCCAGAGGCAATTGCAAGGCTAAATGAGGCCGCAAGCAATGTTGCTGCATTGCAGGCAAAAGTTGCTGGACTTGACCAGGCAATGGATGCAGTAACAAATGCATTTACTGCATTTGGACCGACTGCAAGTGCCGGTGCAATTGCGGCCAGTGCTGGTATTGCAATTATTTATGACAGATTGCGGAATGCTGCCGAAGAAACCCGAATTGAGCTTGAGAAATCATTTACTGGTATCGACGATGAAGTTCAAGATTTAATCCGTTCTCTTACCAAACTGCGTGATCAGATCCAAGCATTGTCGATGACGAAAATCAACGAGTTGCTTGGCGCGGCTCGTCAACGGTTTGCGGCTGCACCTGCTGGATCGCCGTTGAGTCGTTCAATGGCGTCGCAAATTGCTGGATTAGAGGCAGTCGGACGGGGAGAAGCAGGTCGACAGGCAGTTGTACTTGAAGAATATCGACAACGTGTTCGAGGCACGTCTGAAGCGGCAGTTGATCTGTCGCAGCGATTGTCTTTCTTGAAAGCACGACTGCAAGAAGTTGATACTTCAACCAGTGAAGGCAAGGTTGAATTTGCGAGCCTGAGCAGCGAGACTGTTCAGCTATCTGATCAGATTCGCAAGCTGGGCGATAGCTATCGGCATGTCAGCACGATGGCAACCCAGGCTGCGACTGCACAAGAAAATGCGGCCAATGCAGCAATCCGAGCAAATTACTTCAATCGTGCGGCAGTACGCGCGCAGGAGCAAGCACTTGCTGATCTTGGTCAGCGTGTACGGGCTGGCGTAGCCGGTACTCCATTGGCGTTGCCTGCGGCTGGTCAGACAACGGCTGCCGGCACTGGGGCGGCGATTAGCGGTGGTGCCCGCAGATTGACCGGCCAGGTTGAAATGACATTTGACGTTCCTGGCCGAAGGATGGCCCGCACGATCGGAGAACGTGCTGGTTACTACAACCCACCAACTCCCGCCACCGGTGCGGCTGCAGCGGTAGGTCAATCTGCCGAAGCCGCTTCTCGCGCAAGCAAGTCATACAGGGATTTGCTGGTCAATCTTCGGAATGTGCTTCTTGCTTCAAACAACAGTATTTCGTCGCTTGAACAGCAGCGTGCTGCATGGAATGCATTAAGAAGTGCTGTTGATCCAGCTTCCAAGCAATTTGCAAACGCAAGCAAGCAGATTGAAGGGCTTGACGCGCGTTTAGGAAAGCTTCAATCGACACAGCAACGCAGACGGATGAGCGGGATGCAGGTTGCCCAAGCTGCTGGTGCTGCAATTAGCGGTGGTATTTTCGGCGGCCCTGAAGGCTTTTTCGGTGGTGCCCTTGGTGGTATTTTTGGCGGCGTGGGCGGCGCATTCGCTGGGGCTGCTGCTGGTGCTCAGGTTGGGATGCTTCGCCAGCAGCTTGGTGGATTTGCGGATTATGCAGCGCAAATCCAGAAGATGCAGATTGCCTTAAAAGGTGCAGCGGGCACCCAAGAAGAATTTAATCGTGCTGTTGCTGCAGCGGAGTCTGCGACTCGAAATCTAAATGTGCCGCAGGATGTAGCTATTCAGGGCATGACCAAATTGACTGCTGCCGTTAAGGGCGCAGGCGGTCAGGTCAGTGATGCTGAGCTGGTATTTAGAAATGTCAGTTCAGCAATCAAAGCAACCGGCGGCTCGGCGCAAGACGTTGATGGTGCCATCACCGCAATGGTGCAGGTGTTCTCGAAGGGCAAGGTAAGCGCTGAAGAATTGAGCGGTCAGCTTGGTGAGCGCTTGCCTGGCGCTGTCACCAAGTTTGCCAAGGCAAACGACATGACATTGCCTGAGCTGCAAAAGCTGCTTGAACAAGGTCGTGTTGGCCTGAATGAAATGATGAAGTTTATTGTTTATCTTGGAAACGAGAACGCTGGGGTGGCCGATAAAATGGCGAGATCCAGTCAAGATGCTGGCGCACGACTAACTGTTGCATATAACGATATGCGAATTGCCGTCGGTAGCGCATTGCAACCAATTGGCGCCCAATTCCAAGAGGCATTTATTCCATTTATTGAAAATATTACTCCTATTTTGGTAAACGTTTTACCAAAAATTGGCAATCTTGCGGTTCAATTGGCCAAAAACTTTGATGACCTTGCGGTTGCTGTTGCGGCATTTGGCGCAACTCTTGCGGCGGTCAACGTGGCTTCTTTCGTGGCAAACGCAGGGGGAATTGTTGGTGCATTGGTTAAAGTAAAGGCTGCCTTTGTGGGCGCTACAGCGGCAATGACTGGTTTTGCTGCTGCCAGTGCAGCGGTGCCGTGGATCGCTTTGGCTGCTGGCGCAGCCGCTGCTGCGGTTGCGATTTACAATGCATCAAATGCGCAGCAAGATTTCAATAACAAAATATATGAAGCGCCAATTTCTGAAGTAAAAAATGAAATCCTTAAATTGCAGTCTGAGCTTGTTCAAGCAGAAGAAAAACTACAGCAAACTGCTATGCAGTTTGGGACACTTAGCAAAGAAGCGGCTTTTGCTCAGGCAAAAGTTGATGGTCTTCGTAGCGCTCTAGATCAAGCAAGGGGAGACTATAGAATTCGCCTTCTTTATCAAGAAGTTGGCGTTACCCCTGACTCTCGTTATTTTGGTCCTGGGTTTGCGGCCGCTCCAAGCGAGGAAAAGCCATCAGAATTGCCACGTTTCGATAGCGACAAAGCTGGAGCAGGCAAGGCAAAGAAAGAACGCGAAAGCCAGCTGCCTCAACTGATGGCGCAGCTTGCCGTGAGGCGTCAAATTGCCGAAATCGATGAGCGCATCAATGGCGCTCAATTGATGGAAAATCAACTGCTACAAATTCGTCTTGAAGGCGAAAAACAAATCGCGCAGCTTGCTGGTCAATATCAAGCGATTCAGTTTGAAAACATTCCAGAGAAAGAAAAACAGGTTAAGCGTCTGCTTGTCATGGAAGACATTGAGAGCGCGCGTCTTGATATCGCTCAAAAACTTGCGATGGCTGCAAGGCAAGCAGATAAAGACATTGCCGCAACTGTAAATGATTTGGAAAAATCATATGAAAATCAAATTTTCGCCGCAGGTCGGCTTGAAGAGCTGACTGGCACCGGCATGACCGAAGCGTTAGCTCAGCAATATATTGAGATTGAAAAAATTATCGAGAAACAAAGGGAACGCTACGAGGAAGAGATTGCGTATCGTCAAGCAATTATTGAACTTGGCGGTCCAGGTGTTGCGGAAGCCGAGGCTGGAATTGATCTTTTCCGTGGAAAAATTGAAGGCCTTGGAGGGCGGGAGGCCAAGTTAAAGGGCCTTGCCACTGCAGCACAACCAGAAGAGAAGGGCAAGCTTCAGCAGTTTATTGAGCAGGCTGAGGCTGAACTAAAAGACCTCGAAGCTCTTGCTGTTCGCGTTTCTCAAAACATAGGTAATGCAGTTGGTAATTCGATTGCGAATGGCATTACTGGACTGATTGAAGGGACCACGACGGCAAAAGAAGTATTTGCTGATTTCCTAAAAGATGTTGGTCAAATTCTTGTGCAAGAAGGCGCCAAGATGATTGCTACTTATATTGCGATTGGTATTGCGAAAATGTTTGCTGGTCTAGCTTCCGGCGGTGGCGGTGGGGGCGGCGAAGATCCACTGAAAGGTGTTGGGGGTGCAGATTGGATGAAATATACCAAGCCCAACGCCAACGGCAACGTTTACGCCCAAAACGGCATCCAACCCTTCGCAACCGGCGGCATCGTAACCCGCCCCACATTCTTCAAGTATGCAAAGGGCGGCACCATGCAAAACGGCCTTATGGGCGAGGCTGGCCCTGAGGCAATTATGCCGCTTAAGCGTGGCGCGGATGGGAAGCTAGGCGTTAGCGCTCTTGATCTTCCTTTCCAGAAACAAGGTGGCGAAATGTCGCCTGAGGCGAGTGCCGCTTTCTCTGAACTGCAATCCGCTTCTATTCCGTTCACAAAAACTACAGAACGCTTAATGACCGAACGTAGCGAACGCGAAACTGTTGCTGCTATCAACAATCCAAAGCCGCTTGATGTCCGCTTTGAATCTCAAGTAATCAATGGCGTCGAGTACGTCACCGCTGAGCAGCATCAAAAAGGCATGGCACAGGCTGCAGAACGTGGTCGAGCGCTTACACTTGCTGCATTGCAGAACAGCGTTAAAACACGCAAAAAGGCTGGGATCTGATGAGCACTTTTGCTTTCGTCAACTATTCGCGTTTCCTTACTAGCGCAGGCGCTGCAACTGCCTACGCTTATCAGAATTTCTCGATTAACGAATCGCGCAATTACGGCGGTGTGACCTACGCCTTTGCACCGTTTGCGTACACACTGGGCGCTGGCAGTAAAGGTGGTGATCGCAGTGATTCTGCTCTTGCCGCAGGTTGGATCCAATTAGCGTCAACCTGTTTGCTGAAGCCGTCGAAAATCGCTATTTGCTAGAAATTAAAACCGTAAGCCTTGATCCAGATACTTTTGTCGATGACACTCTTGTGCGCAATGAGCTGTGGCGAGTGGCGCAATACGAAATGGACACCGAACGGATTGTGCTTAAGCTGTCTAGCCCTCTTAATGCCGCCAGTAGCAATATCCCCAGGCGTCGTTTATCTACAAAGTTGGTAGGCGCCCTGCCAAATACAGGCAGCTTGGTGGTTAGTTGATGGATTGGAAGCGCTGGATTGGTTTGCCGCATGAATTTGGCGCAGATCCAGAAGATGGCGTCGCCTGCGATTGCTTGCTTATGGTCTGGCGTGTGCTTGATGATGCAGGCGTTTCGCATCCAGACTTCAATGCTTACTGGCTGGAGATGGCGCGGCAGAAGCGTTGGAGTGAACTAGAAGCGCTTTGGCGTGATGGCACAATCGAGCTGGAAGCTGCAGAGTCGCACGCTGTCACCTTGATCCGTAATGGCCCTAACGGCCTTGGAGTCGGTATTGTTGTAGATGACGGCTTACTGATCGTTCATCACAAACGTGGCGTTCGATGGGTGCCGCTTGATTACATGCCTCGTCTTCGTTTTTATAGGTTCTGCTGATGCTGCCTTCTGATCGCTACCTTGCGCAATTGCTTGGGCTGACGGATGAGCAGTTCATGTACTTCCAGGCGGAAGTGCAGCGTCGTGCTAAAGAGCAGCCAGAGCCGGCGGTTGTTGCTGGACTGGACCCGGCGAGTCAATTAGCGCTTGCTTCGTTAATCATAACGGTAATTGGAACTGGTCTTCAGATTGCCGCAAGCTTCTTAAAGCCTTCTACCTCTGACGCTCGCCCAGCAAGCCTAAAGGCTCGCAATGTCGGCGGAAGAGCGAGAACAGAAAACGAACGTTTTGCTCCACGCTATGGGTTCGACTCAGCGCAGGAAATAACGACGCTAGGCGCCGTTGTTCCTATTGTTTACACACTGCGTGAAGCTATTGGTGATCAAACTTATGGCGGCGTAAGAGTAAATACTGATTTGTTGTGGTCTCAAATTTATAGCCTTGGCGGCTCGCAGCTACTGCGTGCAATTTTCTTGATCGGCGAAGGGCCTATTGCCTCTATTGATGTTAATAGTTTTGCGTCTGGTGGCAATACTCTGGCTTCCTACGACTATGGAAGCGCAAGTTCTACTGGCAGTCGAATGGCTGTCTATGGGCGCTATGACGCAGCCGATGGGCTGACGACTCGCATTAACTCTACACATCACATTTTTGGGCGAGATCCAAGCGCTGACAAAGGTAATGCAAACAGCAGCGACATTTTTTTGGTAAATGGCGCAGCAAGTTTTAGCGCAGCTTCTCGCCCTAGCAATCAGACTACTTTTGGTGTCTATGGGTTAATTGGCAATGATTTTGGCTACCGTATCAATCCGGTTATTAAGCCAATCGTTCAAGCTCAGTTAGTCCCTTATGGCGATGATGGTGACGCCGAAGTCAAATGCACAATTGATGACGTAGCTTGGGTGCAAAAAAAGAAGTACCAAACTATTTTTTCGTCTCGGGCGGCAATAACAAGCAGCGGACTCGGAACATTGGGCGGCACAACAAGCTATACGTTGTATCCAACAAGTGACAAGGATACTATTTATAGTCGCGACGTAAAGAGCCTGCAAACCCCAGGTGACTGGGTATTTTCGGTGGAAACTGTATCGGCAAAGCAAGGTGCCGGTACGTTTGTTAAGTTAATCAACAAAGGCTTTGCGCATTATCACGACGACACGGATGATGATAATGCCACTTTTGTCGATAACCTAAAAGCGCGTATTACGGCAACAATTACAGGTCTAACCGTTGACACAAAGGGCAAAGGTGTTCTTACGGCTTATTTGACTTTTAACACTGGTACTGTTGATGGAAAAACATTAAAAGATAGCGATAACGACGACGAAGAGCTTAATGAGTACCTGCAAACGCTAAAAGCGGTCAGATTCCTTTTGAAATGGAAAAACAATTTGTCTGCGGACGATCCAGAGGACGATGTTGTGGTTCGCTATCCGCTGCAAGTTCTTGTAAAAACTAAAGTTAAGCAGCAGTTTACGGCTGATGGTGGATCAATTTCGGCGCCTACATTAGATGTGGTCAAAGATGATGACGGCAAGGTTACAGATGTCACCGTTTTGAGCGGTGGCGGCACAATCAGTGGCCTGACGACGACACAAAGCTTCCCTGATCCTGTGTTCAAATTCAAGCGGACTCGTCAGATGACAGCATCTTCTGGCAAGGTTTCCGCTGGTGGAACCGTAACTGCAACAGTTGCGCTTGAGTTTAACGCTAAAAAAGCTTACATTGAAAAGGCTGATGACGTTGCATCAACTATTGCTGGGCGTCAGAAAACCTGGGACGATAGCCTAATCGAAGGCGAGCTTTACAAAATTGGATCCGGCCTAGCGGTCTGCGATTATCGCTCGCCAGACCCTTTTGTTTCCGAGGCTGACATTAGCTCCGGTCTTGGCACTGCTGTCACTGCCACATTTAAGACAGTTCGCGTTGGTACTGTAACGACAAATACTTCATCTCAGGCGCAAATTGATGGCTGGACCTGGAATGAGGGGCGCCCTTCTGTAGAGTGGCACAACACAGCAACAGTGGATGGCCATATTTTGCGCTGTGCCATTGCAAGTATTTCCACGACGCGCCCATGCAAAACAGTGCAGATCGGCATTCGTTCTCGCCTTGGCATTCGCATCAATGGAATCTGTAACTTCAAAGAGTCTTTGAGCTTTGAAAAGTGCGATGAGCGTGCCTGCGGTGATTACAAAGGAAGTATTGTTGAAAAAGGCAGCACCCTCAAGACTGATATTCATCAATCGAATACAATTTCCGCGCCTGTTGAACGCTATTCTTTTTTTGCCATCTACTACAGGGCTGCGGGAAGCACTGGTGGCTTTACAAAGCTTGGGAACGCTTATGGAGTTCGTGGCGCTACACAACAAAATATATTTAATTACATCGAGCTTGATATGTCAGCAATTCGGCAGTGGGAATTTCAAATTGAACCATATTCGGGATGGGAAGTGCGCAATGGTGGCATTGGCACCTTGTATGTACTTGATGCGTCTCTGACTACTTCTCAGACAGTTACCGATGGCTCCGTGACTGTGCGATTCACTGGTACATCAGTCGCGCACTCCGAGGACGTTTTTTCAATTAACGTTGGTCGCCGTAGAAGCGCCAAGGAAAGCATTGGAATTCCTCGCTCTGATGCCAATTACGCCAATGATGATTACTCCTATTTGGACACTTGGGGCAAGCTCGCCGAGGCTTTTATATACGAAGAAGTGCAGTCTTCTGCTTCTGGTGGACCTGAGCATGAAGTGGTCTACATCAACGAGATTGTTCCCAACGATTTCACACCCAATTACGACAATCTTGCCATCCTCGGCTTAAATATCATGTCCTCGGTCGAATGGCAGCAGTTCGGCCAGTTCAGTTGCTACGTGACCGGAGGCAAAACCTGCCGCAGGCTGCGCGACAGCCTGACCGTTGGCGCCACGCACCTCTTCCCGGATGTGCTGCTGGATCTGATGACCAATGCCACCTACGGCGCTGGTGATCTAATCACCGACAACATGATCGACCTCGACGCATTCAAGATTGCGGCGGACTGGTGCTACAACCATAAATACTTCTTCGACGGCGTGCAGGCTGATCGTGTCAACCTGCGTCAGTGGGCTGCTGATGTTGCAGCTGCTCATCTGCTTAATTTCGGTGAGAGCGATGGCAAATTCTACCTCCGGCCTGCGATGCAGTTCACTGCTGTTTCAATTAAGGGTCTGTTCACTGCCGGCAACATCGTCGAAGGCAGCTTCAAGCTTCAATACCTGGAGCCCGAAGAGCGCGAGCCAATTCAGGTGTCGGTGCGTTACCGCGAAGAGCGTGCCAGTACTGATCTCGACAACCCTGGCATTTTCCCAACCGAGCGTGAGGTGCTGGTGCGTGAAGCCAGCGGAAGCGCCACTGATCCGGTTGAATCAATCGACCTAAGCGATTACGTAACCAGCCGCGAGCACGCGATTGACGCGGCCAGGTTCATTATCAGAATGCGTCGCATCCCCACACACGCGATCAGCTTCCGCACTACACATGAAGGCGCATTGGCGAAGTTTGGCCCGAGCGATTACATCCGCGTGGCGATGGATGAGACGCAATACGACGAATTCAACAACGGCGTGGTGACGGCATCTGGTGCTCTTGTGAGCACCAAGCCGCTCGCAGATGGCACCTACACCGTGATCGCATGGGACGGTACTGAAGGTACACCGCCTGTTGATACCACGCTCACCGTGAGCGGAGGTGGTACTACCGCGACACCGACTGGTGTGGTGTTCACCGTCAAGCTGCCCAGCACTCAAGTGCGCACTTACCAGATTGAGCGGATTACACCCGATGAGGAGGGCACCTTTAACATTGAGGCAGTCCACATGCCAACCAACGCCTCTGGCGTGCTGGAGCTGGCCGATGGCTTTGATACTGCCGGCAACTGGGTGATCGAGTAATGGCTGTCGCGTTTCCGAGCATCGAACCAACCAGTCGCAGCTTTACAGCGCCGAAGTGGCCGACTTCTGGCATCACTGCTCAATCTGGCGTTACGACTCGCCGTTTATGGGGCAGCCGCCCATCGCAAGCCCAGCTCAGCCTGAGTTTTGACAACATCAGCGACGACAACGCCGGCTTGATTGTTGCTGCCTACAACTCGGCCAAGGGCGCAACAACTGAGCTCACACTGCCCAGCGTGTTGTTCAATGGCGCTTCTGCTGCACTGACCGGCTGGCTTAATACAACATCAACTGGCGCTGGCATGAAATGGTTTTTTGCTGAAGAACCACCAACAGTTGAAAGCGTTGTACCGGGCCGTTCATCAGTGCGTGTAGCCCTGGTGGCCGAGCTTAGACTGACCTAAAGACTTAGTAGCCA
>Ga0099846_1001258_pt1 | contig 10552 bp, 14 predicted proteins | sample CB_VirMetaG_FD_78180 | JGI IMG/M metagenome (GOLD analysis project Ga0099846, IMG submission 78180) | Freshwater to marine saline gradient viral communities from Chesapeake Bay - CB_1504_1 Viral MetaG | ecosystem: Environmental > Aquatic > Marine > Coastal | place: USA: Chesapeake Bay... | reverse complement strand
GCTAACACAGAAGAAAAAACTAAATATCATGAAAGATTTTATTAACACCTTAGATCCAATTTTAATAAACCCACTTATAAAAAAAGCACTCACTGCTTAGAAATTAACATTATTTTTTTATTAAAAAAAAGTTATCACAGTATATATAATAATCATTGATTTTGAAATGAATGAACTTACCAAACTACGCAATGAACAAGAAGCATTGAAAATGGAACTTTATGAACTAATTAATAGTGATAGTAAATTAGAGGATTTTACAGATGAGGAAGAAGTTGAGGAACAGATTGAAAAAAAGAAAGATGAGATTGAGAAGATTGAAGAAAAAATTGAACGGATTGAAGAAGTTGAAGAAGAAGAAGTCCCCGGGGTTGAAGAGGTTGAAGAGGAAGAAGAAACCCCCCCGCCGATACCCATACTTGTTAGACAAGAAACTCGGGGTACTAAGAAGACTAAAAAAAAAGTAATTATTGAAAGTGAATCAGAAAGTGAAAGCGAAGAAGAACAAGACATTGAACAATTAGAAGAACAAGTAAATGATAGAGTTGCAGTATTCTGTGATATCATGAAACAACTTCTTAAACATTATAGACACCACACATTAACCAATGCAGATAAAGATTATATAATACAATTTCATATCAATCAAGAGAAGGCATTAAAAATAGATATTGAAGATTATAGTTATGAAATAGATAATGGTGATTTTTCAGAAAAGTTTTACCGTAGCATAGAAAAAAAATTAGATAGAGAAGAACGACGAGTTCAAAATTTTATATATTAATTTCTACTTACTGAAAGGGGTAGGTTGTGGTAAGAATACACCCACTATTGTCATTACAATCCCCACATATAAGTTCTGTGTTTCACATGTATCACTCCGAACCAATTGAACCATTGAGAAACCCATTATACCAATAGCAATTGTTATTTGACTTAGGAACACCAATAATCGTGCATCGCTAACACAGCCAGAACAACATCTATATTGTGTCTCGTGTTGAAATTTTATCTCCTCTGTTTCTAATTTAATTTTATGATCTCTAATAATGGTATTCTCCCTTATTAATTTTTTTTCTTCGGGCATATCATCACCCCGCATTTTATCACTCATGATAAAAAATATACGAATATATATATATTGACAAATTAAATTTTTCTATATAAATTATTCATTTCATTTGAGTGTAAGAATTTATTTTCAACCTCTTTTTCTTCTGTCTCCTTTTCTTCAATTGTGGGCTTATCCTTCAACATATGGCTAATAACAATATGCCGTATCATAGATGTTGAAATTTTCTTACCCACATGTTTCTTAAAAATTTTATTTAGAAACTTAGTTATACCATTAGGGTTCATAGCGTGTATTCTATCGCTCCTTACTAAAAACCATCCCGATCTATTATATTTCAACCAAATATTCAATACTGCGTTAAGAGTTGCGGGGACTTTAAAAATCTTATTGCCTATGATTCTGAGATTCTTGAATTGATTGATATGAAATTCTTTTTTTGTTGAATTATCCACCACTAAATAATTTGCTTCATCCTTTTTATCCAAATCATTAAATGCCTTTCGTGATAATACCCGCATATCTGCAAAGTCATTACGCAAAGGAGACGCCATATATGTTCTTAAAATTACAAGTTGTTGCAAGAGGTCAAACTCTTTATTATTGAGTTCGGGTTTATTTCTAATGCCCGTGGTTTTTACTTCTTTCATAATGGTATTTATCATGTCAATCATATCGGAATACTGAATCCAGTTTTCATCTTGTGTATCTGTCTTTTTCTGGGTCTTTAATTGTAAAAGGTACTGTTCGGACAACTCCTTTAATTGAATATTATATTTTTCAATCAGTTTATCATTCTTTGGCGTATCACTATTTAACGCAACAAGAATACTTGTAATTTTATTTTTTTTATTTGTAATTTTATCGTCTGCTATAATATCCATAACTTTATTATAATCATGTAAAAATTTTGTATTGATTAAATCCCCCTTAGCCTCGGGGTTTATCCTTGCTTGTAGAGTTTTAAGAGACGACATATAAGTTTTAAGGCTTGAAGGTTTAATGTCTCGGCTTTTCATAATCTGGGCTTCCATTATTTTATCACAAGTGATAAAAGAAATCTAAATGTATATATATATGCGGTAAAAAAATCTAAATAAAATCTAAATAAATTATTTTTCTGGTTTTCCCTCATCTAAGGAAAAACTAACGGCGACCCTTCATTGACTTACGACCCAGACGACCACCAGACAAACCACCACCAGCATAACCGCCACCCGTTGCCTCACGAGCAAAGTCAGCACCCCTCATAACACCAGAGATAACGGGGGCATATTGAGGAAATGCCGTTGATAGAGCGGGAGCAACAAACTTACCCACCGTCTGCACACCGCGTGATATCTTATTTACAAAGCCTTTCAAATCAGACCAGAATGAGCCACCATTCATACCCGAGTAATGGTGGTAGTCCATCTCCTCAGACTCTTTAGACATCAAAACCATCTCTTGAGATAAATTACCCAATGAGGCACGGGCACCGTTCTCAAACACAGAGAATGTACCTTCATACAGAAACACCATGTAAAATTCAGCATCAAAAGTAGCACCAGAGACATTAGTAGTATCCAATTGAACTTGAATAGTATATTGCCCTTGAACCCCCGCAGCCTCACTATCCAACAGCCCAATGTCCTTACCAAATTCAATACACATAACACCGCCCCGGTGCTTACGCCATGAAGGGTATGAAAGATTCAGCCCGTTCCTCTTTGACATCTCAAAGAGTTGTTGCTCGGATGCGTTAGACAAAAGCCCGGACTGATTATTCCACAGCACATTTACACGGTCAAGACGGAGGAAACTATCGGAAGTATTCTGCGTTGAAGAACTACGCTTATGACGGGCGAACAGAAACAACTTTCGGGGAATTTGCGATAGTTTGATACTGTCGGACATCAACAACTGAGAAGAACCATTGGCGATAGCATCGTAAGTCTTCAAATATTCATTCTGCTTAACATATGGCAAAATTTGAAGTTGAGGGAGGGGCATGGTCAAATCGGGGGTAATGTAAGTCATGAGCATCTCGGGGGCACGATACATAGAAACATCTACGGTCGTAATAGCATTACCCAACGACGAATGCGACAGCATCTGCGAAAGGTTAGTCTTCCACCGCCAGTTAAAATTCATTTGATTGATATTAACGAATCCTTCATCTTGACGCCCCAGACCAGTAAGAAAAGGGGACATGAAGATTGGCTCAGTAATTACAACACGAAATGTTCGGGCATCAATTACTTCAATAGGGAAGCCTCCGCGGGGGTCAAATTGATTTTCTCCAAACTTAGCGAGGGGATTTTTAGCACTACCATAAGTAGCCCAGTCAGCGTATTGCTGATAACTATCGGGGGCAGAAGGAGAAACCGAAACGCTTTCTTGACGATCTTGGGGTGTATTACCATAACACAATAGAGCGTGGATTTTATCTCCCGTATTATCGGTTATCGTCTCCCCGTTAATCTGCACATTCAGAACATCAGTAATAGTAGCAATAGGGAATTGACGGAGGGCATCATTCAACCCAATCTCCAAATCTTGATCTGTCGTAATTTCAAAGTATCCACGGAAACGAACATATCTATCCACTATCGTAGTAGTAGATGGAGGATTAATAGTAAAAAGGGCTTGTACGGGTTTAGAGCCAACGCTACCCCAACTTTGGGCGGGTTCAACTACTTCATTTACACGAAGCCCACCATAGAGTATAACATGATTTTTTTCAACATCTGCTCGGATAGCCACACGTGGTTCAACAACTCGGATTGTTTCCATTTTGTTTAATATTCTAATATTATATAGACGCAATTATAATATTGAAAAAAAATATTAATTATACTCTAAATTATAAAAATATATTAAAGACAACAACATATACTAATATAATAAGTGATAATTTATACCACAAATGAAAGGATTTATTTATCGTATTGTATCTCTAAGCCACCCAGAAATTCAATATATAGGGAGTTCAACAACTACAATTGCAAAGCGTTGGTATATACATAAGATTGACTATGAAAAAGGGTTAAAATGTAAAAAGCATACTATTTCTATTTATCCATACTTTCAAGAATATGGTATAGATGATTTTAAATTAATATTGATTAAATATTATGAAGTTGTGGATAAAAAACATTTATCATCCTACGAGCAATTATATATAAATAGGTGTAAGTGTGTTAATAAAGTAAATCCGTGGTCTGTATCATCAAATAATTGTAAATGGATTGAAAAAGAATATAGACGATTATATGGTGAGAATAATAAAGAAGCAATATCTACTAATAAGAAGAAGTATTATATAAATAATGTTGAAGAAATTTTAGTTGAAAGGAAAGATTATTATCAAAATAATAAAGAAAAAATAGCAAATAATCATATTGAATATAGACAAAATAATAAAGAATTGATTGCATTTAAGAATAAAGAATATAATAATAAAAATAAAGAAGCAATAGCGTTAAAGACAAAGGAAAAAATACAATGTCTATGTGGAGTATTTATTGTAAGAACTTCTAAGTCAAGACATATTTTAACTGATAAGCATAAGAATGCACTCTAATAAATTCTCAAAGTCCCCCCAGCGTTTGTTCGTGCAACGCCAATTTTAGCCGTCTTATAATTAACCCCATTTCCACTTTCAAGAGTGTAAGAATTACCAGTAATAATAAAGAATAAACTATCTACACTCGTAATAGTAATAAGCCCCGATGTTTTATATTTAACCGTCAATTCTAAAAAGTCCCCAGATTTAGGCAGTAGCGATTGTAGGACAGCAACCGAGGGAAAAGTAAGCGTAAGAGGTTGAGTAGCAACACCAATAATTAAAAGTCTCTGTAAGGTTAAATCATCAGCCGTTATTGAATAAGACTCCGTAATAATCTTAGGTAGAGGGCTTATATGTGTTAATCGTCCAACTGACAAATCCAAACCCTCCCCCACTTTACCTTCCGCAGTTAGTTGATTAATACTCATTTTTTTTTGTAGTATATATATGCTATCATGATTTTTTTTTAATAAATATTATTAATTCTTAGAAACATTATCCAGCGTCAAATCAAAACTAAACATCATCTGCGAACCAACAATACGAGGTGCTAAACCATCACCAGAATAGAAAACGAGAACATAAGAATTGAAAGAAGAAACATTACACGAACCCACAACATAAGGTTGAGTATCAAGAAGGACGCCCAAAACACCACCAGAACCAGAAACGGACGCATAACGTCCCGAAAAACTACCACCGATAGTATAACCTATGGGGATTCTATACCCTACGGTAAAATAACGGGACAGACTCGTAGTAGTCAATTCTGCAACAAATCGTCCTTGAATTTTCAAAGTTGTCCCGTAAAATTGGTAGGTCTGATCGTAAGACCCCGCATTTGAGATATGCCCCGCTTGGGGATTAAATGCTTGTGATGCAACATTCAGCACCCCGTCCAAAATAACAGCCTTAGGGACAGAACCCAACGCAAGACCTCCGAACAAAACAGTTTGACCCACAACTGAAAGGGTATCCTCGCAAACAACCGCTCCTTGTAAATCAGTACTTCCTTGAACTGTCAAAGCCCCACGAATAAGAGAACCACCGCCAGCACTTGTAGATATTGATTTACATTCAATATCAAGACCGTCTCCTACGACACCTTCAATTGTTAATTGATTAATAGACATGTTTAATTTTACTATTATATTTATGTAATTAAATTAATAAAAAAAAAATATAATTATTACCATATACTTAATATTTATATAAATATAAGACCTACCAAATGACAGAACAGAAACGAGAATTAAACTTACCCCCTATATTTGGAGAACTCAAAGAACTACGAAATTCTCTTTCAACATGTGATTTAGAAAAGGCTAAAATATTTATACGGGATTGTTTAAGTGAGGATGTGCTAAAACTTCAAGAAGGATTTTCTACATGTTTTAAAGACCTACCACAAAATGACCCCCTACGCTTAGAAGTATTACAAACACTTGCAGAACTAGGAGTCCGTATTTATTAAGTATCCTCTATATTTTTTTTTGCTTATTAAATTCAACCCAGTAAATAAACGCTATATTTTTTTGTCGTATCTTGACATATTTTTTACATAGATATTTTAACCAACACATACGAACCAATAAACCCCATGCCGTTAATAGGTTTTTGTTAATATGACTTGAAGGCATTGAATAGAATTATTACCACTTGTAGAATTAAACTGAACGGTTATATCTAAGGTATTAGAAATTTCTGTGGAAAAAGTAGTAGAATTTACCTCTACATTTCTATCACCTCTCCAATTTTGCGTTGAACCATCACTAAAAGTGAAATCAAAGTTAGTGCTTATTTCAGCAGTCCCCGAACCCCCCAAAACACGAATAGAAAAATCAACCTCAATTTCAAAAGATTCATTAGTAGAACCCGTTAAATCACTTACGATAGAACCCATATCTACACTTCCAGTTTTTAAACGAAGAGTAGCAGTATCTCCATTCTTTGAAGAAAACCTACCGCTAAGGTTAAGATGATAAGATGAAACCGTAAAACCATTAGCGGGGATAGTCAATGAACCAATACCAGCAGAACCTAACAATAGCGAAGTTTCCGTCGTTGTTGAAGTAATAATATTAGCACTTGAAGTAGTCATATATACGCCCCCCGTAGGTGAAAGATTATTAATAGCCTTTACATTAATTTTTGAAACCTCAATATCTAAACCCTCCCCAATTTTACCTTCTGCTAAAAGTTGATTAATAGACATGTTTATTATTTTAGACTATATACACGGATTTAAAAAAAATATAAAATCTTAAAAATATTAACATATTATGTATAGCCAAATGAACCATTTGTAAATTTCTTACGGAATAGTAATTTCATTGTCAAACTGGAATATGGGGGCAACAATACGAGATTATCAACATCTAATTTAGTAGTCCAATAAACCCGCAAATCTAAATCTTTTATTGGTATATTACTTTTCAAATCAATCCACCTCAAAGCCCCTTGTGGAAAATACTGAATCGCTGTTCTATCATTGACACCTTGTATGCCTTCAAAATCAGTCAATAGAGATTTCGTAATGTTTGTGCTTGAACTTTGAATTTCGGGATTTATGGGGATTGTATCACTTTCAAAGCGGATATTTTTAAAGTCGTTCAACAGATACAGAGTAGATGAAACCTCAGACATGACATAATAAGAATTACCCCCTATCACAACTATATTTGTTAGCCTATCTATAACTTTTACTTGAAAGTTCGGATTGTTAGTTCCAAAATCACTTACTATATAAGATAGCGTAGGGAAGATAAACGCCAACTGATTATTAAAAACTATCTTAGTATTATTTACAATTGAAGTATCATAATTTTGAGTAGCCCATACACTAACCAAATTACCATTCGCACTCTCCATAACCATGCGGGGTGGTATGGCTTGTGGTAAAAGAGGCTTTGCAAGCAATAAAGCAGTATGTGCGTTTATCAACGCAGTATTGACAGCATCTATAAAATCTCCATAATTCCAAAGTGTATTACCAATAGGGAGAGCCACGAACTCCTCGGCGATGAAACCGTCCCATTCTAACTTAACAGAGTATAAATCATTTCTATACTCTTGAACGATGGGAATATTCAAAGCGGGGATTAGAAACCGCACAACGGCGAGTTCATAATCTGAGGGGTTTTCAATAAATGACTGAGTCCTAAAAATTTTAGTAGTTGCGGGAACTATCTGGTCGGTATCATTCACGATATCAAAGTTAAAATAAATATTGTTATCTGTTTCTCGGAGTGTCCCTTTTGTAATGTCTTGATTGTGATAGACGACAGCCATTTTACGAAGATTGTAAATAATTTTAATTACTATATTTAGCAGTATAAAGTTTATTTTAAAAAAAATAAATCTAATTTTCAAATCCAGTTTTTCCTAGTTTGAGGGAATACTGAATAAACCTAAACTAATATAGTTAATGCAGAAACCCAAAAATCACCGCCGTAGTTTTCATTAGTGGTTAAGAGTTTAATAAATTCTTCTAATGACTTAGAACGCCATTTTACCCGGAGGCTAACCCATCGCCCACATGTATTAACATCATGCTTAAACTCTTGTAATTTATGCGTGTTATTGCTAACCTTATAATGACTCTGTTTAATCATGGCGGTTAAGTGTGGAGTTAATACTCCATTGTGCCTCTGCAAATTGTATGTTGAAAGGGGTAATTCTTGATCTAATACCAATCCGTACGGGTCAAAGAATTCTAATACGCTATCGCTTCTCTTAAACAGACACACCCAATGCCCCGTATTCTCCTTTGTTTGATAAAGGATTACAACGCATCCATACTGCCCCAATACTTCGTCAATGCTATTATGCCCTTCTAATTTATCGTATGAAATTATATTCGTTTTACCTTCTGTAATACGCATTATATCCTCTCCGTTTAAATCTATATCCTCGGATTTTCTAATGATTTTATCAATACTCATGTTTTTTTTTCAATCTATATATTGTGTAGTATTTTTTTTTCTCGTTTAAAAATTAATCTTCATTTAGCGGGGGCATATAGCACCCTTTATCAAACATTACATATTGTGGAAATCCACGATAAACAGCCACCCAACGAGAAGGTAAAGTTATAAATCGTGCTACTTGTTTTTTATCAAATCCGCAATAGGTCTTTAAAAAATTCTTAATATGATATGTCCCACTACCAGATTTAGGGAACACAACAACAGCCGTTGCTTCGTTTAATACTCGTCGTGTTGATTTATAATTTGAGAGTAAATGAGAGGTGATAAGCATTCTAATATCAAAGTGTCGCCCACACTCTAAAAGATAGTCCCTAAAATCGGTAATGGAAAGTCTCATTCTATTTTCTCGTATCGTGTCAATGTCATCAAATACAGTTAATGAATTTTTAATCTCTTGTGGTTTGATAGGATCATTTAATAAATCTTGGTCTAATGTTATTCTGAATGGATTATGTTTATCTAATGCTTTATCTTTTTCAATAGCACTAAATACATAAATGGGGGCTTCTTTAAACATCTTTTTATACTCGGCTATCCAATTTCCACACCATGTGGATTTCCCCGCACCACTCGGAGCAGATACATATATTTTCTCTACCACATCTCGGTTAGGCAGTGGCTGCAATGTCCCATCTGTTAATTGAATGTCTCTAACCCCATCCTTGACATTTAGATTGTTCGTAATGTAGATGTATTTTTTATCATGTTCTCCACCTTTTACACGGGCAATTTTTCTACCTTCTGTAAATGAAAACATTGATATTTATATATTTAGAAATATTTTATATTTGAGTGTATATAATAAATCAAATTTTTCTTCGGTATATACTAAGATGGTTATGGTAATTAGTGGAAACGCTATTAGACAAGAGAACATCCAACTTCAACCTATCGCCCCCGCATTGATTGCGGGTAATATGGGAACAACGGCTCTTCAAAAACAGCAAATGGCTGCAACTCAAGGTTCTATCTCTGCTCTGCAAAATATGAAAAAGGTAGCACAACGCCCCCCGTCTTATACGGAATTAGAAATTCTCGCACGGACAGCGGGGAATGCACGGCGTATGGCTGAGAGTAAGACACCCATCCCCTCTTTTGTTAGTGGTCGTTCTTCGGATATGTCCGGGGGTCTTTATCGCCAACAAGCCGTTGAGAGAAACGCAAAACTAATTGTTGGAAATGCAATTATTGATAGAACCCGTACCCCTCAAATCATACCCTCAGACTACACCCGTCTTATGACACAAGTTAGATATTAAAAAAAAGATCTTGTTTATATATAGTATAAAAAAAAATGAATCAAATAGATATGTTATTTTTATGTTTTTGGTTTATTGTCTATCTATGGTTTCTTTGCTAAGAAACTGGCTAATGTGTCTCCATCATTAAGGTCAAGCATGTTTTTTATGGGGATATTTGCTAATTTTTTCCGTTCATCTTCTCCTCTATCTCGTCTCCCGCATCCTTCATGTATCCACTTCTCATTAAAGTTAGTTTCAGTCAATACCCATAATTTGTATCCGTCCTCACAATTCCAAATAAAGAATACATGGCTTTTAGGGTTCTCTTTAAGTTTTTTTTGCCCCTCTCTTATTTTATTAACATCAATGAAAAGGGTGGGGTATTGATTACGACATATACGCCGTGTCTTAGTTTCAATTAAAACTGTTTTATCTTTATTGTAAAAATCAAATATCGCATATTGGTAGGGGTCTTTGATAATCTCCATCCCTAAAAATTTAGTTAGCATATGTTTAACCTTATGCTCTCCTTTCTCCCCTAGTTTAAGGTCTCGCTGTTTTTGGTAGTTAGTCATCTTGTGTTTTTTTACTTATCAAATTAATTTGCCTCAGTATATAAGGGGGCAGAATTTTATTTATTAAAAAAAATAATTAAATAAATAAATCTTAGTTTAATAAAACATGATATCTTACTCGGTGG
>Ga0099846_1001251_pt1 | contig 10574 bp, 11 predicted proteins | sample CB_VirMetaG_FD_78180 | JGI IMG/M metagenome (GOLD analysis project Ga0099846, IMG submission 78180) | Freshwater to marine saline gradient viral communities from Chesapeake Bay - CB_1504_1 Viral MetaG | ecosystem: Environmental > Aquatic > Marine > Coastal | place: USA: Chesapeake Bay... | reverse complement strand
CAGTCCAGGCGACTTTCTTCAATGGAAGCGCACCGATATTGGGGCAGATTATCCAAACACTGCTTATACGGCTAGTTATGTGGCTCGTATTACTGGTGGTGGCAATACAGAGATTGCAGTAACTGGAACTGCAAGCGGCTCAGACTATTTGTTCACTGTACCAAGTGCAACATCTGACGATTTCGTTGTTGGTATATATCACTGGCAACTTGAGATTGTCCGCAAATCTGACAACAACCGCATCATCATTGACCGTGGTTATTTCACTTGCGTTGCTGACCTTGACATCAACGGTTCTGATCCTCGAACTCATGCTCAAATCATGTTGGTCAAGATTGAATCCATCTTGTCTGGCAAGGCAGATTCTGATGTTGCGAGTTACACAATCAATGGTCGCAGTTTGAACAAGATGTCTTTCAAAGATTTGCTTGATGCCCGTGATTACTACAAGCGAGAGTTCCAAAAGGAAGAGATTGCTGAACGTATCCGTAAGAAGCAAGCGACTGGCTCAACAGTTCAAGTGCGGTTTGGGAGTTAATAAATGGGTATCTTAGATATTTTCTCTCGCAAGAAACCGCTGAAGAAGCGAGCTTATGCTGGCGCAAATCAGGGTCGATTGTTTTCTGACTTTGTTGCATCTTCACGGTCTGCCGATGAGGAAATCAAAGGCGCTCTGAAGGTTTTGCGAAATCGTTGTCGTGATCTGACTCGCAACAATGCTTATGCTCGTAGATTTATCAGTCTTGCCAAAGCAAACACTGTTGGTGATCGAGGCGTTACCTTGCAGGTAAAAGCCAGAAATGACAACGGCGCTATGGACAACCTTGGCAATGACTCGATTGAGGTTGCTTGGAAGCGTTGGGGCCGCATGGGTCAATGCTCTGTTGATGGCAAGATTTCTTGGGTTGACGCACAGCGACTGTTCATTGAAAACCTTGTTCGTGATGGCGAGGTCTTGGTGCGTCTGGTGAAGTACCCAAATGACTTCCGGTTTGCGCTGGAATTCATCGAGTCTGACTTGCTAGACGAGGAATACAACGTCACACTGCCAAACGGTAATCGTATCCGCATGGGTGTGGAGTTGGATTCGTTTAATCGTCCTGTGGCTTACCATTTGTTTACAGCGCACCCTGGCGACAACTCAACCATGTGGATGGGTAAGTCGTACAACCGCATTCCTGCTGACAAGATGATTCACGCATTCTTGCCAGAACGTGCCATGCAGACCCGAGGTGCGCCTTGGATGTCTCCTGTCATTGCTGACCTCAAGATGCTGAATGGCTATCGTGAGGCTGAATTGGTTGCTGCCCGTGTTGGCGCATCCAAGATGGGTTTCTTCACCTCTCCAACTGGTGATGGATTCACTCCTGATGACACTGACAATAAAGTGCCAATCATGGAAGCCGAACCCGGTACTTTCCACCAGTTGCCTGACGGTGTGAACTTCACTCAGTTTGACCCGACTCATCCAACTACTGCGTTTGCCGACTTTGAGAAGGCGATCTTGCGTGGCATTGCTTCTGGTCTTGGTGTTTCTTATACCTCGTTGGCAAATGACCTTGAGGGCGTAAGTTACTCGTCAATTCGTCAAGGCGCATTGGAAGACCGTGACCAGTGGAAGATTGTTCAAGACTTCCTGATTCAGCACTTTGTTGAGCCTGTTTACCGTGCTTTCTTGATGAGCATCATGGAAAACTCTGTGATTAACATTCCTGCAAGCAGGTTTGACAAGTTTGCAGAGGCAACTGTTTTCCGTGCCCGTGGCTTCCAGTGGGTTGACCCGCTGAAAGAGATGAACGCTGCTGTGGTTGGTCTGCAAAACGGTTTGTTGTCGATGCAAGACATTGCAAATCAGCAAGGGCGTGATGTTGAAGAAATCTTTGACCAGATTCAGGCAGAGAAGGAAATGGCAGAGCGTTACGGTCTGTCAATGGCTTTCCAGCCGTTTGGTAACAAAGCTCCAATTCCTGCGGAGGTGACAGATGGAACTGTCTGATGCTCGCCCATATCCAAATGAACACGCCGCCCGTTTGAAAGACCCAGATCAATATGACTCATTCCGTAGGGTAAATGATGAGTTTGCCTCTGGTATTGATGCCATCTATGGCATTAAGGATGGAACGACTGAATTGCAAGCCATTCGCTTTGATAAACAGAAATATTCTGTTACAGAAGCAAAAGAGTGGTTAAAATCGCACGAATTCAATCCAATTTTGTTTGAAGAAGCATCCGAAAGGTCTGTGATGGAAAATACCATTACCGTTACTGATGAAATTGAGGAAGTGATTTCTGAGGAAGTCGTTATTCCTGAAGAAATTGTTGCAGAACGCCGGGAGGCTCAACGCCTGACACGCTCTGACGCAATGGAAGCCGTGGTTGAGGATGATCGCCGTGTTCGCATGGCTATTTCGTCTGAGACACCTGTGGAGCGTTCTTATGGCTCCGAGGTGCTTGACCACTCTGAACAGTCTATTGACCTGAGTTTCTTGAACTCTGGTCGTGCGCCCCTGCTGCTGGATCACGATCCTGAAAAGCAGATTGGGGTGATTGAATCCGTGTCCCTCGATGGCTCGGCTCGCAAGTTGCGAGCGACAGTGCGTTTCGGTAAGAGCGCATTGGCTTCAGAGGTGTACGGTGATGTTGCTGACAACATCCGTGGTAATGTCTCGATTGGCTATTCCATTGCAAAGATGCAAAAGGACAAAGACGGTCGGACATATCGTGCTGTTGCTTGGCGACCGATGGAGGCAAGTATCGTTTCTATTCCTGCGGATGTCACTGTTGGTGTGGGCCGAAACCTTGAAGAAGTCATCTCTGAAGCTGTGGTTGAAGAACCGCAAATTACCGAAACTGTGACTGAAGAAATCCGCTCTGTGGAGACTGAAGTTGCAATCCCAAAGGAAACCAAAATGGAAAACTCTGTACAAGTGGCTGTTGACAGCCGTGCTTTTGACGCACCCGTCCAAGAAGTTGGCATGAACAAGACTGAAATCAAGCGTTTCAGCCTGATGCGTGCTATCAACGCCTTGGCTAACCCTACTGATCGTGCCGCACAACGTGCTGCTGCCTTTGAATTCGAGTGCTCTGAAGCCGCCCAGCGTGCCTTCGGTCAATCGGCTCAAGGTATCTTGGTTCCTGCTGACGTTCTGCGTCAATGGGACAAGCGTGATCTGAATAGCTCTGATGATGCTGGCTTGGTTGGTCAAAACTTCCGTCCTGACGCATTTGTTGATGTCCTGCGTAACGCTTCTAGCGTGATGCAAGCTGGCGCAACCATGCTGACTGGTCTGTCTGGCAACGTGAAGATTCCTAAGAAGTCTTCTGCTTCTGCTGGTGGCTGGTTCGCTGAAGGCTCTGCTGCTGCTGAGAGCGAAATGGGGATCACTTCGATCACTATGGCTCCCAAGACTGTTGGCGCTTTCACTGATGTGACCCGTCAGTTGATGATGCAAGGTTCGCCTGATGTTGAAAGCCTGATCCGCAACGACTTGGCTCAAGCTCTGGCTTTGGCTATCGACTTGGGCGCTCTGGCTGGTACAGGCGCTAACGGTCAGCCTACTGGTATTCGTGCCACCTCCGGCATCAATACCAAGGACTTCGCTGCTACAAACCCAACCTTTGCTGAAGTTGTGGGTATGGAGACTGAAGTTGCTACCGACAACGCTCTGTTGGGTAACTTGGCCTACATCATCAATGCATCTATGGCTGGTGCTTTGAAGACCACTGTTAAAGACAGCGGCTCTGGTCAGTTCGTGCTGCAAGATGGTCAGATCAACGGCTACCGTGCCATTGTGTCGAACCAAGTTGCTGCCGGCGATGCTTACTTCGGTAACTTCTCCGACCTGCTGATCGGTATGTGGGGTGGTTTGGACATCCTGGTTGACCCATACACTGCTTCGACTACTGGCACTGTCCGTATCGTTGCAATGCAGTCGGTTGACGTTGCTGTCCGTAACGCCGTATCGTTCTGCTTGGGCGATGCTGACATCACTCCCTAATGCTTAAATCCTCTGATTGGGGAGCCTCCGAGAGAAATCTCGGGGGTGTTCCGATGAAAGTTGAATTTGTGCGTAGCACCATGACTAGCGTGGGTAATACTCGCGCTGGTCAGGTTGTTGAGTTGCCAGAACATGAAGCCAAACTCATGATTAAAGCGGGACGTTGTGCTGCTTATCAAGAGAAGGTTCTGGCAAACACATCAATTGGCTTAGAAGTTTCTGATGCTCCGCTTATCAAGCGTGGGCGACCTAAAAAGGTGCAGTAATGGCTGTTGAATCTGCTGCTGATCGTTTGGCAATGCTGGTTGATTTTGGTCAACCTGTAACTTATACCGTGCAAGGTGGCTCGGCTGTCACGATCACTGGCATTTTCGACAATGACTATGCTGAAGTTGATGCTGGTGGCATGGTTGGTTTTGCCATGCAGCAACCCCGAATAGTGGTCAGAACATCTGATGTTGCATCTGCGACTGAGGGTGATACGTTCGTTGTCTCTGGAGTCACTTACTTGAGCCGTGTGGTTCAAGATGACGGTACAGGGATGACATTTATTGTCCTGGAGAAGCAATGAGCCACATTAGGACAGAACTTAGAGATGCCGTTGCCACGACAATCACTGGCTTGGCATCGACTGGCTCTAGGGTTTACAAAACAAGAATTTACCCTCTTGAAGAAGCAAAGCTGCCATGCCTTGCTGTCTATGTAAAGTCTGAGCAAATCGAGCAATCAACTATTGGCAACCAAAACAAAAAAAGATCAATAGAGATTGTGATTGATTGCGCTGCTTTGGCGAATGCAAATTTAGATTCAACTCTTGACACTATTTGCGGAAATGTTGAAGCAGCAATGGCGTTGAACAAGAACTTGAACGGTCTAGCACTTGAAGTGTTGCTAGAGAGAACAGAAATTGATATTGATGGTTCTGGTGATAAGCCAGTTGGCATTGCTCAGATGACATATCGTGCAATCACATTTCAGAATCTTCCAGACCCCGCTGTTGTGTTTAGTCCTGCTGTTGGGGTCGTTGATCTTGGTAGAATTGTTTAAACAACTGTGGCAAAATGTCACAATCTTTGAAGGAGCTTATTATGGCTAATCACGCAGGTTCTGAGGGTACAGTTCACGTTGGCACAACTGCCGTGGCTGAAATTCGTTCGTATTCGATCAGCGAAACCGCTGACACAATTGAAGACACCTCTATGGGTGATTCTTCGCGCACCTACAAATCGTCTTTGAAGTCGTTTAGCGGCTCTGTGGACGTTTTCTGGGATGAAAGCGATACAACTGGTCAAGGTGCTTTGACTGTTGGCTCTGAAGTCACCATCAAGTTCTATCCAGAAGGCGCTTCTACTGGTGATACGTTCTATTCTGGCTCGGCTATTGTGACTGGCAAGACAATCAACGGTTCCTTTGACGGAATGGTTGAGGCTTCTATCACTGTCCAGGGCACTGGTGCTTTGGCTACTAGCACTGCCAGCTAATGCGAGCGATTGATCGAGCAAAAGATCATTTCAACTCCCTCCAGATCAAGCGCATTGAAGTGCCTGAATGGGGGGACGAGAAAGGCCCATTCGTCATCTATTCCAAGCCATTTACTTTGAGAGATCAGGGTAAGTTGCAGATGGCTACCAGGAACAGCAACGAGAGCGAAATGCTTGCTGAGTTGTTGGTCATGAAGGCTTTGGACGAGAAGGGCGACAGTCTGTTCACCATTGAAGACAAGATGTCTTTGAAGACTCAAGTTGACGCTGGTGTGCTGGCTCGAATTGCATCACAAATCATGATGGTGAATCCATCGGAGTTGGAAAAAAACTCCTAAACTCTAACGAGAGACAGTTCAAGTTTTTCCTTGCCGAAAAATTAGGAAAGACAGTATCAGAACTTGAACAGGAAATGTCTCTTGAGGAGTTCATAGAGTGGCAAATCTGGACTAAGTTGCAGCACGAGAGGTCTAAGAATGGCAAATGAGAAAATAAGATTTGATCTAACTGCCAGTGACCAAACTGCTGCGGCTTTCAATGCGATTCTTGGTCGGCTAGATTCAGTCGATAAGTCTGCTCAGAAAACAAGTCAAAGTGCGGCCAATGTTGGTCGTGCTTTAACTACTGCGTTTGCTGGCATATCCATTGGTGCTATTGCTGTTCAGTTCAAGCAACTGACAGACGAGTTCACAAGCGTTACCGCAAGGCTGAGTAACGTCACAAGTGGCACTGCAAACTTTGTTGATATACAGCAAAAGCTATTTAACATTGCCCAAGATAACAGGCAATCGTTTGCAGAAACCACAAACCTTTATTCTTCTCTTGCTAGAGCAACTCAAAGTCTTGGTGTTCCTCAAGAGAAGTTGTTGGCGCTCACTGATGGTATTGGCAAGGCTTTTCTTGTATCTGGTGCTGGCGGTCAATCTGCTGCTGCTGCAATGGTTCAGTTGGCGCAGGGCTTTGCTTCTGGCGCTTTGCGCGGTCAAGAATTTCAATCTGTCAATGAACAAGCTCCTGAAGTATTAAGGGCTGTACGATCTGGCTTGGGCCTTACTCAAGGTGCACTAAAAAACCTAGCAGACCAAGGCAAACTGACAACAGAGGTCTTTATTGAAGCGTTCCTTAAAGGAATGCCAGCAGTTGCAGACCAAGCCAAAGGAATCCCAGTAACAATTGGTGGATCGTTGACGCAGCTCAACAATTCAATAATGATTACTATCGGCTCAATTGATAAGCTGACTGGTACATCAACTTCAATTGCAAAATGGGTTACTTCTTTCAGTGAGGGAATCGACAAGATATTCCCAAAAGTCAAGGAGTTGAGTGCTGCTTCTGAAATTTCTGGAGTAACGGCAGAAATTTTGCGGCTTGGATATTCTTTAGACAAACTTAAATCACAGCCAAAAAATACTCAGATTTTCTTGGGCATTGATGTTGAAAAAGAGATAAAAGACACTGAGGCAAAGATAAAACAAGCCAAAGATAGGCTTAATGCAATCTTGCAGAATCAGCAGTACGCCGACATACGCACTGGTTCACGCCGTTTCTTTGTCCCAGAACCTCCTCCTCCTAAAACAAAGACAAAAGAGCAAGAGACTGCTGAGAAAAAACTTGCTGACTTTATTCGCAAACAAAATGACGAGGTAATAAGACTTACGCAAGGCGAGAGAGCTTTGGCTGAAGTAATTGCTAAGCGTAACGGTGCTAGTGGCGATTCTCTTAAAAAGTACATGGCTGAGTATGATTTGTTAGAAAGAACAAAACAGCAGCAAAAGGACGATGAGATAGAACTTCAGTATCGTAGGCGTTTCACTCTTGATTTGATAAAAGAAGCAAACAAGGGTGAGCAAGACAGGCTAAAGCTCAACGAAAAGCAAGTTGATGCTGGCGACAAGGCTCTGAACTACCTTGAGAAGTATCGTGAGGACATGGACATTATTCTTGAGCAAATTGCTTTGAAGAATGATGGTATTTACCGTACTGCCGAGCAACAACTGATTGAGACTACTCGTCTTCAGTTGACCAAGAAGTACAACGAGGAAATCGTCAAGATCAAGAACTTGGATAACTTGACTGAGCAAGGCAAGGCAAACACTATTGCTGCTGAAAACATTAAGTATCAAGAGCAACTTGATCTTGTCAGACAGATAGCAACTCAACGTAATGCTGACCAAGCAAACTTGCTCAAGGGCATCACCACTGGTGTTGGCAAGTATTTTGAGGAAGTAAGCAACCTTGCTTCTTTGACTGAAGACGCTACAACCCGTGCTTTGCGTGGCATGGAAGACTCGCTTGTGCGTTTCGTGCAGACAGGCAAGTTGAGTTTCAAGGACATGGCAAACTCAATCATTGCTGACTTGATTCGCATCCAATTGCGTCAAAGCATCATGGGGCCGCTGGCTGGTTTGATTGGTGGCAATTTATCTACCGCAATGCAATACGGCACAACTCCAGGCAGTCAGCAAACAGCAATGCTTGCTGCTCAGTCGTTTGATGGTGGTGGCTACACTGGTGATGGCACTCGCTCTGGAGGTATGGATGGCAAGGGTGGCTTCATGGCTATGCTGCATCCTAATGAGACTGTTGTTGACCACACAAAGGGGCAAGGTGGTGGCATTACTGTCGTGCAAAATATCAACGTATCAACTGGAGTGCAACAAACAGTTCGTGCTGAGATCATGACTTTGATGCCTCATATTGCTGGTGCTGCTAAAGCTGCTGTTGCTGATGCAAAAATGCGTGGTGGCGGTTATGCTGCTGCAATGAGGTAATCATGCCGATTTCATACCCCGTAACTTTCCCTTCCATTGGCATTCGGTCAATGACGATTCGCGCTCGCTCTGTTGTGGGCGTTGCTCAGTCACCGTTTACCTTGTCACAACAGGTTTACAAGCATCAAGGCCAATCGTGGGAGGCTGAAGTATCTTTGCCTCCTATGAAGCGTGATGAGGCAGAACAAGTCGCTTCTTTCTTGTTGAAGATGAATGGGCAATATGGGACGTTTCTTCTTGGCGATCCAGCTAACACTTCACCTCGTGGTGTTGGGACTGGCACACCTCTTGTTAATGGTGGCTCGCAAACTGGAGATTCGCTGATTACCGATGGCTGGACAACAAGCACAACAGGAATCTTGAAGGCTGGTGACTGGATTCAGTTGGGGTCTGGCTCTGCTACTCGTCTTCACAAAGTCTTGGATGATGTTAACTCTGACTCGGTTGGTAACGCTAGTTTGACAATCTGGCCTAGTTTGCGGTCAAGCCCGTCTGATAACGCTCAGATCACTGTTTTGTCACCCAAAGGACAATGGCGCTTGGCATCCAATGAGATGCAATACTCGATTGACGAGGCCAGTGTTTACGGCATCACCTTTGCTTGCGTGGAGGCGTTATGAGTCGTGACATATCTGCTGGCGTACAAAGTGCCATCTCTGCAACAGAAGTCCAGCCGATCATCTTGTTTGAAGGCTCGTTTGCTTCGGGTTCAGTTTATGTCTGGTCTGGCTATGGCGATCTGACCTGGAACTCAAACACCTACTCTGGCGTTGGTACGCTTGGTGCGATCTCTAATGTCTCTGAAGGCTCTGAGATCAGCGCAAGAGGCATCACAGTCAGTATGTCTGGCATCCCTTCAGACATGATTTCTCTGGTCTTGGGTGATGTCCGTCAGGGTGCTGTTGGCAAAGTCCACATGGGCTTTCTAAACTCGTCTGGTGTTGTGATTGATGACCCAATTTTGATGTTTGAAGGAAAACTTGATGTTCCTTCTATTCAAGAGGGTGGAGATACATCAACCATTACCTTGTCTTATGAGTCACGTTTGATTGACCTTCAAAGGGCGAGAGAGAGCCGTTACACCAATGAAGAACAACAAAGGGCTTTTGCAGGTGACTTAGGTTGTGAGTTTGTTGCATCCTTGCAAGAAAAACAGATCACCTGGGGCAAGGCTAATCCAAAACCTCCATCGTCTGTAAGCATAAATTCACCATCAAATTCAACATCTTTAGATGGGCCTGGATGATGCGTCATCAAAACTGGGAACATAAACTAAATGAGTTTCTGAAATCGGTAGGCTCATTTGAGTGGGGAGCCAACGATTGCTGTATGTTTGCTGTCAATGCTGTTGAGGCAATGACTGGGAAAGATCATGGCAAGCCTTATAGGGGCTACAAAACCGCTTTAGGGGCCGCTAGAAGGCTTGAAAAGTTTGGTGGAGTAGAAGGCATAGCAACAATAGAATTGGGCGACCCAAAGCCCGTTAAGCAAGCCAAGCGTGGCGATGTTGTTTCTATCCAGAACGGTGAAAATATCATACTTGGAATATGTGTTGGCGTTAAAATGGCGGCAGTATCTGAAGACGGATTGACCCTTTTCAGCATGAGCGTTGCCAGAAACGCATGGAGTGTATAAATGGCAAAAGCAATAAAAGTTGCGATTATTGTAGGTTTGGTCGCTACTGGCGTTGGTCTTATTGCAACTCCAGGTTTGGTTGCTGGTGCAACTTTTAGCTCGCTTGGTCTATCTGGCGCATCAGCATTTTTTGCAACACAGTTCACCACATCTCTTGTTCTTGGCGCTGTTTCACAGGCAATGAACAAGAGTTCATCTGGTGGGGTTAACTCAGGTTCAACTATTACTGGCCGAGGAGCTTTATCTCCTCATCAAGTCATCTATGGTCGCACTCGTGTTGGTGGAAACATTGTCTACATGGAGGGCACAGAAGGCAATAAGTACCTCCACGTTGTCGTTGCAATTGCTGGTCATGAGATTGATGCGATTGAGAAATACTACTTAAACGATGAAGAAGTTACGATTGATGGCAGTGGCAACGTAACTGCTGGCTCTTACGCCAACAGGGTTCGCATTCAGTCAAAACTTGGCACTGACGATCAAACCGCTTTCAGTGATTTGGTTTCTGAGTCTGATTCTTTGTGGACAGAAAACCATCGTTTGCGTGGTCGTGCTGTAATCTATATTCGCCTTGAGTATGACCAGGACAAATTCCCAAGCGGGATGCCGAACTTCTCGTTCCAAGTTCGTGGGAAGAAGGTTTATGACCCTCGCTCAGAGACAACTGTTTGGTCTGCAAACCCTGCCTT
>Ga0099846_1001246_pt1 | contig 10588 bp, 9 predicted proteins | sample CB_VirMetaG_FD_78180 | JGI IMG/M metagenome (GOLD analysis project Ga0099846, IMG submission 78180) | Freshwater to marine saline gradient viral communities from Chesapeake Bay - CB_1504_1 Viral MetaG | ecosystem: Environmental > Aquatic > Marine > Coastal | place: USA: Chesapeake Bay | collected... | reverse complement strand
GCCAATGTTATGTCTATAAGAGGCTTTAAAATCGTGTAGTGTAGGAATTCTTTCTTGTCTCGAACATATATCGTTTTCAAACCCTTTAAATACAAATAAACCTCATCCTCAAATAAATTTTCACATTCGGGGTGAGAAACAGGTAGAACATATCCCTTGTGACCTTGAATAGGTCTCACATAAAAGGCTATAATTGAGTTTTGTATTGGATGTTGGTATGGGTTATTAGGGATAACCTCTACAAACACTTCTTTAAAACCACTATTTTGTAACCTTTCAAATTGTTCTTTATTCTCAATTAACCAAAACACTTATTAAAACTTTACTTATAGAATTGAAGATAATTCCCTTTTAGGAATATTCCAAGTCCAAATGCATTGAATTCTTGTTCTTTAAGTTCAACTATACTTTTATTTGTATTATACACTGCTTCTTTTGTTCCTGTTAATTTCCACGGTAATGAAAAGCTAATATAATAAACATTTTGAATTGAAGCACGTGTTTCGTAAAAAATGTTTTCGTTTGATTTTTTAGCAAAGTATCTTTGAAATTCTCCTAACTCATAATCTTGAGGAGTTAACTGTGGGAAATATTCTTCAGGAGTAGAGTATATCCCTCTATTGAAAGTTACTTTCTTTAAAGTACTGTAAGCTGAGTTTTCTGGGTAGAATCTAGGATCTTCGGGATTGTTTTCTTCAAATGAGTCAGCTTGGTTAAAAAGATTATTAGCTAAGCTAGTTAACTCTATATTATCACCGTCTCCAGGATATCTTCCTGTGAATGTTTTACCGTCAATTGCTTTAAAGTAATATCCTGTATAAGGAGTTTTATTGTCCTTATATGCTAGATCTCCAGCTGAGTAGAGATTAGGGGTGTATTTGGATTTAGGATAATAAATCATAGGTTAATCTTTAGGGTATGGTACTGTTTTCCATTGCCCATTATCCGGATTTTGTTCTACAGTATATTCGTGTATATTTAAGGCAGGTTTTTCTGTTAAAGTAGGAACTTCAGCAAATCCTCTATAAGTAACACCAGCAAAAGCTGCTATAGAATTTAATACTCCGGCATTTGTAGGTGGTTTGATTTGAAGTTTTTCTCCAGGAACACCCCAGTATTCCCAGTGCCATGATTCGTCTACACCAGATCCATCTCTTAATCGTTGTGGGTTATACCATCCGTATTTAGGAGCGTGTTCTTCCCAAAATTTGTAATCAGGATTTACAGTTCTAAAAGTTTGGTTTAAAGTAGGATCTGATGATAATTTATCTTTACCATCTCTAGTTATTAAATCATTAATATCAATTGCTCCTCCTAAACCATGGGGGCTTGAGCCTGCCTTAGCAGTTGTAGCAGATGAATCATTTGATTTTAATCCATTCTGATGAGCATAACTACGATAAGCTGAGGTAAGAAGGTAAGATTTACCTTGAGATTCACAGAATTGAGCAAACTCTAATAATTTATAAGCTGCGGGTTCTGCTAAATAATATTCACCATTATAATAAGTAGAAACACTAGCTTGATCTGTTAATTTTATACCAGATGAACTAACTACTCCTTTACCAGGAACGCTTACCGTTATATTTCCTCCTCTTTTACCAATAGAAATTAAAGGTGAAGGTTCGAACCCTTCTCCTAATTTTTGATAAGGTAAAGTAAAATTACCATTAGTATTTTTTCTTATAGTATCACCGGTTCCTATTCCAGGGTTATCTTTCAGATATTGGATAGAAGTTAACATTAAATTACCCAAGGCACTATAATTGTATCCAAATCTACCAACAGGATTATCCTCTGAACTATTGATTTTGGGAGGTAAAAGATTAAGAAGGGATTCTATGTTTAGGGTTAATTTAGTATTATTGAATAATTTAGGGATAGATAGAGTTTCTACGTTAGTTTCCCATTTATTATTAGTAATTTTATGATCTAACTTAGTTACAATAAAATCTAAGGTATCACCATAGTTTGATGGTAAAAATCTAGAATCAATAGAAAGTTTATCAAAAATTCTCATCCCAGAAAGACCATCAAAAGTAAGACTTAAATTTATAGGTAAAAATCCTATAAATGGGGTAGAAGTTTTTTTACTAATAGCTTCTAATGCTGTAAATTTTTGGAAAAATGATTTCTGGATTGCTACAAATCCTGATAAGGTTTTTTCGTTTGAATTGGAAGAGACTAAATTAGCATTAGGAAAAGAATATCCAGTATAACTTTCTTCTAGGTCACCTAAAGGACCTAAATCAGTTGTAATAGTTAAAGTTTTATTATCTTCAGTAAATTGAAATAAAGAAACATAATCTGTATAGGCACTTAATAATTTAAGATAGATTTTAGTTTTTTCATTTTGTTCTTTTAAAGCATAATCCGAATCAAATTTTTTAGGAAATACTCTATCTACTAATCCTAAATTCCACTTACTAAAAATAGTAGCATCTTCTCCTACAGCTTGTCCATTAGCTTGAGCACCAATCGAAGTCATAGTAGCAAAATCTTTACTTAATTCTGTTCGGAATTGATATTCTGTAACAAAAGAACCAGTTCTAGAACTATCAAAATTATCAAACCCATAAACTACTAATTTAGAATTATCTTCTTCTTTAAGTAATTTATAAGATTCAAAAGGAGAAACTTCATCATAAAATTCTACTACTTGAGAAATAGTACCATCAAAATCTTTTTCTGTGATTCTTAAATTAAATTTATTTACCCCACCTAAAAGATTAGATGCTTCATCTAATAGTGATCTTAAAAGATTATAAAGAGATAATTTACCTGTCTTTTTATCAGTATTAGATTCAATAACTTCTTTTAAAAAATCATATGAAAAATATAAATTCATTAACCTCCCAACTTGAACATCATCTACTACATCGTGAAAAACTTCAATTTTGTTTTCTCCTGAGTCAAATATAGATACTGGTATTGTGGCTAGTGTTCCGCTAAAACGAACAATCATTTTAGAGGGGTCGGCTGAGATGCTTAAAGCATTACTAAAACAGTATTGGGTATCACTAGTATCTAAAGATATAAATAAGGGTTTGTCTTGGTTGTCTCCGTATATTAAAAATCTTTGATTAATTATTTCTAATAAAGTACCAAATCTTAAGTACTTCATAAAATCATTACTACCAAAGGTAGCAAAACACATATCAATAGTTTTTCGTGTATCAGGAGGTAAACTTACAGTAGAATCAAAAGTAATACCTGTTTCTACACTATTAAGAAAATATCCTAATACTAAATTAGCAGCACTAGCAACTCCCGTAAAAGGAAGAATAAACGAATCTCTAGTTTCTTTGGTGTTTGCTTGAGGTTTAGGTTTTAAAATAGTATTAAGAATAGTAAGTAAAGAATTTTCTTTTTGATCTTTAGCTTTACCTTCAGATTTACCACTTTCTACAAAAATGCCAGTATCGTTTACAACGTTCATTTGTAAACTTTCAATAACACTACCAATGGTAATTAATCTTAAGTTAATTAAGTATTTACCTTCTTTTGTAAATTCCCAAGAATAATTTTCTACTTTAGCTAAAAACGCATCATAGTTACCTTGACTTTCCTTACGTTTTCTTTCAATTAAAGTATAAAAAACAGAAGCATCATTAGTAGGGGGATTATCTAAAAAGTCTGGGATTAGGGAAATATTATTTTGTTCAAATGAAATAGTTCCATCATCTTCATATATAGGATAAGATGAGTTACCCCATTCTAATAACATTGTATAACCTAATTTAAGGTATACGGATTCAATATATTCAAATTGTTTTCTATTATTAGCTTGAATTGTAATATTAGCAAATCTTAAACTACCCTTATTATTAGTTTTACTATCAAACGCCGTAATACCAGGCATTGGAACTAAACCAAATTCGGTTCCACCAAACCCGTAATTAAAATCACTACTAGGAAGATTACTAGTATTATTAGTTACTCCAAATTTAAGGCTATTAGTATTAAGATTAGAAGAATTAATTACTCCTCCTTGTAATACTAATTCTTGAGCTAATTCAGCTCCTTTGTAGTCTGGGAGATCTAAGTATTGGGACCTAAATTTAGCACCTTCATCAGAGACTTCAGTCCATGTTTTACTTCCTGAATCGTATGATAAGATTTGTTGATCAGCTATATCTATTGAAGAAGCTAATCTAACCCAAGCATTTTTACCATTAGCCCAACTATTGTAATTACCTATAAATTCAGCACTAGTAGAATTTTTTCCTAATATCTGTTGTCTAGCTTTAATTTGCTTTTGGACATAAGGTAAATGGTTTTTACCAACAATATTATCACTCATAACTTTATTGGTTTAAACTGTTATACTCATTCAGTATGGTGCTTAGATTTCCTGGGATACGAATTTGGACTCCAATAGGTGGGTATATTGAGTTTTGGGTATAAGTAGCATTAGCTATAGAAATAACCCACCATAATGAAGAATCATTAAAGTATTGTTGGGCTAACTTATCATATCTATCTCCATCAACTGTAATAACGTAAATATCATTAATACTACGAGGAATTTCAGGATACTTAGTTGTAGTATACAACCTAGTACCTGTTATAGTTTTAGTTATGGGAATATTTCTATAACGATTCATATCTAATCTTATCCTTGTATTTGATGGTCTTTAGCTCTATATATATTGCTTACTCCGTTAGCATATAAATTATTATTTACAATACTATCTGAATCTTCTAATGAAATAAATCTTTGAGTAATGTTAGTAGCACCATTAATATCTTTAACAGTTTGGGGTAAGAACTTAAAGATAGGTTTAAATGTCAAGTTTACTTCAATTCTATGTGGAAGTTCTTTTACGCTACTATCTGTAAAGCCATTACTACCTTGAGCTTCAGTAGATTGAGCTACAGAAGCAGGAATACCGATTTCCCAAGTTGTGTCTTCTGGGATTGTGTAGCTTAAAGATTCTATAATTCCTGGGGTTTCATAGAAGTATCCTCCTAGAGTAAGTTGGTGAATATTACCCCTCATATATCCATTATCTGAATAGTTAGGGGCTAGGGTAGATTTTAAATAATTTAATTTTTGGAACATTATAGAAAGTTCCTGGATAGATTGGGCTACAACTGTAAATCCCATACTAACTGTATTAGTAAATCCTTGATAAGTATAAAAATCTTCTCCTCTACCAATATACTTAAAACTATTCCAAGAAGCATTCATGCTATCGGAGAATGAGTTAATAAAAGCTCTAAAGTGAGTAAAAGTTTTTAAATTAGGTTGATCATTATCTATAGTAGCTATTCTAAACTTAACTAAATCATTTTTACGATCATCAGTAGTAACTTTTTCACTTTTATATAAATATAAAGCATTAATTTTATCTAAAGGGTCTGGTTTTTTAGATACGGGATCTACTATACCTCTAGTATAATTACTTCTATCTACATTACGTCTACCAGGATCACCTAACTTAACTCTTTGTTCAATGTTTTTCTTAGTATAAGGTGGTGAATCAGATATAATTGATTTAGGTTTATCTGATAAGTTTTTTCTAAAATCTTGAACTAAAGTATTACCCCCATCACCAACAACATTATATCCATTAATTTGTTGTTGAGAAAAAGTAGTCCAATTTATAGCTCCTTTTTTACCAATACCCTCAAATGGAGTTCTTGTGCTAGAAGTTTTAATTGTAGTATTACCTATACCTAGAACAGAACCGGGACCACCTCCATAAGTAAATAAAGTAGTATCACTTGAACCGGTTTTAGAAGTTATTTTATCTCTATATAAATGAACTAATCGGTTTAAATTTTTATTTTTAATACCTGCTTCTTCAGCTCCAAGAGGAGCTACCATAAAGGAATATTTAGGACCTCCTGTTATAGGATTTAAACCTTGTTTAAATAAGTGTAAACCTCCAGCATTACCTAATGCTTGTCCTAATGTAGATAATGGTGTATAAATTCCTTGATTTAAAGGACCATTAGCTAATTTTAAGGGAGTAGCTAATGCTGGATAGCCAGCGTCTATATCAGTCCCAATACGAGAAAGAAGATTTTGTTTAGCTGTAAAACCTAAACCAAAAGTTCCTAAACTTACATTTCGATCTGGGGAGCTTGGGTTAAACCCAAATGGGTCAGTATCTAAAGCAAAATTAATTTGATAACCCCCTAAAGTAAATAATTTAAATAAACGCGAAACATCCGTTACGGAACGGACAGGAGCTAATAAACCACCTCGCAAGATAAAATCAGGACCAGCAGGAACTCCAGCAACTTCATTACCTAATCTTTCTGTAGGCAAATCAAAGCTATTCTTTGCCGATACTTGAATAAAAGGTTGTCTACTTGAGCCCCCACCTGGTCTATCCTTTCCGTATTTTAAGGATTTTAGGTCGGTTTTTAAATCAACTAAGGGCATTTATTAATTAGTCAAATCTAACAATCTATTATTAATGCCAACTTCAGGAGCTTGGTATCCTGCAGGAGTTTTACCATCTAAATCTAATGTTGATGGGGATGGTTTAGAAGTAAATGGGGGAGTTCCATTAATAGAATACTGGTAGTGTAATCTAGATTGAGGGTTAGCACCTCCCATAGTTCCGGGTGTAGTTCCATCCCATTGGGTTAAATTTGAACCTTGCTGTTGTAATAAATCTTTTAATCCCATGATGTTATAGTTTTATTATAAATATTAAAAATTTTAAGAACCTATATTATATGATGGGCCTGAAGTAGAGAATCCAACTGATAATTTGGTTTCATCTAATACTACAGTTTGGTTCTTTTTAACAAGTTGATCTAATAGTCCAATCATTTGACCAGCTTGTGACCTATCCATACCATTTGACCCACCACCAGTGCTTACGTTAGGTGAAGCTACAATACTATCACCTTTAGCTGTTACAGCCATTGCTCCGTAAGCATCAGTAATGGTAAATGGACCTTTTTCCGCAGGAGCGATACCATCACTTACTGATTGGGCTTTAGCTACACCAGTTCCAATAGCAGCTATTAATCCTGTAATAGCAGCTCCCGCAATAATAGGACCAGCAATAGGACCTGCTAGGAAAGCAGATGAGAATATATTAGCAATTGCTTTTGCTACTGAAATACCTGCTAAAGTGGTTAAAACACCTACTAAAGCTGCAGCTCCTACTTTAGATTCTGCTAAAAACCCAACAAGTGAAGCAAATCCATCTAAGATAGGAGCGAATACAGTTCCTATATCACCAATTATACCTTGAACTTTTTCTAAAGTTGCAGCAAATTTTTCAGATGCTGATTGGGCTTGTAAACTATTATAAGTTACTTCACCATATGTATCTTTAAATTGTTCAGCAGATAAATTGTTAAATTCTTGTTGTAGAGCAATTTTAGCTAATTCATCTCTACTTAAACCTAATGCTTTAGCTGCGGCTTCTTGTTGGATTCTATTACCTGTAGCAAAAGCATTTATGATTCCTTCATTATCTGCTAATTCTTTAGATAAACCTGCTAAATCATTATTTAAAGCTAATAAACGAGCTTTTTCTAAGTTAAGTTCTTGACCAGTTAATAATTCAGCTTCTAATTCAGCTGCGATTGATGATTCAAAATCTAGTAAAGATGAAGCAATTTTATCTACTTGTTCCAAATTAGAACCAAATAAACGAGCTTCTGTAGCAGCTTCAGCTATTAATGATGGGTTTTTACCTAATGATACAGCAATTGCGTCACTAACGTTAGCAACATCACTTAATACACCCTTTACATTAATTCCAACTTTATTTTGTTTAACAAGTGATCCTACAGTTTTAACTGTGTTGTCTAAAACTTGTTCTGTGTTTTCACTTTGGATTCTAGAGAGTAAAGATAATTTACCTGCTTCATCTCCTGAGAGTCCCAACTGATTTTTTAAAGTAGTAAAGGTAACTAAGGTTTCACCTCCAAAGTCAGCAATTAAACCTGTTTGTTTAGTTAATTCAACTAAACTTTCATTTAATTTCTTTGAGGTAATAAAAAGTTTTTCGGAATCAGCAGCAGCTAAAGCTAAACCATTTTGGAGGTTATAAGCTGATTTATAGCTAATTCCTAATTCTTTTTGTAACTTATTAATATTATCACTACCTTCAAAAGTAGCTTTAGCAATTGCCATGAAAGCAGCCTCTCCAGCAACTGCTAATTTAGTACCTATACTAAGATTTTTATTTAATAAGGCAGTAGCTAAACCTGCTTTATCTACTTTATCTAAATACGATTTAGCATTTTCAGCGATAGCACCTGAGATACCACGTTGAGCAATAGCTTCGGCATTAATATCTTCAATGTTACGAAGTTCTTGTTCCTGTTCCTCAATGTAGTGCTCTATGGCAGCTATTTTCTTTTTATCAATAGGGATACCATTACGGCGAGCAAGTTCAATTGAAGCTTCAAGTTTGGCTCTATCATCGCCTAACTTTTTTCTTCGTTTATCTATATCGACTTGACGTAAAGCACCTTTAGCAGCCTGAGAATTTAATGCTACTAAATCTTTAGCATTTCTTACTACAGCTTTAAGATCCTTATTTAATTCTTGGCCATAAGTCTTAGAAATAATTTGTTGGGCGCTTTTTGCTTTATCATTAAGTTCTTCTAATTGATCAGCAGCTCCTTTAATCGCTTCAGATATTTCTACCCCTACTGAAGTAAGAGCGTCAACAATGCCTATTAGGGCACTGTTTATTTCTTTAGTAGCTTTATTTGCTTTATCAAATCCGTCGTTTACAGCCATAATATACTATATGTAATAAATATTAACTATAACTGCTTTTACCAGAAAGGTTAGGAACTTTTACTTTACCATCTGTTCCAATTACTTCTTTGGTATTAGAATTTTTACTTGAATTTTTTAAAGCTTCAGCTTGTTTTTCATAGTGAGCTTTTACTTTATTGTAAGTAAATTTTCTTAACCATATAGGCATATTGTAGGCTACAGGCCAAGAATAACCCCCTTGCCCATAAAAACAAATTTCGTGGATTTGAGTTAAAAAATTTACCCTATGCTGTTTAGCTGAGGTTGGCGTCAGGCCAAAAAAAGCTAATCCCAAATGGGATAGAGGCTGACCTTGTACTACCAGAGGGAAAAAAAGTTAAATCTACGTCTGGTTGGATTTTGTTAAGGTATTCTCTAAATGCTCTGGCGTCTCGTGCCAGGAATGCTCTATCTATAAAGTCTCGTATAGATTTAGCGTCTCGTTCTCCATTAACTGACGTAATCATATATTTAAGTCGAGTTGTTAATTCTGGGGTATTATCTGAGCTGATTTTCTTAAATCCTTCTAATTCGCGAGCTATTTTAACTTCATCACCATGAGTTAAAAGTTTAAATGTAATCTCATTATTTGAAGTAGGAAGTGTAAAACTAAATTCATTTACTCCTTTAGTATAAAGAGATTCATCAAGTGGTTTAGTTTCTAATTCTGAAAGATTAACTACTTCTTCTTTGCCGTTGTATGTAAATTTATAATCGGCTCCATAACCTAAGATACGAGCTGCTACTAAAATAGCATTTTTATCTCCAATTAAAAGATCATCATAATTAATTTTAGTAACAATCAAAGATTGTAACAATTTATCCAATACAGTTCCGTTAGTAATATAATTTTGGTTTGTAAGGATATCTTCTTCTTTGGCAGTCATGTATTTGATCTCAATCTGCCCAGATGATAGAGGATTATTTTCAGGATAAATTAAACCTTTTGAAGGTAAATCAATTGTTTCTGTTGGTAAATTAAATTCCATATCTTTTATTAATAATAACTATTACGGTAATACATATTAAAATAAAAAAGAGCTTAACCGAAGCCAAGCTCTCTTTATAGAAATATGCGAAATTTTCTTAGAAGTTCAATACACAGTAATCTGGTTGAACTGTCATTGAGATTTCTACAGCAGCATCAACAGTATCCCAGTTGTAATCACCAAATGTAGCGCTAGTAATCAAGGCACCTTTGATAATCCATTCTGAAACCACGTCACCTACAGGACCTAATACGTTGAATGTTAAGTCTTTTTTATAGAAATCACTGTAACCATCACGGCCTGTTACTGATTCATGGTGTAAACGAACCCATTCCATTACAGCTTGAGCACCTGAAGGAGTAATTGGATCAAATAATGTAAAATCAATAGTATTCCACACTGTTTTACCCTTAACAAAACGTTGAACGTTAATATGATTAAGGGCAACTGAACCTTGGGTTAGTGATACGGCGCTTACTCCTTTTACCATAAATGATGGAAAACCATCTATGTACATTATAAACCTGTTTGGTTGTTTAGGTTCAAATGCTGTAAAGAAAATTTCGTTCGGGTCTAATACTGCCATTTTGCTATATAATTATTTATTATAAATATTCTAATCTTTAATTTTTACGCTGGGAAAGTAGCTCCAGTTGGTAAGATGTTAAAGTCGAGGTAGATAAATTCAGCTGTTCTAGTAGGCTGTAAATAAATAGCACCTACTAATTGGTTTCTATCTACTACATCTGGAGTATTATTTGAATCATCCATTACTACTTTAAACGCATACAAACCTTGACGTTGTTGTACTGATTCGAGGTATGGGTTCACAATTGATAAGAAATTGTTT
>Ga0099846_1001243_pt1 | contig 10598 bp, 9 predicted proteins | sample CB_VirMetaG_FD_78180 | JGI IMG/M metagenome (GOLD analysis project Ga0099846, IMG submission 78180) | Freshwater to marine saline gradient viral communities from Chesapeake Bay - CB_1504_1 Viral MetaG | ecosystem: Environmental > Aquatic > Marine > Coastal | place: USA: Chesapeake Bay | collected... | reverse complement strand
AGGGGTTCAGGTAGCCACACTTATTGTAAAGTATCTGAGGGTGTTACTAACAGTACAAAAAAGAGAGGGCATAATGCCCTCTCAATTTTGCTATGTTAAACCTCTACTATAGAGTAGTTAATCCAGATACAAAAATCTTAGCATAGAATTCAGGTCTTAACATTTTCTTAGCGTAACGTGTTAAGAGACCTTTTCTAGGTACTAAAGTATCAGGATCATAGATTAGAGGAGTCATGATTAATGGAATATAAGGAGCAAATACAGCACCTGATTCCAAGAATTGAGTACCTCTATAACCTAATAGGATAGTGTTTTCAGTCATGTATGGGTTTTTGTAAACCTTGTAACGACCGTTTAACGTTCCTGATTTTTGGATACCAAATGAGTATTCCATTTTTTCTGCATCGCTGTTATCAGCAGCAAATCCAGGAATAGACTCAAGAATAGTTGCAACAGTAGGTGAAATTACCATAAAGTTAGCACCACCACGAAGAGTTAATCTGTGGATTTCGTTGCTTAACTTGTTAATTTTAGTACCTAAAGTTTGGAACCATTGACCTTGAGTGTTAAAGTATCCGTTAGTATCATTTGTGAAGTCATCTCCAGATACATAGAATCTGTTGTTTTGTACACTCCAGTATTCTGTTCCAGCAGAAGCATCTTGAATAAGCATTGCTAATACCTCAGAATCAATTTCAAGAGAAACGTATTCACTCATGATATTAGTTACTTCAGCTTCAGCATCAAGACTTTGGTAAGCATTTAAGTCTTGTGCGAATTCAGGAGTCCATACAGCTTTTAGCTTTCTGGTTTTAGCAACGATTCCTTCAGATCTCATACCGATGTTAATTTCGGGAATAGCAGCGCTATTTTCGAAATCACCTCTAGTGTTATCTTCGGGTTGCACAGTATATTGTAAAGTTGCTGTAGTACCGTTAGCAATAGTACCGGCTGATGATGATACAAACATTGTTACAGTAGTTCCTGAAACAGTATTGTAGGCATTTACTTGGCTAACTACATCAGAAGCTGTAATAAAAGCCCATCCTCTAACTGCTTCAGTATCAGGGTTAGTTACCTGACTACCAATAGTAGCGATAGTAATTTTAACAACTTCATCAGCAGCTACAGAAGCTGAAAGATTTGAATCAAACCCTACTTCTTTCCAAGAAGCGGTAGCAGCTGTAAATACGATAGTTGAGTCTGATTGAGATGCGATTGAATAACCGAATCTACCAGGTCCATAAAGACCTTCTCCAGCTGCACCATTAGTTGAGAAAGGAGTGCTGTCACCACCATAAAGTGAATCACCAGAGGTAAAATTGGTAGGTGTAGCTCCTGTTCCAGCATTCTTAGTATTTCCATATTGGAAATCTAAATAGAATACTAGTCCTGAAGGCATATTCATAGGTTGTACGGAAACAAATTCCTTAGCGGCAATTGATCCGAAAATTTTACGTACCATAGGTAACGCAATACCAGCCCAGTGGTCACCAGTTCCTACATTAGCAGTAAAAGCAGCAGTTCCTCCAGTTGAAGAAGCTTCAACTACAAGTTGCTTTGCTTGTTGCTCAAGAATAATAGACATATTGTTTCTATCAATTTGTCTATCCATTCCTTCAAGAAGGCCTGTTTTTTCCCACTTGCTAGCTAATCTCGCTGCATCAGATTGGAGGTTTTTCCATTCTTTAGAGGAGCTTTCTAAAAGTGTTTGTAATTTTGACATTTTTTTAGTCTTTTTTTAGTTTAATTATTAATTTACTTTTTTAATACCTGCAAGTTCTTGCATTCTTACAAATTCAGGAGCTAACTCAACTATAGGGGTTTTATTAGCTAATGAATTTATTGGAGAAGAAGCTCTACCTATTGATTCTCTAATTGGTTTTCTTGTTTTGGTAGCAGGTTTTGCATTAAGAGTACTAATTAAAGTTTCATATACAAGCTTAGCTTCTTTTACCGTTTGAGCTTCGTCAAAAGACTCAAGAACTTTGCGTTTTTGATGTTCTTGAAGGTTTTTGGTTCTAAAGATTTTGTTAGCATAAAGTAATTTAGAATTTAAAAGATTAACTTCTTGAAGTTCTTTTCTTAGTTCTTCAAGTTCTTCGTTTTCTTTCATTTCCTCTTCTTCTTCTAGTGAAGTCATTGATGGGTGGTTAGATTCATTTACAAAATCAAGTCCTTCAAACCAAGAATTAATATACTTAGCCAAAGCATCAGATTTTTCAACATTGTTTTCTAAACCTAATTTATCAAACATGTTCATTAACATTTTTGAGGCCATGTCTAATTCAGCATCAGTGAAAACTTCTGATGGGTGGTTTTCTTTTAATAAACGACCTTCAGCAAGCATGGTGTCATCTTCTATTTCTAATTCACCTTCTTCTTCACTATCAAGATTGTCAAGATCTTCTTCACCTTCTTCTTCAAAAGATTCTCCAGGCTCTAATTCTCCGGCCTGAATCATATCTTCAATTACGTCCTCGATAATAGCTTTTAATTCTTCTTCGGATAGGTCTTCAATGTCGAATTCTTCTTCATCTTCTCCTGGTTCCTCAGATTCATCTTCTTCAGCTTCTTCGAGTTCAGCTTCACCTTCTTCAAGGTCTTCTAACTCTTCACCTTCTTCAAGGTCTTCGAGTTCTTCAAGTTCCTTAACTTCTTCAAGTTCAGCTTTAGTTCCTTCCTCTACCTCTTCTTTTTTACCTTCTTCTAAATCTTCTTCTTTTTCCATTTCTTCCAGTTTTGCTGAAAGCATTGATTTTAAAGCTGGTTCAAAAGTTTCTTCGAGGGCGAGTTTTGCGTTTGCAATAGCAGTTTCTTTAAGTGCTTTTGCATCAGCGATTGCTTCTTTAAGCATTTCTCTGTTTGTCATAATACCAAAATTTTAAGTTTGGGAAATACGTTTATTGAAAAAAACGTAATAAGAAATTATATATAAAATATTTTAATACCATATATAGAGAGATGGTATATTCGGGGATACATATATAAAAAGATAGTAAAATTACCCTTTTTTTAAGGAAGAGGGCAGGTTCCGTTGGAACATAAAATTTCTCTTATTATATTATTTACTTCTGTGTAATCTTCTACAAACATTTCTACACCTTCTCTTAAAGATTTAGATGCAGGTCTCATCCAAGAACCAGGGTTTGAGGGAGTACTTACAAAATCAAAACATAATAATTCAAAATCATCTTGAACTTCTAACATTCCTCCTTTTTCTTCTAAAGAACCCATTCCTCTAGAAGATACTCCTACTGAAATTCCACTTTCAATAAGTGCTTTTAAAATATTACCTGATGGGGTAGGTAAAATTTCAATTTTACCATTAATATTATCTCCATCCCACCATATTTTAGTTATATTATGAGAAACATTTTTAAGGTTAATTACTGAAGATTCGGGATGGTCTAGTTCGCCTAATGCTCTTTTTTGTTCAACACTTTCCATGTATTTGTCGATTTCCCTTTTCCAAATATCTTTGGAATAATATCTACCATTACCATTTTTCACTTCAACAGTAGCTAAGATACCTTCAACCATAGGATTACCTCTTTCAGAAAGATTTCCTTCTGTTAACAGATTGGATTTAGGTGTAAATAATTGGGTTTCGACTAATACTTGTTTCATTTATGATAATTTATCATAATAATCAGAAGCAGCATCTAAATCTTCAGGTGAAATTTCATCTGCTTCAGGGTTAATACTTAAATCTTCTCCATCAGTAATAGGGGCTTTGTAAGATTTACCCGCCATTTTTTCATATATTTTTTCCATATTAGCTTTTTTCTTTTCTAAAAGCTTAATTTCTTTCTGGAGTTCTTTAATTTTTTTAGCATCAACTAATTCAGATAAACTATCATCTTCAGATACTAGTTCAATTCTTTGTTTTTTAGACTCAATAATATCTGTAAGAGCTTCAAGTTGGGCTTCTAAAGTTACAATTTTACCTTGTTTTTCAATCTCGCTTAATTTAGAATCTGTTGATTCTTTTTTAGGTTTTATAGCTTTTTTCTTTTTGGATTTTTTTTCATCTTCTTGTTCCCTAACTACAGTTTCCCATTCATTAAGTAAATCCATTAATTTAACTCTACCCTCATTCATTTTAACTTTTTCCATTTGGTCTGATTTTGATGCCTTTAATCCAGGGGCTTCATCAGTATAACCAATACCTTTAATCCCAAAAGCAGCATTTTTAACATAAAAATTTCTATCTTTTTCAAGATTTTTAGCTACTATTCCTTTAAGTTCATCTACATTTTTATCTTTATTTTTAGGATCTTTCATTTCAACGTAATACCCATTAAGGAATTGTTGACCGTAGAGGTTATCTATATTTTTAGGATCTGTATAATCAAAATTTTCAGTTTGTTTTTCTTCTACTTCTTTAGTAGTTTTCTTTTCTTCGACTTTAGCTTCTTCAGCTAAAAACTCACTAAACTTACTAAAAGGAGTAATACCACCTATAGAAGCAACTCCCCCTATTCCTTCAGAAATAACTTGTTTTCCTTTTAAGATAGTTACAACCTCATTATAGGTATTAAATTTGGTTAAAATGTTAGGAAATTGTCTTAGAGCTTGTCTTATAAAAAGATCTTTACGCCCTTTTCCTTCTTTAATTAACTGGTATTGTTGTTGTAATGTTTTCATTATGATATTGGTAATAATTCTTTAATATCTTTAATATAATCCTTAATTAAATCAGTAGGATAAACTACTTCAAAAGTAGAAGGTTTATCCTGATAGTAATCAATGGTTTCTTTTTTAGCATTAGATAAGATTGGAAAGAGGTTATTTAACTCACGTTCAATCTCATCAAAAGCATTAATCCTCCTTTGTTGGAATTGTTCTCTACTATTTTCTTTTAAATTAAGTTTATACTTATACATATTATTTTTTTTGGAGTCAGTATCTTTTACTTTTTTATATCCTAAAGGAGCAGCATAATGCATACCGGTTCCTGTGTTTGAAGTAAAAGATGCAGAACCCCCAGTAGCAGATATTTCTGACATCTGTTTTATCTTGTCATAAACTTCTTTTTTATTATTTCTTAAATATGTTCTTAACTGGTTACGAGTTTTACGAACATCATTATAGTGATCTTTAAAAAAAGGATCTTTGGTTTGGAGATAAACTTCTTTAGCAGTTTCTAGTAAAGCTGAGATTTCTTTATATAATTTTTTGTAGTCAGGAGTATAATCTATATCCCAGGTAATAGCTCCTGTTTTAGAATCAATATCTACTACTGTAGATTCTATTCCGTTTTCTATATTAGTATCTCCTATTTTAAGCTCCATGTTTTTTACTTAATACTTCTATTAATTCTTGATATTGAAGTAGATTAGTAATATCTTCACTTGTTATCTTTTGGGTTTTATCTATTTCTTTAAGTAAAGATTTTACTTCATTAAGTTTAATTTTTATAGCTTTATCTTTTACAATTTTAGAAATATCACCTAATTTAGATTTTATATTTTGAACTTCTGTATTGTAAAATTCCCTTAATACAGGAAGAGAATCAGTTAGGTAAATATAATTTCTTAATAATATTTTTTGGCTTTCGTATAAATCAGAATATTTACCATTAAATTTATCTATTAAAATTCTATATGTAAGTAAACGAGTATCTTTATCAAACTCACTAAATTCTTGAATAAGATCTTTTTTAACTTGTTCAGATTTAATTGTAGATGTAGATAGATGTTCTAACAATGTTACTTTATTATCAATCATTTGGGATGGATTGATAATTTTATCTGAATTTTCAATTTCAGTTAAAGTATAAAAAGCGGCAAATACTTTATAATTAGGCAATTTAGTTTTAAAAAACTTTTCTAAATCGTAATGTTTTTTTACTTCATTAATTAAATTATATTTTTCTCTTTTTAATATCTTTCGATTTAATTTTAAAGAATTGCTTATTAAACTTTGAAGAATGATATTAGCTTTCCCTTCAGTAAGAGAAGTAGTTTTTCCTAAAACTTCATAAAGTTTATATTCTTTGCCTAATTCAGTTTTTACAAAAAATTTTTGTATTATATCTAAAGCAGGAGATTTACTCCCATTTAAAGTATCAGAAGTTATTTGACGTACAAGCAACTCAAATAAAATTCCGGTATTTTTGTATTTTGAATGTTTGATAATCACTCTAGTAGAATTTATTATAAATATATTAAGATAGGTAATTATTTAATATCTTTAATATTTGATTCATTTAATAAAGAATCTTCATTTCCTTTTTTATTAAAGATTATTTTTTTATTTGCTATTTCTTCAAATAAACTTTTATTTCTACCTAAAATAGATTGAGGTCCTTTGGGGTATGAAGGTTGATCATCTGCTTTCATATCTTTTCTACCTAAACGATCTCTACCAAAAGGATTATCTTGGGTATTAATATTAGAAGCTTTTTCTTTAGGCCTTCCCAATGGTGATTTTTCATTATACCCAGGAGGTACATTGCCTGGGTCTGATTGCATTCTTCCTACTCCATATAAAGCAGCTAAATCATGGGGGGTGCCATAAGAACGTCCTGTTTCTTTAGGATCATTTCCTTCAGTCTCAATTTGTGATAAACGGAAAGTACGTTTTTGATCTTGAATTATTAATTCTCTTATTTCTTCATACTCATCTTCACTTAAATGGAAAATATTATCGTAAACCCAATCAGAAGGCATTAACTTATTTTCAAGAATAGAAGAAGCTAAATCTACTTTTTCTTTTAATAATGCTATTCTTTCTTGATCATAGATAATAGAGGGAGTAGTTAACCTTAATTCAAAATTAGTTAATCTTTCATCATCAAATCCCTGGGCATATAGATGTACTAAGGCGATTTTATAAAGTTCGGATAATATAATTCTTTGGATACGATCAATTGTACGCCCAAACCTAATATCTTCAGCTGCTAATGTTGCTTTACCTTGTAAGTTTTCATCATAGCCCATAAAAGCTTTAGGAATTTTAAGAGCAGCAAATAATTTTTCTCTTAAATATTCTACGTCTTTAATACCATCATAATCTAAACCCTTTGTAGTATCAATTTTAGTAGTTGAGTCTCCATTCCTTACAGGAATATAAAAATCTTCATTAATATTTTGAAGATTAAATTTAAGATTATATTCTCCGGTTTCTTCATCTATGTAAGGAGTACGTTTCATTGTGCTGATAGTTTTCTGCATGAAATTTTCTATTTCATTAGCAGGAATACTTCCAACATTTACATAAAAAATACGTTTTTCAGGGGCACGAACAATTCTATGAATTAACATAGCATCTTCCATTAAGATATATTGTTTAAATAATTTACGGGCGGGTTCAATATATGAACGACCATAAGGAAGATAATTCATATCAGAAATTAATCTGAAATGAGCTATTTCGTAGTTATCAAAAACAATAGTATCGTCAGTATTAGATTGATTAGGAGTATGATAATAACCCGAAGAATTACCACTAAAAAATCCTTCAGGGTTATATGCAAATTGAACTTTTGCTGGATTTTTAGGGTCAAAATTTTCTCTTCTTTCTATGTGGTATGCTGAATATGGTATAACATTATAAACCCCAAATTTTTCTGAGATTTCTAATTTTAAGAAAAAATCTCCATACTTACACATTTGTCTAATCCAAGACCACAGATTAAACTCAATGTTTAATACATCATAAAATAAATTATAAAGTACTTCTTGAACTTCATCATCTGATGATTTTATCTGAAGTACTTCCCCCATATCATTAGTTAATGTAGATTCATCAGCTATAATATCTAAGGCAGAAGCTATAATACCATCTTGATCCATAGCATCATAATCTGAATAGATTTGGGGTCTATGGTAGGCATAATTTAAATTAAATTGTTGGCCAAATAAAGAAGTAGAAGCAGGGTTTTTATATATTCCTTTAAATCGGTTTAACAAAGCATTAGTAGCAAATTCCCCTGAGGTTTGGATTTGGTTAGTATCCATTACTTTTATTTGGTTTCCCCCAGCATTACGAATAACTACATCCGTAGAAAATAATCTTTTTAATCGAGGAAATAATCCTGTATCTGCCATTATAAAATTTTATTATTATAAATATTACTTTAGAGTAACCACTTAATACTTTCCATTTCCCCTTTTATTTTTACCTTATATGGATTTTCAATTTTTCCATTAGGATTATAAACTCCTGCAAAGGGGGTATTACTAGATTGTATATTACTTAAAGTAGCTTTACTCATTTCTAAATAGTTTTGGGAATATTTAACTGAAGTATCCATTAAAAACATTCCAATACCAAATGCCATAACTAAATCATCATTATAACCTTGTTGGGCTTGTGCTTTTCCATTTTTCCAAATAAAAACTTCCATCTCATCTAATAATCTTTTTGAATAAAAGATTACTCTTTGTTCCTTAATAGCTTCCTGAATTTTACCTATCATCATAGGTCTAACTTTAGGGCTAGTTATAAATCCTGGAATCATTTGGGTTGTGTCATAATTATCAAAATATGATTCTATGTTTAACTTATCTCCTTTAGGAGAATAATATAAATTAGCATATCCTCTATCAACAATAGTTTGAACCGTATCCCACCCAATATTAGCATTTTCAGGAGCTAATAAAGCTTCATTATATTCAGTAGCTATACCCACAAGTAAATGACCAAAGTCACGGGTTCCAATCTGTCCTTTATATTCTGCAACCTGTCTTTTTTCATCTACATCTATTACATGGAATGTAGAAAAATCTTTGCCATCTCCACGGGCAACATCCGCTACTACCATATAAGTGTGAGAATAATTAGGAGCTTCCCAAATCCATAAATTATTATCAATTCCTCTTTTTTCAATAGGATCTTTAATATAAGTTTCTTTGTAAAATTCAAGATATTCTTTATAAAAAACAGTATCCCCAGACATGTTAAATTCACAATCACACTCTTGAGCAGCAATTCTAGGATCCCCTAATATAATATCTTGATCATCTCTCCATTTTTGGTCACGTTCTGGGTGTACCCACCAAGGTAACCTAATAGGTAAAAATAAATTATCTTTGGCTCCGGTTTCAGCTTTAGCCCAATTACTGTGGAACCAGTTACCGGTGTTATAAGGAGTAGATAATACAATAGCCCCACCACCAGTAGCTAGAGTTTGTTGAGCTGAAGCCCATATTTCTCCAATATTATCAATAAAAGCAGCTTCATCTATAATTAAAAGAGAAACAGCTTCTGATCTACCAGCATCTGTACTTGAAGAAGAGGCTTTAATTTTAGAACCATTTGATAAAGTTAAAGTTAATTTATTTTTTTCTTCATACCCTATAGTTAACCAAGAAGGAAGGTTATCGTACATATACTTAACCTTCGAAACCATATTTTTAGCAGTATCTTGTTTAGTAGCAATACAAAGAATATTTTTATCTTTATGGAATAACATTAACCATAGGGCATAACCTGCTACTAAAGTGGATAAACCTAATTGCCTAGATTTATTAATTATACAATAATCATTTTCTTTAAATAGATGTAAACATTTTTCTTGATAAGGAAAAAGATTAAATATAATTCTACCTCTTTGGGGGTGTTGGATAAAACAATACTTTCTCATAAAATGAGCTGGATCTTGAGCACATTTTATATACTCATTTTGTATTATTTGTTTTAAATCACTCATTCTCCTATTTTCCAGAACATTCGTCCTGTTAGTATGGGTTGCAGTTCGTTATTAACTCCTAACCCTAACCCATACACTTTTTTTCTTTTAGTTCTTAATAATAATTCTCCACCTAAATAATTTAATTGATTAGGTCTCCCAGCTAAACCAAAGCCAGCATACCATTCATTTTCAGACTTATATATGTCTCTTTCAATTAATTTAGTAGGATAAATAAAATCAGTAAATATTTTTCTGGAAGAAATTCTATTTTGAGTTACAGTATCATTTACAACTAATGTTCCTAAAGTATCTATTATAACAGTATCTGAATAAGCATACTTTGTATAGTAATCTTTTAAGATAATAGCCGTATCTACTATTCTTGGAACCGTATCTACTCTTGTTATAATTCGGTCTCTCCATTTAGGTTGATATACTATTGTATTTACTTTAACTGTATCATATTTAATAGTAACCTTTTCAACTATTTTAGTTTCTGGTTCTGGTTTAGAAGAACAGCTCCTCTGTAATAAGAGGAGCACAACTAAAACTACTATAAGTAATGTTTGTATGTTATTAAAGAAGCCCTTCAAGTTCTTTTTTTATTTTAGTTAATTCTTTTAATCTACTTAATAATTCAGCTTTTTCACTACCTTCAGCATCTTTATATTTTGATACTACCGATTTCATTTCTTTTGTTGTTTGAGATAGTTTATTAGCTAAGGTAGTTACAGAATCTCCTTTAGCTAAATCTTTTGCAGTAGGTTCTTTTTCATCATCATCTTCTTCCTCTTGTAAAGTGCTAATATCAGAAGTAAGTTCTTTAGTTTTTTCTAATTCTTTATTTAACTCAGATTGTGCCTTAGTTTTAGCTTCAATATCTTTAGCTGGTTCTTCAGAAAGAATAGAAATAATTTCTTCTCGTAAATATGCTTTAAATTCAGATTTTTTCATT
>Ga0099846_1001221_pt1 | contig 10664 bp, 16 predicted proteins | sample CB_VirMetaG_FD_78180 | JGI IMG/M metagenome (GOLD analysis project Ga0099846, IMG submission 78180) | Freshwater to marine saline gradient viral communities from Chesapeake Bay - CB_1504_1 Viral MetaG | ecosystem: Environmental > Aquatic > Marine > Coastal | place: USA: Chesapeake Bay... | reverse complement strand
TCTAGCATTGCCGTCCGACATTATACTTGCCATGATACCTTCAAAGTCTAGCATTAGTTGTTCTGGTGTCTTATCCATCTTAGTATTCATCTTCCGCTAGCCATGAGTGTAAATGGTGTTGTTCAATAATTGTCCATGCTGGGGCGTGAGTGTTGCCTTTATAACTAACGCCTTCTGGCATTGGAATTTCCATGTTTGAGTTGTCTTCATTGTAAGCGTTGATGGCTTCAATGCATGGTCCAACCATTGACAAAGGCACTGGGGGATAGTGATTGCTTCGCAAGTGCCATGCTAGTCCATCTTCAAGTGATAGCATGTTTGACATTTCTGTTGCTTGTAGTGAGCCCATTAGGGGTCCTTTCGTTTGGGTTATGTATTTAGTTTATCAAAATAATTACTGATTGTCAAGGGCTTTGCGAAACTTTTCTTGGCGTGTCCCTTTGTATTTCTTAGGCACGACAACTTGCTTCTTGCCTTCTTTTAGCATAGAGAAAAACAACGCTTGGCTCTCAGCCTTACGTCTTGCTTCATTTCTTTTATTCAACATACTAATACTTTAGCATAGGGGTCCGACATTTAGGGAATTCGGGAAAGCTTTCTTAATTCACTTAATAGACTTGACAAACAGGGGCCAGGCGGCGCACAGATCTCAACCTTTGTCAAGTTGAGAATCTGCGTGTCTAAAAGGGCGGGGTATCTTCGTCTAAGGCTTTCTGAAATGCATCAAGCATTAGTGACTGTAGCAAGTTATAACCAAGTGATAGAACCAAAGCACCAAGCAGAATCCAGTTATACATTTCCATTAGTTTACCTCCATAGCAGCAACACGAAAACGGTTAGCGTCAAACCGTGGATTATCTTCTTGAAACATCTCAGCAAAGTCATTAACGATTCTTTCTAGAAGAATCTCTGGCAGTTGTAGGTTATACGATTGGATAATCTCAGCAGTTGCTACATAGTCTTTACGGGTCATCATTATTTTGATTCCTTTACTAGGGTTAGGATTCGGTCAGCAGTTTCTTTGGTAGCGAAAGCCATTAGGTAGCCAACCATTCCAGCATAAGCCGTGATTGGATTCTTTGCCTTGAGAATCTCTAGAGCCTCGTCAAGTGTTTCGATTGCGGATTTACTCATTTTGTTTTCCATTCTTTTTGATTGTAATTTTATTTTAGCAGAGGGGTATGACATTTATTCGTAGTCATTTGGGTCAAGGTCAAGATAATCTATCGCTTTTTCCAACGGCATCATTCCGCCGTATTCATTACAGTTAGGACACACAATCGTGTCGCTAGTGAAAACACTCTCGCAGTAAACACACATCTTATCCATTAGTTTTCCTTTCGTTGTGATACAACTCTAACACGGGGGTCTGACATTTATTACCTAAACACACCCTTTTTCATTGTGGATTTTCACAAAGTTTCTGGGGATCTTTTGGAGGTTTCTTAACAGGGATCTTAAGTTATCCACAAAGTTATCCACAGGGGGCGCACACCTTTCGGTGTGTGTCAACTCTCAATCAAATGAATACTGGGCAGCATACATCTCCCCCATCATAGAGTCACGAGCCTCCTGCTCCTGGGAGCGACGCTCGGCTGCCTCCTCTTCAGGAGTCATAGGCTCCTCGTCAAAGAAGAAGTCGTTTGAGATTTCGTAGTATTCGTCCATTAGTTGGCCTTTCGTTATATGTATAACCTATCACACATCTACGACAATTACAACACGACACGCCGATATTTAGGGAAATAGATTTGATCTTCTTAACTTGCTAATTGTGATCTTTTGTGGCGCACACCTTTCGGCATTTGTCAAGCGGTAAGGAAAATAAAACAACCAATGAAAATAAGCCCCATAACAACTAAAGCAACATAGGCACAACCCCTATTGACATCGTTCTCAATCTTCTCATTCTCATACTGCAATTGCTCGAAACTTTTCTTAGCCATTAGCGGTTATCCTTATCGTTCTTGATTGAGTCCTTGTATAGGGCATTCATAGCGGAATAGATGAAGGCACCGAAGCCAACGATTACAAGCCAAGAGATTAGTGGGGTCATTAGATTAGGTCCTTATCGTTGATTAGCATGATGTCAATGAGGGTGATTAGTTCTTCTAGTTCTGAGATAGGCAGGGTAGGCATTAGTTGTCCTCTACGAAGATGTAAACGATAGTAGCAATAAGAAAGCCAACAGTGAGAGTTCCAACAACCATAGCCCCTAGTTGTCCAATGGCTGATTCCATACCGTTACCATTCTTAGCAAGCATAGCCAAGAGGTAGGTAGCATAGGTTAGGGATAGGGATAGGGCTGATAGTTTGATACGAAGTCTGTTTGTCTTAGTCATTTTCTGATTCTTCCTTGTTAGGTTATGTTCTAATTCTAGTGGGTAGGTATGACACTTGTCAAGTGTATTAGCCTAGGTTTTCTACCATTATGATGGTGTATCCTGAAGCCTCGAAGCCTGCGATTACCTGAGCCTCTAGGCTAGCAGGGTATAGAGCAGAGGTTAGTGGCTCTACTGGGTGGGATAGTGTAATTCTAATCATTTTGTATCTTCTTTCTTTCTGTATACCTACAGCCTATACCCTAGGTATGACAATAGCAAGCCGACACGCCGAGAGATCCAGGATTTTTTATAACATTCTTATAACAGAGTTATGCACAGAGTTATCCACAGGGGCGCTTAGCTTTTAAAAAATTGTCAAATCGACACGCCGTGTTATGAAAAGAATTCATCTAGTTAACGTTAGGTAAACAAATGCTCTAAATGCTTGACAAATGACTAATAGTATGGTTAAATATAAGTATAGAAAGAAAAAAAAAAGATTCACTAACAAAAGAAAGGGATTCAAAATGAATTCACTAAAAGTATCAATCACTCACTGCTCAATCTGCGAAGGCAACATCTATGTTGCTGGTGTAAAAACCTGTGAAGGTTGCGTAGAATACTACGGTATCAAATAAGACTTAGGGATAGATAAGAGCCTAGCAAATAACCCAATAGGTGAGCCTAGCGAATAAATGTCTGTCCCTACTGATAACCTATACACATACAAAGAAAAGAGTAAAACAATGAACGAAACCCTAGGTCAGATTATAGACAAGATTTTCAAGGCAGTATCTGATTACCACTCAGCGTCAATGGGTGATGACTCAAAAGAGATAGCATCTACTGAAGCAATGTATAACGAGATGATTCGTGCCTACGGTGCTACAACAGTTGCCCTAGCCGTAGATTTCTACAATAAAGAGGTCATTCGCAAAGCATAAGGGGGGCCTAGTCCCTAAGATTACCCTGGCAGTGTGCTCACTAAGAAAACACTTGCTTATTTCACCAGATCGTGTATCATACATCATAATAAAATATTCAGATTTTGCAAAATATACATTTTTTCAGATTTGTGTCATATATATTATAACGTTTAGGTAACGATTGTGTTAAATCTATGTTACATCTATATATTTTTTGTAATGTATATACAAATTATGCGACAAAAGTTGTTATAAACATATAAAAAGAGGCCATCCATAAATATGCGAGGGTAGCTAGACCTAAAACCCATAGAATCTTCTTGATCATTTAAGCCATAGTACTTTAATAATGAAACCAAACATCAACATTGTCAAACCAAATTCTAACACTATGCTAAACCATACTCTTTGAGCTTGATGTGTACTAGTTTTACAGAGATATGTAGCAATTTCGAGATCTCATGTACATTTTTATCAGAATTCCATAGTTCTGTAAAGATTTCTTTGTTGTTATGTGGCTTTGTGTCTCTAAATTCGTTCAAAGCTTTGTCTTCCATATGTCTCTCCTATGTGATAGTTTAAAATTTTGGGGAATACAAGCAGCACAGCTGCTCTAATGCTGTAAATCTATATAACAATTATCCTTGATGACAGCATATAAGCTTACCATCTACCTAATGGACAAGAAGCTTGTTTGAGCGTAGACTTCAATTTCATAAAGCATCCACACTTATTACACTTCATTAAGGTCTTATTTAGATATTGGCACTGGTTGCAAATAGCTAATCTTGCCTCTATAAGCTCCTGGTCGCTCCTAGGCTGGCGTGGATCAAAGAGATCAAGGAACTTTACCTCTTTTTTCTTATCGCCTTGTGGAGCGTCCTGTGGCTTCTCTGTCATATATCTATAATAGCATATCGCCTAACTTAAAAGCAAGGATATCTTCCACTTACTTCTACATATTGTATCTATGGCTTTTATACATATGTTGTAGATAAGGTGGATGGGATCTCTTATTCCGCCGAATTTTCCGCTTCGCTTTTTTCGAACTTATTAACAGAGTTATCCACAGTTAATTGAATAAGCATTTATAATTATAGTATTATGAATTTAATAGACTGGACAGGATTGATCTTAACATCCTTATCAATACTAGCAATCATAGGTATTGGTGCCAGATGGATTATCAGACATTACCTCAAAGATATCCTACATGAAGTAAAACCTAATAGTGGTTCATCAATAAAAGATCAGGTAACGAGATTAGAAACAGATATTAGTTCTTTAAAGCATCAGAACACAAAAGGTGAAGAGTATCATGAAAAACTAGATTCTAAAATAGATCACCTAACAGAAATGTTTATCAACTACATGTCCAATCAGAAGTAAATCTGCGAAACTGAAAATCCATTATATTTATTATATATATAAAGCTATATAGCTAGTAGTTATATTCTTTATATCTTATATTATATATCTTATATATAGATATTATACACATAAAAATCATTTGTGCAACACTTTTTCATTAATTTAATTGTTACAGTTGTGTTAAGTTTTTGTAACAATTAGATGTACTGTAGATAAGCTACAACAAACCCGATACTCTATGGTATACTTTATACAAACTGGTACCTAGGATTGTCTCTCATACCCACCATCCTAGGTATCAGTTTTTTACTTTTAGTGATATAATTAGTTTTATGACTACCTCGATTACTGAATCCTTTGGACTAACCCCAATCAATGTTAACTGGACTATTGTTAGGGGAGATACTGCTGAGCTTAAAGTTGAATTCCTTGAGAATGATGAGTCTACCTCATTTCTAACTGAAGGATGGGAATATGCTTCAAGCACCTATGACTTCAAGGGAGATGTCATTGATGAGCTTATTGTTCAAGTAGACGATTCAGGAATTACTTTGATCGCTTCCCCTGATATTACACAGTATTGGGGCGTTGGCTATGGATCACCAGTAGCAGAACTAGCTTTTGATTTACAAGTAACTCATACTAGCAAAATTTGGACTCCAATTGTTGGTATAATTAAAGTAATAGGCGATGTAACGTCAGGTGGTCTATAATGGCTACAATCAGAGTTTCTACACCAGTCACTGGTCTTCCACCAGTTATTCGTGTACAGAATAAAGTTTATAAGGTAGGAAAATAACATGGCATTTCCAGGAACATATGATATTAAATATTACAAAGGTGATACCTTTGAATTTTTTGTTTACCCAAAGAATGCCTCTGGAGCAACCTTTGACCTGACTGGCTTTAGCAGCATTAGATTTACTATTGCAACTTCAACAGGTGCTGGGCCAACCGCCTCTTACGTTGGAGAGGTTATTCTAGATGGAAATAACACTTACATTAAGTGTATTCTTACTCCTGAAATTGGAGATCAGCTAGCTGCTACTCAAACATACGTGTATGATGTTCAGATAGAGAAGCCAGCTGGTAATGGAGTAACCTATCCATATATCTACACAATCCTAAAGGGTAACATTTCAGTAACAGAGCAAGTAACCCTGCCAACAACTCAGACTGTAACTATTCCACTAGATGTAGTTGGACTATCCGTTGTCGAAGATCCAGCAGGAACAGTAACTGTTGACTGGACAGCTGCAACTAGTGGTGACGCAGCTACTTCATATAAAATTTATGGAAAGTCGGAAACAACAACTCCAGCGGTAACTACCTATATGCTTTTAACTACTATAACTGCACCAACAACAGTTTATTCAACAACTTCGGTATTTAGTATCCCACTCACTTCTCTAGAAGGAAACACTTTTGATATTAAGGTAACTGCCATTAACTCTGCAGGAGAAAGTACTGGAGTTGTAGAGTCTATAACAACGCTAGCAGTTCCAAATGCAGCAACATCTTTTAATTTAATTGAAGATCCAAGCCATGCAGGAGCAATTGCAGGATCCTGGACAGCCCCAGCTACTGGAAACCCTGCAACAGCCTATAATATTTATGTTAAGTATGCAACTGAGCCATATGCGTTAATTGTTGAAGATTATCCTTTAACGGCTTTCTCAACATATGGAACTCCAGCTCAAGCTCTAATAACTTCTGGAGTACTATATACGTTTAAGATTACCTCTAAGAATGATGCTGGAGAAAATACCGTTTCATTCGTAGAAGATACGATAACTGTATAGTATGGTTGATATTGTAATTGCCCCAGATTCAGTGGATGTTGTAGGTGGAGTATCCACTATAAATATCAGCACCACTATTGGAGCAACTGGAACACGAGGAAGTTATATCTTTGTTGGCTCTGGAAATCCAAATAAACCAGAAACCTTGATACCTGGTGGATCACCAGAAGTTTTTGACATGTTTGTTAATCTATCTCCAGATGATGTAGAATACCTATACATGTATCAGTACCTAAATCAAGATGGTGACCTAACTTGGGTAAGACTTCTTAGACTTGTACCAAACACATATTTAGAAAATAATACTGCAACATTTACTGACGGCTCTGCAGTAGTATATGTCCCCATCGCCTCTGTGATCCCCCTAGCGTCTGTTGGAGTCTATCAGGCAACAAACTTTAACATACAATATTCTATCGCTGCTACAGACGCTATAGCCTCTTCAGTAGAAATTAATGGAATTGAGTTTCCTAACAATATTGCAAAATTGAAGCTAACCTTTAAAGCTGTTAAGTATTCAGGGAGCAGCTGGTCAAATGTGTCTGGAGATTATCCAGTTCACCTAATCGTAACAGTTGTTTAGGAACTTATGCCAACGTCAGAAGAACTAGTTTATGCTTCTAATCCAAGCTTCGGTGGGCCAGCATCCATCACCGTAGCCTCTGATAAAGGCATCTTTGGTACTCGTGGAACTCAGTTCTTTTTAAGTATTGGAGATCCAAATATCTATGGAAATCTAAACTACTCGATCCCAGAATCTTTAAACGATAATATTCAAAGATTTGATTTTAGTGCCATAACTATTCCAGCAAGCATTAATGCTGGCCAGGTATTGCTAAATGACTTTGATAGCCCAACTGAGATCTATATATCAAATCTAGACAATTCTGGAGAAGATGTTACGCCATATATTCATTCGTTATTCCTATCAATAGAGTCTGTAAAAGGTGTTATAAAAATAAACAAAAATATACCATTTCAGACAAATATAAACATCACAGAGTTCATGGTTCTGCAGGTATTATCAAAGCCAATAACTTATGACAACTATACTGTAGTATCAGTAACTAAGTTTTCAGAATCATCTGCTTTTTCAGTCACAGATGGCGAAGAAGTAATTTTGACTATGATAGACAACCCAAGAAGATTTGACGCCTGTATAAATATTAATCCACTAGATCAGGGATACCTAGACCTTTATATGTTTAGAGATCCTAGACAAAGTGGAGAGTCTGGAACTAAATGGTATAACGACCTAGCCTTAACTCCAGGATCATTTCCAATAAATACTAATTTAACCTTTACAGCTGGATCTGCACAGCTAGAACTTATAGACTATCCACTGCCCGACAGCGTAATTCCATACATTGATCAGGTTATATCTAGCAATGTATCAATACAGCATAGCCTAATAGCTACAATGCCAACAACTTCCTCAGCAATGGTTAATGAGACTACTGGATTAGTCGTAGACCTAGAAAATAAAACCTTTACCTTAACTGTAGACTTAGTTGCTAAAAAATATTCGGGTTCAACTTGGTCAAATCTTACTGGTATAAATATGGTTCATTTTGTTATTGCAATTGACATAAACCAAACAGTGGTATAATTTACATAGTGATAAATTATGCCTGAGACTATTGGTGGTTCCGTATTTCCCATAAAAATACCTTTATATTCTGATAACGCTGACATTCAAGCAGCTATCAAGTATTACCACTATGGATCCTCCACTGTTCCATTAACAGAAAGTGCTATAGATGAAGTGTCTATTGCAGGATATCTAAAAGCCTTAGATACCAGACTAGATGCCATAGCAACTTCAGAAATTATAATTTTAAGCTCATCCGAAAATTTAGATAATAAACTTGCCACTGGAAAGTATCTACAAGATAGCAATACCGATGCTGAAAGTGGAACAAACTATCCTCTTTACTTAACTAAGAGATGGGCTGGAACTCTAACTGTAGCCTTTTACGACAACACAGTTTTTCAATTTTACGAGGGGCAGGCTGGCACTAATGGAGCCATCATTAGTCAAGGTTTTATAGCTTGGAGAAGTAAGGCATCTGGAGGAACCTGGAGCACTTGGATCTTTGCAGCAGATTCTTTACATATTCATGACGACAGATATTATACAGAGTCTGAAATAGATTCAAAGTTATCTACAAAGCAGGTAACAATTACTGGGGCTGCTACAACAATTGATACTGAAGACTTAACTGTATCTCGGGCATTAATATCTGATTCATCTGGAAAAGTATCAGTATCTGCTACTTCTGCAGTGGAGTTGGGATATGTTTCTGGAGCAACCTCATCATTACAAACTCAGCTAACTGCTCGTTACACTAAGAATGAAACCGACAGTCTATTAGCTGCAAAAATCTCTTCAACAGCTACAGATAACATTTTTGTACAGGCCACTACCCCTACTGGAGCGGTAACTGGCGACCTTTGGTTCTGGTAGCATAAATGGCTTTAATTAGAGTAAATGGTACATATACTGGAGCAAAAGATACCCGTGGCTTTAATGTTGTTTTAATTTATGATGGATACATAAGCGATGTTGATGGCACTGGAAGCATAGCTTTTAGAAATACCTTATATTCAACTACTAACAATTTTTCATCCTGGTCAATTTCTTCCTGGATTAGGATTAATGGATCAGATCTTGTATCTGACACTTCTCAAAGAACTATAGCTAAAAACAGCAGCCTTATCCTAAACTCTGGAACTTGGTATAGCCCAGGATACTCTGGAACAAATTATCCTAGCTTAAGTGTGCAATCTTTTGCAGATGCTGTTACAGATGCTAGCTATGTTCCAATTAATAATTATGCTCCAGGATCCCCTGCTACAATTTCAGGGTTTCCCACAGTAAACTCGGCACCAGCAGATTTTTCTAATATTCCATATGCTGCTGGAACAGTGGGATCATCTTATAGTGATTATGTTCAGTCTCTTGGTGCAACAAGCATATCGTTAATTTCTGGGTCTCTACCACCAGGTTTATCTAGAGATACTGGATATGGAGCAGACTCTTATGCTGTAACAGGAACTCCAACATCTAGCGGAACATACTCCTTTACTCTTCAGGCTTCTAATACAGGAGGCACCAAAAACTATAGTGCTTCTATAATTATAGATCCTGCCCCATCTGCACAAGTTCCAGATTATTCTGGAACAAGCTATAACACGTTTTCCCCATTCTATTGGACTGGGGCTGGGTTCACTGGTAGCATATATAGAGACAATAGCATATCAAATACGCTTGGTGCTGCTTACAATGGTCAGTATTATAGTCAATCATTAAGTGCCTATAGTTATCAGCCCGTAAATAGTTCAATGGTTGTCTACTATTATGGAACCTATGTAGCTCCAACTTACACAGTTACTTATAATGGAAATGGCAATACAAGTGGAACAGCTCCAATAGATTCATCGTCATATACATCTGGATCAAGTTTTACAACAAAGACACAGGGTACACTTTTAAAAACTAATTATAGTTTTCTTGGCTGGAATACAAATTCATCAGCAACCACTGCTACTTATGCTGCATCAACAACCTATACGATGCCAGCAAACAATCTTGTCCTATATGCAATTTGGGCAATCTCCACAATTACTCCAGTATTTACGGATGCTGCCTTAGCTACTCCAGCTACTTTGGGAGCCTCATACTCGGATGGAGTTGTTGCAAGTAACGCTGTATCCTATAGCATTGCTTCAGGATCATTGCCACCAGGATTATCTTTGGGGACTTCCACTGGAACCTTAACTGGAACTCCAACAGCTCAGGGAAGTTATACTTTTGCCATTAGAGCAACCAGTAGCACTTCTACAAATACCGATACTGGGAATCTTATAATTAGTGTTTATCCACCAGGAACAAGACCATCTACAAGCACTAGACTAACTATTGCAAAAAGATGGAATGGAACTGCCTGGGTTGATATGACAATAATGAAAAGGTATGATGGAACTGCTTGGGTAAACATTACAAATACTTAGTTAGTATTTACTATTCTTCGATAACTAATCTTTGAATAGTTACCACCAAAAGTTTCTACATTCTCAACTCTAGTTACCTCACCATTTCGTGGGGCATGAATCATTTCACCATTGCCAATATAAATACCAACATGATAAGCCTGATTAGAGTTAGTATATTTAAAGATTACAAGATCTCCAGGCTTAGGAGTATTGGTTTCAACACCAGACTGATCTTGAACAGAAGC
>Ga0099846_1001217_pt1 | contig 10680 bp, 10 predicted proteins | sample CB_VirMetaG_FD_78180 | JGI IMG/M metagenome (GOLD analysis project Ga0099846, IMG submission 78180) | Freshwater to marine saline gradient viral communities from Chesapeake Bay - CB_1504_1 Viral MetaG | ecosystem: Environmental > Aquatic > Marine > Coastal | place: USA: Chesapeake Bay... | reverse complement strand
GGTTGCCAAGTAAAGTCAAATGTTGCATAATTGCAACAGTCTGCTACAATCCACACATACTCCGTTCTAGCACGGTTAACACATCTGCGTATGGTATCTAAGTGAGTTCCATTGTACCTGGTGTATTGTGTATGTGCAGGTAAGTCTACTGGTTCGTCAGTAATTTGCATGCAAAAGATATCAAACATCTTTTATGTCTGTTCTCACAATCACTTGTCGACAGTCTTCATTATACAAACCGTATACTCGCATATGTCCACAATACAACCCAGCACAGGATCCATATCCAGAGTTCTCAGGAACACTTTCGACTATCTCTCTATCGCAATACTTGCATGTTTCCATTAAATAGACATCTGCTCAACTTTAATGCCGCACTTCTCTAGAAAGTCAACACCATGTGTTAGGCGATATTCATGTACATAATAAACTTCAGTGATTCCGCTTTGGTAGAGTAGTTTAGCACAATCCATGCAGGGCTGATGAGTCACAAATGCCGTTGCTCCAGTGCCATTTTCGCTGCTACGAGCAAGTTTACAAATGGCGTTCGACTCTGCATGAAGTACCTCAGGTTTGGTTACATTATCATCTGTCTCGCACTCATTTGTCCAGCCACTGGGCATGCCATTATAGCCAATACTAATAATGCGATTGTCTTTGACGATTACGCAACCAACTTGAAGTCGTGTTGCGGTTGAACATTCTGCATAGTTAAATGCAGACTTCATGTGTGCTTGTTTATGTTTTTGTTTCATTTTAATATTATATAATTAAACACTCTATAAGTCAACTACTAACCAAACCTTCCTAAGAACCTACCAATATGATGAATAAATGGCATTAAAGTTGCTGCCATAAACAGATTTACTCCAGTGTGCGCTAACGCAATCCTTAGTGTATCGCCCTTTGGCATACCGTCGGACACCAATGCTCCAGCAATCCATATAGTACCTGTTGTGCCAATGTTTGCACCCAGGACTGCCGCTATTGCCGCTGGCAGTGGCACCGCACCACTTGCTACAAGAGCAATAATTGCAGTCGTAGACAATGACGAAGATTGCCACAACAATGTCATAATAATTCCACCTAAAAACATCCAATATTGATTATGAATAAAATAGGATAGATGATCTAAATTACCCATGGATTTCATTCCACCTGAAAACATCTTTAAACCAATATAAAAAATTACCAACCCAACAAGGGTGGTAATTACGGGGTTACCTAATTCCATCTTTTTTACCTTTTTAATTAACTTATTTTTCATTTAACTGCATACCTTAACATTATATCGTTGTTGAAATCTGTCTGCGTCTGCGCGGTCATTTACTACAGGCTCACCTCTAATGTTTAGACTAGTGTTTAATATAATAGGACAATCTGTCATTACATACCACATCTCTAATAACTGCCTGGCACCTGTTTTGTCGTCTTTGCCCACTGTTTGTACACGGCTGGTTCCATCAGCATGCACGATAGCAGGAAATTCTTTTGGAAACTTACACTCGTAGACACTTTGCATATACGGTTGATTGTCAAACTTAGGCATATCAAAATAGTCGTGTGCACGTTCTTCTAGGATCATTGGCGCAAATGGCCTAAACTTTTGTCTGCGTTTAATTTCATTAACACGATCTTTAATGTCATCGCCTCTTGGATCAGCAAGTAAACTTCTATTACCCAATGCCCTGGGACCAAACTCTGCCCTGCCACTGGCAACACCTACAATTTTATTTTCTATTAGTTCGCTTACTAGTTCCTCACAAGGATAGTCCCCAGGTATGTTAGTTCCTAAATAAGGACCTTGCCAGTTTAATTTCTTGCCGTAGGTCAATGCCGCCGCCCCTAAACTTGATCCACAGTCCCCAGGGTTGGGCATAATCCAAAGTCTATTCCAGATACTTCTTATCTGTGCGTTTGCTACACAATTAAGAGCAACCCCGCCCATAAACACACAATCGTCAATGTCTGGATTGCCTTCTGCTAGTTGACGCATTAGTGTAGTTAAACATCGCTCAACTACTAGTTGCCCAGCAATGGCTAAGTCTTCAGCCGGTGCATCTTTAAGAAACTCAGGATCCATACCTGCATGGAAATTCTGTGTCCAGGTTTGTTCATAATCCTCACATACAAACTCGTCATATACTTCTCTGTATTTGCTGGGATTTCCATAAGCAGACATTCCCATAAGGATATATTCTTCTTCCATGGGCTTTAATCCCACACGCTGAGTCATTGCACTGTAGAACAATCCCAGGCTATGTGGATAACGCTGGCTCATTATGCGGGTGTATTGTGCTTTTCCTCTGTTGTCATACTCAGCACGGTATGCGCTGTAAGTATCCCATTCACCAATGGCATCAACAACGACTACAATAGCCCGCTCGTAAGGACTTGTTTGAAATCCAGCAGCGGCATGACTTAAATGATGTCTGTGATATTGGATGGGTCGGTTAACGCCTACTTCACTTAAATGCTGTTTAGGACTCTTATCAGTGAATGCCTTACGGAACTCACCGCTGTATATCTGTCTGGTTTTCTTAAGCCAGGGAGTTTCGTACCATGCTACTCTAGCAATCTCACCATGACTTAATGCTTCGTCGATAATACCTTGATTTAAGTTAGCGTCGTTTTTTACACGACTATATCGTTCACTGTGAGCAGCAAAGAGTATATTGCCCCTGCTGTCAACAACACTAACTCCAGCGTCGTGGAACCCTGCACTCACACCTAATATATTACCTAATTTCATTTAACGTCTGTCTTGCAGTATGCGCTTTATAACTTCAGTTGCTGTATGAGTAACAACCCTGGCACAATACTATGTACGATAAGTGCAGGCACCAATAGTTGAAATTTTATTGCCACTGTCAGTGCAACTATCATATGCTGCAATCCTGATTCATTTACTTCTGCTAAGTGTTTTTTACATTTTTTACTAAACATGTTTCTGCCTATTTGTAAATAAAAGGATCTCTTTTTTTCAATTCTTTTAACCGTTTGCGGTATTGTATTTCCATTTTAATTCTGTTAATAATATTCTTAAGCCATGTCATCTGATATCTCTCCCCACCATGTAGATAACGCCTCATTGTCCAGGATGGTTTCTTCAAAAGTCATTCCTCCTCTAATAGTGTCTAATTTTTTAATTCTTTGCTTGCCCTGTATTCTTGCCTCTTGGAATGAATCAGGAAACTCTTCTTCAAAAGTAGGGCGTGTTACAAGGTTATTTAACACATCTTTTAGCGCCCTGTGATTTATTTTTGGTAGTACACTATTAATTATGCTTTCAAGAATGTCTCTGGGTAGAAACAATGGACTCATTGCTATGCTGGGATCAAAAGCAAAACACACTTTGGCAAGAATGTCCACATTAAGATCGTCTGCTAGTTTGCACATATTTTCCAGTTCAAATAGTCCTGGTGTGGTTAATGTAAAATCTAAGCGCATCTGGCGACGGTGACGGGCATGAGTTATACCTTGTTTAAAGTTTTCTAACCATGAATCGTATTTTAATCCAGTACGTATATACTCTCCTACCGGACCAGTGCCGTCAATACTAGCACATACCTGCCAGTCTCTAATGTTGTCTAATATGTCAGTGTATAAGTTAATGCCTTGATAGTCTACACGGCTTAGGTTTGTATTGTATCTAGCATATAACCCAGGGCCGTCTCCTAGTTCAATAATACGTTGCATGTATCGCCAGTGTTGTTCGTACATCAGAGGCTCGCCACCAACCCAGTATATTTCCTCTATGCGATGTTCTTCTACAGCCTGACTAAACTCAGCCTCTATTTGTGTATCTTGATAGTTGCTAATTTGTTCTTTTACTGCTGGCTCCATCCAAGGTTCTATTTTACCTTGTTTACGAGCTTCTGTTTCCCAGCTACTTGATAACATAGGGCCACACATACGACATTTAAAGTTACACAGGTTACTGAAACGATAGTCCCAGCTAATGGGCTTCATTGTAGTATATCCAGTTTCGTCTGTAGTTTTTAAAATTTGATCATACTTGTGACCAAACATTTGCCAGAAGTAACTGCGATATACATCAGTGTTCAGTAACTTGTTATTACATACTTCACATTCGGGAGGCACAATGTTGTTTATCATATCACGCCTTACTCTACGGATACGTTCACTATTCCAATACTCATCTAAACTTTGCGGAGTGTATACGTTATCACCAGCATCTGTGTCAATGTATTGTGTAAAACTCTGTGCAGGTTCTCTGCTCGCACAACATAGGCGTCTTTCTGTCTGTGGACTAAGATAGGTGTGAACCCAAGGTGCCATGCAGAGGCTATCTGGTTTATTCATAGCCAATCATTTTTGCTACTTCAGGATGAGTTTCAGCGAATACAACACCACGTTGAATATCAGTCTGATCTAACTTCTTTCTCAGCGCCTCTCCTGTGTTTGCGTTGTCGTCGTTTAAACTAGTCATTGCAAACTCTTTAAGACTAATGATCCGATCCTTGTATTGCGGATGCAGGATCTGACATTTTTGTAATACTAACATTAACGGTGATACCATGGCCTTGGGTAACTTGGATAAACTAAACTCCTCTGGGTCGTGCATTAGATTAAAATGTATGTCGTCAATGCCACTGGTTTTTGCCCAGGTTAAGAAATCGTTCATATAAAAAATGTTTTGAACATTCCAGGTAACGCAGATCTGAAAACTTAGTGGATACCCTTGTTCTTTTAATGCTAGGAATTTCTTAATATTACGGTTAACTGTAGCCCACTTTGCTCCGTCGCGTTCATATTCAAACCGTTCACCTACATTGTCAATGCTAAACGCAATCTGAACATGTTTAAAGTTTTTCCATACTTCAAGTTGCTTGGGGTATTGTGTACCGTTTGTGTTATAGTGAATATCAATATCTTTAGCATATCCCGATTTAGCAGCACGTTCTAGTAAATCAAAGTGTTGCTTGATTAGAAATGGCTCACCGCCGGTAAATTCAAAATATTTAATATCAGGCAGAATACTGTCAACATGTTCCCAGAACTTCTTGCTCTTGCGGGGCCATTGTCCTTGTTTAAGCCATTGGCTGGCAATATTTTCTTTACCATGTTGTGCTATTTCTTCCTGGGCCCACTTACTTGAACTCCAAGATCCGCAAATACGACATTTTAGATTACATATGTTTCCTAGCTTTAAGTCCAGGAATTGTAGTGTTTCACCTTCTAAATTGGTGTAGTCAACTTCCACATGTTTAAACTTTTCCAACATGTATTCACGCTTGCTTTTCTTGCCAGCCTTCTCTTCTGACCAGCACCGTTGACACTGCCCAGGTAGTTTATCTTCGCTAAATGCTTTCCTCAGTGACTTCATATAAGGACTGCGGAATGCTTCTTCAAGTGTATTTTTATTTAAATCAATATCAGGAACTTCACCAACTGCTAAACAACAAGGCCTAACTTGGCCCAGGGGTGTCGTCTCTAAACTAATCCAGGGAAGAATACATTTTCCTCCATACTCTCTAGCCATGTTCTTTTAACCTCGCTAATTCTGGAAATACTTCAAAGAAATTTTCGTTTCTAAACTTATCCAAGTGATTTAATTTTTCCAATAATTCAGGAATCAGATGACTGTTGTCCTGTTGTGTCATATAATTAACCGCTGCCATATATCCTTTGCTTGCTCTGCTAAACTCATCAATGGGAGTAAGGTATTCAATGTGAGCGTTAAACTTCTCAACTACTTCTTGTTTCATTGCTTCTGGTAATACATCGATTCTATAATACTCTGGGCTTTGCAATATATTAATATTCCAATCCATGGGACGCAATAATCCCAGTTCAACCCATTCCTTGTGGAAGTCTGGAATGTGAAAGCTGTTCATAATACTTAACGTTGAGCTGACGTAAAAGTCTACAGTAGGGCATACTTTCAGCATCTCTTCTCTGTTTTTAACTGTCTGTGCCCACTTAGTGCCTTTACGCATGAGCTCTGCTCGCTCGTGGCTAGCATCTAAACTTGCGCCGATGCTAACACACTCAAACTCATTCCACAACGGAAGAACACTGCTACCTTTGAATACCAGTTCTGTAAAGTTGGTGTTATATACTAGTTTGACGTCTGTGCGACCTTGCCTCAATAACTCATTCAATAAGTCGTAGTGCTCTTTCATCATCAGCGGTTCACCACCGGCGAAATATACTTCTTCAATATAAGGAATATGCGGCAGTAGTTGTTCCCAGGCATCTGTTTCAGTCTTACCAGCATAACTTACATTTGGTGCGTCCTTAGGCAGCCAGTTCATTAATTTGGCTTCTTTAACCCAATTACTACTAAACACATCGCCGCAACTACGACAGGACAAGTTACACAAATTACTAAATCGGACATCATAATAACGAATTTTAAACTCGTCATCGTCTATTGTTTTAATGTGATGTCCAAATGTTTGGTTACTGCTATTTCGCATACTAAAGAACCCTGATTCTTCTTGCTCATAGCATTTGTTACACACTTCGCTCTTGCATTCAGTAACCATGTTCTTACGAAGATCTTGCATGGGTTTATCACGCCAAATCTCTTCCATGGTGTTTTCTCGCAATGAGCCAACATGGTTCTCATACTTTGCCAAACAACAAGGATAGGCTCTGCCGTCTGGATATGCATGCAAGTGTATCCAGGGTAGAATACAAAAGACATCACTTTTGACCAGGAGATCTCGTTCTTTGTCAGTAAGTTCTTCAGGTTTGATTTTAAGTGGCATTCTCTGCCCGTAATCATAATCACTGTAGTAGTTTTCTAGTTTATCTGTCATGTTTTTTCAATCACTAATTCAGGCCATAATGTTCGCCAACTTGTATTTCTTCTTCTATCTATCTCGTCGTGGTATCCATGTAGTTTTTCTATTGCCTTGTAATTATTCTCAGTATTAGTTTGCATAACATCTTGCAATCCAGTAAAGATTTTTACCGTTTCCTGTTGTTGAAATGTGTCTGTTTTCAATTCTTTAAATATCTCTTTCCAAACTGGTTCCCAGATTTCATACGCAAAAATCTCAGGACGCATGAAAGGATATCCGTCTACTAACATTGCATAATGACCAATGTGTCTATTAGTATTATACTTGTTAATCATACGGATTAAATCAGGCATAGTTTTCATGGTTAAGCTACTTACGGTTTGATTTGCAGATAAGAATAAAAATTCTTCTGGAAAACTTGCAGCATACGCAAAGTTCTCTTCAAACTCTGTACAGTTTAATCCAAATCTAACATATTCTGCATGCGCCCCCCAACAATCAATACTAGCTGTTAGATCAAATCTGCCAATGCATCCTTTTTTCCACAGCTCATATATAGCGTTAATGTATTTTTTAAAATATTTCTGCGGGGGATTAAAGTTGCTAAAGATATTAAGTTGCAGGTTAGGACAGGGTTTTCTTTCTACTAAATCTAAAACTCTAGTTATCAAATCATGCTGAATAAAAGTTTCTCCGCCTAGTAGGTGGAGCCGCATAAGTCCCTGTATATTATCTTCTAACCATACAAAGAAATCTTCGTACCTCTTATCAACTACGGCATTGTTTAGATCTTTTACAGGACTAAAAAGTGCATGATCGCCAAAACTTCTACTTTCTTGTTCAATTCTGCTACTTAACATTGGGTTGCAGTATGTACACTTAAAATTACAAGTATTATGGGCAAATATCTCCACAATAGTAGGCTTTACATTGGTTAATGTCTGGTCATCTTTAAGTTCAGTGGGAGCATATCCTGGCAAATCGTTATTATGCATCCTGTCACTAAACCCTCCAGCATCTTCAATTACTTTACAATATTCGCAGCCCTGGCCTGGCCACTCTCCTTTAAGCATCTTTTCACGGTGGACAATCTTTTCAGGCAAGTTATGAAAACTACCAAAATTATCCTCGGGTATCTTAAAGTCATCTACTCTATGACAACTACTGCTAGTTCCAGAATTAAGCCATATAGTACTCCAGGACCATTTGCTCTGACAGGCAGTCTCTGTCTTTATTGGAAAATAATAATCTAAATCCTGTGTCATAGTGTCATGTACCAATCTTTTAACTCTGGAAATGTTGTTTCAAAGTTTTTGTTTCTTCTTACATCATATTGTTGGTAGAATTGTTTAAAATCATTGTGTAGTTTAGGCATTTCAAATGCTTCGTTGTGTGGTGTCTCTACTGTGTGCAAATATTCAATAAGTCTCTCAACTTGCCCTCGTTCAAAATCATGTAAGTCCCAGGATAGTATCGCTTTTAACCTGCCTGCACATGTGTTTTTAACATTCTGTGGTAATACTAAACAACTTTGAAAACTAGGAAATCTAAGAATATTTAAACTAAACACTGCAAAGTCTTTGTTTAACTCTTGTCTAGCATGCAGTATTTTAAATATTAAGTCTGGGAGTGTGTCCAAACAAAGTGCATTAACTGTCATCATGCAATGTGTATCTATACCAGCTTCATGTAGTCTTACTAAGTTATCCCACCAGCTATTAAAGTCTAATCCATCTCTAATGTACTCTGCTTTAATTCCTGTAGACTCACAACTAGTATATACATCCAGACTAGGCAAGTGTGTTCTTGCTTCAACTAACCGATCAATTAACTCTGGTTTACCACCTAGGTTGCTGTTAATAGCGATACGGCAATCTGATGTATTACCCTCTTTCTTAAACCAATCCAATAACTTCCAAAGCTCAGGGCTCATAATAGGCTCACCACCAGTAATGCGTAGTTCACGCAATGTAAGGTGTAAGTCACTGTCCCACCATTTAAAGAACGCTTCCACATAAGGATTGTATTCGTTTAATCCAAATAGTTGGTTGTTATCATGACTATGAGTAAAATGATTGCGTCCGTCACTAACAAGATCAGTATAGCCGCCATTGTTCTTTAAATCCTTTACCCAGGTAGTACTAAAAGCAGGATTGCAATAGCTACAAGCAAAGTTACATGTTCTGTCAAAGGCAATCTCTAGTGTGCGTAGATTGACATCTTCTTCACTATCAGTTTTATAAAACTCTTGCAATTCTTGTTCAGTATAAATCTTTGACTTGTACACACGGTCGCTTATATATTTAGGGCCCATGTCTTCAATCTTCCAGCAGTATTCACAACCCGCAGGACGCTCGCCACATTGCATTTGTCTGCGCTGTTCTTTTTTCTCTGGAGTATTGTGTAGGAGTTTAGGATTAGATTGCACTGCTATTGGATCAATCTTATGAGGCAGTGGATGATGACAACTAGTAGTCATACCACTGCCCAACCAAATAGTAGCATTGCCCCATTTCGCTCCGCAAAAACTCGCACTCTTAGTATCAAGTACTGTTTGTTTGTATTTAAGATCTGTTAGCTTTGTATTCACATGTACTCCAAAATTCTGTCATCTCTGGAAACGTCTTTAAAAAGTTAGTGCCTCTTCGGCGATCATGTTCGCTAAAGAAACGATAAAAGTCTGCTTGTTTGCGTTCAACGTCTGTTGTTCTATGGAGCATCCAGTCTAAGTCACGTTGCATCTTTAAAACTTCATAGTCCTTAAATCCATGCATTTCGTGAAGATTGCTATTCATATATTCTACACACTCCTTGAGACAAATGCTATAACTTTCTGGTAAGATTTGCAGGCTTTGCCATTCTGGAGTGTACAGTAAGGGTGTATCAAACCAAATCCGCTGATAAGTCGTCGTGTAAGTCTGACGAAGATACAGGATATGCTCTAGTAACTTTTTAAGGTTTATAATGTTAAGATTGCTCATTGTAATAATGAACGTTAAACTTGACCGACTGGGAATATCTCTAACAAACTCTTCACATCTATTTATTGCCAAATTAAAATCTAACCCGTGTCGTATATACTCTGCTTGCTTTCCCCAGGTATCTAAACTAACAAACTGCATGAAGTGTTCTATTTGTTCACCTTTACATAACTCTTGCACATACCCTTTGTACTTGTCCCAGACCATGGGATCAACACTAAAGTTACTGGTAGTGTTTAAATGCAAGTCAGGTTTAGGATTTTCGAGTACATAGTCAAATACACGATAGGTGTTTGGGTCCATGGTAGGTTCACCACCTGTCATACGGAAATGTTTTAGATCTTTGTATAGGTCAGGCCACCAACGCCAGAATGCTTCGCGGTAAGGATTGTCCTCCCTGTTAGGAATAGCACGTCGAGATCCTGTAAAGTGTACAGGGTCATTGTGTGGAGTACTAGTAGGCCAAGCACCGTGTTCTTTTGCTTCTTTAGTCCAGGTGCTGCTAAATTGTGGACTACAATAGCTACAACTAAGATTGCAAGCATTGTTAAAGTTTACTTCAACATAACTTGGGTTGACATCTGCTTGTGGGTTATTTACAATGTCCTCAAATGAGTCCATAGCCCAGGGTTCACCGCTGCGATAATGTCTGTCACTCATGTTATCTTGTGCTTCAATATTCCAACAGTAGTTGCAATCTGTACACTTTGTACCAGACATCATTTCCAGACGACTTTGTTTCTTGTGTGCAGTGTTATGCAAGGCACTGGGATTATCCGCCAATGGCTCAACAGGTATGCGATGCAAAGGAGGATGATAACAACTGTTGGTATGCCCAGTTGTTAAATGTAGACTAACTTGTTTCCATTTAGCTAAACAAAAACTATCACTTACTGTGGCAAGTTTTTCTTTTGCTAACTGAG
>Ga0099846_1001211_pt1 | contig 10735 bp, 10 predicted proteins | sample CB_VirMetaG_FD_78180 | JGI IMG/M metagenome (GOLD analysis project Ga0099846, IMG submission 78180) | Freshwater to marine saline gradient viral communities from Chesapeake Bay - CB_1504_1 Viral MetaG | ecosystem: Environmental > Aquatic > Marine > Coastal | place: USA: Chesapeake Bay... | reverse complement strand
GCTAAAGATTATGGAACTGAAGCCAAGAGTGGTGGTAGATTAACATTTTACACAGGTTCGTTCACTATGGTTAGCGGACAACAAATTTACAACCTAAACGATGCAAATGTGGTATCCCTTGAATCGGGGTCGGTTTCCGATGGTCTTACAATTCGTAAGGTATTCCACGAAGCTCCACCTGCAATCGTAAGATACTTTGACCCATTCGTAGGAACAGGTCTTGGTTCACAGCAAATGATGGAAACTTTTGGTTGGGGTAATTATTCACCGGGCGTATCATTTATGATGCAGCCAATGTACGATGATTTACTTCGTTTACAAGCTATTGAGTTCAACGACCAGATTCGTAAATCTCAATATTCATTTCAATTGATAAACAACCGTATTAAAATTTTCCCATTACCAACTTCGGGTGATTCTAATGTTAAGGTTTTCTTTGAATACACTTTGGATACTGAAGCAAACAATCCAATTGCAGCGTCAAATGTGGTTAGTGATTTCTCAAATGTTCCATTTGAAAGATTGTCTTACACATCAATCAACTCCGCTGGTAGACAATGGATTACCAAATATACATTAGCATTGGCTAAAGAAGTTCTTGGTGCTGTTCGTGCAAAGTTCTCCGCTATTCCAATTCCAGGAGCAGACATTACTTTGGATGGTGGCGACCTTCGTTCGGAAGCAGCTGCTGAAAAAGAAGCACTATTAAGTCAACTCAAAGAAATGTTGGAAGCTACATCTAAAAAAGCTCTTATGGAAGCAAAGAGAGATGAGGCGGAGTTCCTTGAGTCTACACTTGCAAGAATCCCAAGACCAATTTACATAGGATAATAAAATGGCTTTATTTGGTGGACAGCGAGATATGTCTTTATTCAGAACCTTGAATAAGGAACTCATTAACGATATTATTGACACCGAGGTATATTACTTTAAGTTGGTAGTAGATGAGTCAAACACTAATGTATATGGTGAAAGTGGTAAAAAAGTATACTACAATCCTGTAAAAATTCCTTGTTTAATTGAGTATGGTTCAAGAGAAGCTGTATCGGATGACTTTGGACAATATTACACAAGAACTGCTGAGTTTAGATTTTTGCGTGATAGTTTAAAAGATGATAAAGATATTTTTCCTCAAATTGGTGACATTGTTGAGTGGAACAACGAATACTTTATGATTGACAATGTAGCATCAAGTCAGTTCTTTGCTGGTAAAAATCCTGATACTTGGGATGGTGGTGAAGAACAAGGTTATAATCTATCAATTGTATGTTCTGCTCATATGACTCGCCAGACCACTCTTAATTTGGTAGATAATCGTTTTGGTAATTCAAATAACACAACTAATACAATACCGGTAGGAATCTAATGGCAAATCGTTATAGAGTAGTTGACCCAAACAAACCAGACTTGAGACAAACACAAAGTTCTACTCAAGATGACCCTGTATTGAATAAAGCAAATCAAGTTCGTAGAGATACGGATGATGTAAAGAATGTTTCTATTGGTTTATACGACATTGACCTTGCGTTTAAAGATTTCTTGGAAAAAGATGTAAAGCCGATGGTTGAAGAGAACGGACAATTAGTTCAAGTTCCGGTAATGTACGCAAATCCTGAAAAATGGAAGTCGGCTCAACGTGACCTCTTTATGAGAGATGATAATGGAATGATTTTAACACCTGTTATTGTATTCAAAAGAAACTCTCTATCACCAAACACCGATATGGCTAAGTTAAAGGTCATAAATGCAGAAGATGCAAACCAAATGTTTGAGAGAACATACACACGAGACAATAGATACGACCAATTTTCAGTTTTAACAGGTCAAAAACCATCTAAAGAATACTATTCAGTTGAAAAGCCGGATTATGTTAATGTGGAGTATTCAACTATTGTTTGGTGTGACTACCAAGAACAAGTAAACAAAATTGTAGAGCAGATTGTATTCTTCCAAGGTCGTTCTTTTGGTGATAGATACAAATTTATGGTTAAGGCTGACTCTTATACATTTGAAACACTACAAGAAGTAGGTGAAGACCGAATTGTAAAGTCAGAAATAACCCTACAAGTCAAAGCATACCTACTGCCGGAGTTTGCAGGTGTTAAGAACAACACAAGAAAAACTTATTCAGTTGGTAAAATTGTATGGAATGAGAGTTACGACTTGTAATTCCATATTTATACTATATTAAAACGATTTTATTATGGAAAAAACAGTTATATCACTTACCGAAGATGAAGTAAAGAAAATTAATGAGTTGCAGGGTGGTCTACTTCAGTCATTAGCCCGATTGGGTGAGATTGAAATTGAAAAGCTTCAACTTGAGGATGTTTACAAATCCTTAAACGAAGAAATCGACCAACTTGTAAGTCGTTACAATACTTTAAAAGAGAACGAGGGTAAACTCGCACAACAATTAAAAGAAAAATATGGTGAGGGTGTTATAGATTTAGAAAAAAACACATTCACCCCTAACCAATAATTATTGTGTTTCCCTAATTTTCTTGGTATTTATTAGTAAGGAAATTTCCAAAAATAGAACATTAGGAGAAAAATAATGGCTGAAAGAATTGTTAGTCCAGGTGTCTTCACAAGAGAAAAAGACCTCTCATTCCTTCCACAAGGTATTGGTGAGATTGGTGGCGCTCTTATCGGACAAACTATCAAGGGTCCTGCTTTTGTACCAACAAGAGTAGAATCATTTAATGAGTTCCAACAAAAATTTGGTGGTTTGACCGAAGATTCTTATCTTCCATATACCGCACAATCATACTTACAAGATGCTCCAAACGCAACTATCGTTAGAGTGTTGGGTAGTGGTGGATACACTGCTAAACCCCTTGCTTTAGTAATTTCATCATCAGCTGGTCAAAAAGTTGGTGCTATACTTCACCCAACTACAACATTGGGTACTGGTGATTTTGATAATTCAATCACAAGTTCCATAAGTGCATCATCATTCGTATTAACTTTAAGTGGTAGTGGAATCACAAGTGCTAGTGGTGTAAATGCAACATCAGCATCTATGAACCCAAGTTCAGAAAACTACTTTACAAAATTTTACGGATACGCTCCTAAATCTTCTAAAGATGCATACACATTCTTAAACTTTTCAACATTCCAATCACAATCATTTGCTACTGGTGAAGTTGTTAAGGTATCTTTATCTCAATTTGATACCGATTACACCAAAGATTATTCTGAAGCTTCAACTCCTTGGATTAAGTCTCAAAAAGTTGGTGGTGTTGCTACAAACTTATTTAAGGTTCACAATCTTTCTCACGGTAATCCTACAAACTACGAGTTCAAGGTAGGTATCCGTGATATCAAACCAGCATCTGAAGTTCCTGGTTCTGAATATGGAACATTCACTTTACAAGTTCGTAGAGTAGATACTTCTAAAGTTCCTAACTCAATCTTTGGTACAAACGTTCAAGACGCTGACACAAGACCAAACATTGTAGAAGAATACACAGGTCTTAACCTTGACCCTAACTCACCAAACTACATCGCAAGAGTAATTGGTGATAAGTGGATTACAGTTGATAATGATGGTAAAGTTTCAACAAATGGTGACTACAACAACGCATCTGCTCACATTCGTGTTGAAATGGCACCTGATGTAACAAATGGTTCTGTTGACTCAACACTTGTTCCTTTTGGATTTGCTGCATTGACTTCACCACTTCATAGTGGTTATACTTTACCAGACCCAACTTATGTTGTATCTCAATCTTTAAGTGGTGTTGCTAACACTAAAGTATTCCTTGGATACTCATACGACTTCTCTGCAACTGACAACTTGAACTTCTTGATGCCAACACCAGACGCTAACACCGAAACTGTTGGTTCTGATTTTGACTTGGCTACTTGTCACTCAAATGGTACTACAATTTCTTTGACATCTGATGTTAACTACAAGAAATTTATGGTTCCATTCCAAGGTGGATTTGATGGTTGGGAACCAAACCGAGTTGTTCTTACAGGAACTAACATTCTTGCTGGTAACACTCAAGGTTTGGATTGTTCTTCCGCTACGGCTGCTGGTACGGTTGCTATGAGAAAAGCTATCAACGCAATCTCTAACCCTGATGAGTTCGACATCAATATGGTAGTTCTTCCAGGTATCTTACATAGATTACACTCTTCAGTTACCACATTCGCAAAAGATATGTGTGAAGATAGACAAGATTGTTTCTATGTTATGGACGCTGGTGCATATGGTGACTCAAACGCAACAGTTGTAAACGCATTAACTTCGTTTGACTCTAACTATGTTGCTACTTACCACCCTTGGGTTAAAATCCTTGATACTGATAAAAACAAGCCAGTATGGGTTCCGCCAAGTGTTGTACTTCCTGGCGTGATTGCTTTCAACGATTCAGTTGCTGCTGAATGGTACGCTCCTGCTGGTTTGAATCGTGGTGGTTTAACTGATGTTATTGAAGTTAAAACTCGTTTGACTCACGCTGAAAGAGACACCCTTTACGAAGGTCGTGTAAACCCAATCGCTACATTCCCTGGCCAAGGCGCTACTGTATTTGGTCAAAAGACCTTACAAGCTAGACCATCCGCTTTGGATAGAATCAACGTTCGTAGATTGTTGATTGCTGTTAAGAAATACATCGCATCTTCTACAAGATACTTGGTGTTTGAACAAAACACGGCTGCTACAAGAAACCGATTCTTGTCAATCGTAAACCCATACTTGGAATCAATCCAACAAAGAAATGGTTTATACACATTCCGTGTAGTAATGGATGAAACAAATAATACTCCAGATGTAATTGATAGAAACATCTTGGTAGGTGAGATTTACTTACAACCTACAAAGACTGCCGAATTCATTGTCTTGGACTTCAACATTCTTCCAACGGGTGCTGCATTCCCTGGGGCATAATTTGAAGAATGGTATATTTATAAGAAAGATTAGGAGAATTTAAATGGCAAACTTACTCACACCGCAGGAGATAATGTTCACAAACTTTGAACCGAAAATGTCAAACAGGTTCATTATGTATGTAGAAGGAATCCCAGCATATCTCATCAAGGCGGCTAATAGACCAGAAATCCAAAATGGTAAAGTGACTATTGACCATATCAACACTCGTAGATATGTAAAGGGTCGTTCTGAATGGCAAGACTTAACTATCAGTCTTTATGACGCGGTAGTTCCTTCAGCGGCTCAAGCAGTAATGGAGTGGGTTCGTTTGACTCACGAGTCTGTAACCGGTCGTGATGGATACTCTGATTTCTATAAAAAAGATATCACCTTCAATTCGTTAGGACCTGTTGGTGATAAAGTTGAAGAATGGACATTGAAAGGTGCTTATATTCAAAATGCAAAGTTTTCTGATATGGATTACACAGGTGAAGATTTGGCTACTGTAGATTTAACATTGACTTACGATTACGCTATCTTACAATACTAATTTGAGATTGAAAATTGAAAGACCCCACTTCGGTGGGGTTTTTTGTTTTAAAAAGTTTTATTTCTATATTTATACATAGTTTAACCAAACGGAGATTAAAATGGCAAATATTGTTAGAAGAACCACAGACCACGTTGTTGATTGTGTAATGGAACTTGGAACATTAACATTGTTCGAAAACGAACCAGCAACATACACAGGTGTTGAAGGTTTTGTGTTAACCGATTGTCCATACACTACTGGTGGTGGATATGAAGTTCTTCACGTTGAAACTACTATTCCTGCTGATTGGGAAGGTGGCAAATATACTTTTGACAACGGTACTTGGTCGTTGGTATAATAAAATATAAAATAAGTTATGGCTCAAAATTTAAATGATGACTACGCAAATGAGAATGTAGTCGAACAATTAAGAAAAGAACACGAGATAAAGGAACTCAAAAACTATCAGTTTCCAACCGAAGTTATTGAGTTACCTTCTCGTGGTTTAATCTACCCATCGGACAACTCACTTTCAAGTGGTAAGGTTGAAATGAAATATATGACCGCAAAAGAAGAAGATATTCTTACAACGCAGTCATACATTAAAGATGGTTCGGTTCTTGACCGACTATTCCAATCTCTTATTATATCAAATGGTGAAGGTAAACCTATTAAGTATGTTGACTTATGTACAGGTGACAAAAACGCTATTATGATTGCTGCAAGAATCTTGGGATATGGTAAAGACTATGATGTAGAGGTTACTGACCCATTTACTGGTAAAAAGCAGAAAGAAACCATTGACCTCACTCAATTTGAAAACAAACCATATGATGGTTCTTCTCAAATTGCTCCAAATACTAACGAGTTTGAGTTCACTCTTCCACGTTCACAAAGAGTTGTAACCTTTATGGCTATGACCGAATCAAAAGAACGTAGAGTAAAACACCAAGTTGAAGAACTTAACAAAGCAAATCGTAAGTTGAAGGATGAGACATCACGAGAGTTAACCACTCGTTTAAAAACGATGATTCTTTCAGTTGATAGTGATACCGACCCAAAGTCAATTTCTCATTTTGTAGACAATGAGTTGTTTGCTGTGGATTCAAAAGCATTACGAAACTATATCAATGAAGTTGTCCCTGATATTGACTTGAATTGGGAGTTCATTTCAGAGGAAACTGGGGAGAGGAGGGAGATGATTCTACCGATGGATGCTAGCTTTTTTTGGCCTAACTCCTGAATATAGAAAACATCTTCACACTCACATTTTTGAATTGATTTTCCACGGAAATGGTGGATTTACTTTTAACGATGTTTACAATATGCCTGTATGGGCAAGATTGTTTTATATTGGTAAAATAATTGAATTCAAAAAAGAAGAAAAGCAAGCTCACGATAAAGAAGCTGCTAAAATAAGGTCTCAAACACGAAAAAGGTAATACCCAACATATTTGTTGGGTATTTCTATATTTATAGTATGTATAGGAGAATGCTATGAAATCACAAAAGATAGAAACCATTATAGAATCACTTCACAAACGAGGTATGACTGAAGGTGGTATTCGTGATTTTTTGAAAAAGATTCAAATCGCTATCAAGCAAAAACAACTTGATAAGTTGACTAATGACCCTGAATATCAAAAAATCCTCAAACAATATAACATTAAACCCATTGATTGGGGTAAAAACTACGATTATTAATTGTAGAGGTATAAATGGCGCTCAATAAAGATAGTCAAGATAGATTAAACGCTATAAGAGAAGAACAGCAACTCCAAAGGAGCTTGCAAAAAATGTTGAGCGACAGAGTTACCAAAAGTAAAGAGTTAACCGATTCTCAAAAAGAACTTTCAGACGCTTTATTAAAAACAAATGACCTTGAAGATAAATTATTAACAATTCAAGAGCAAAAAGACAAAATATTTAAGACGTATGTAGGTAAGAATAAGGACTTGGGTAAAAAGTTGATTGAGCAACTTGAAACTATGGAAGAGTACCTAAAGCTTGAGAAAAAACGGAAAGATAAAACTGAAGAAATAAAAGAGCTGGTTGAAGGAACTACCGATAGTTTACTTGAATCGGTTGGGTTATCAAAAGAAATGTTTAAAAATGGTATTTCTTTTGGTCTTGGTATGATGGTAGCTAAAAAAGCTGCTGAGATGGTAACAAGTGCTTTTGAATCAACAGTTGGTCTTGCAAAAGAAATGTATACCACTATGGGTTCATCCGCTTCAGAAGCCGCATCGGTTGGTGCAAGTGTTGCTGGTGCAAGTTTGTCTATGACCGGTTTATTATATGGTGCTGAAGCTGTGGCTGAATCCGCAAAGGCAAGTGCTGAATTCTATGGTACTACGGAGAATATATCATCAGATATGTTAAAGAATATCACCGAATTGAATGCAATGATGGGTGATGGTGCTGGTGCTGTAAAAATGAACCAAATCCTTGAACAAGCCAGCGGTAATGCTGCTGGTATGACCGAAGAAATTAAAGAAATAGCACACGGAGTTGGTGTAGACGCGGGCCTTGTATTTAAAGACCTTGGTGATAACGCAAACTTGTTGGTTGGTAAATCCGAAGAAGAAATTAAACTTCTTGTAAGAAAAACAGCGGAGTTAAGAAAGCACGGCGCTTCAATGGAGTTGATGAATTCGGTATCAGAAAATATGTTGGATATTGAATCCTCACTTAAAGCTGAAATGAAGGCACGTGCGTTTGGTATGGATGTTAATACTGCTGCAATTCGTGAAGCCGCTCTTGCATACCAAACAGGCGCAGGTTCAGCTGAAGACCTTGCTCAAGCAATTAAAGACCAAGTTGGTTCATCTGAAGAATTTGGTAAAATGGGCCCAATGCAACAAAAGATATTTGCTGATTCAGTTGGTATGACTACACAAGAACTTACTGATATGTTGATAAAGCAAGAGGCGTTTGTTGAAGAACAAAATGACGCATTTGCTGGGGTTAAAAAGTTCGGTAGTGCTTCATTTGCAGCATTTAGTGCTTCAATGCCATTGTTAGCTCAAACAACCGGATTTATGAAAAATATCGGTATTGATGCTGCAAAAGCTTTAGGTCCTGTAAAGAAATTAGCTATGGCTGGTCTTTCAAAATTAGGTATGGGTGGTGGCGGCGCAGCTGGCGGTTCATCTAAAAGTCCTGAAATGCCAAAGGGTGATTCTAAAGGTATGAAGGGTATGACTGATGCTATATCCAAAATTGATGCTAAGAAATTACTCGCAGGTGGTGCGGCTCTTGTATTAGTAGCAGCTTCAGTATTTGTATTTGCTAAAGCGGTTCAAGAATTTATGAATGTTTCTTGGGAAGCGGTTGCAATGGCTGTAGTTTCTATGTTAGCACTCGTTGGAGCACTCGCATTGGTAGGTGCTATTATGATGAGTGGTGTAGGTGCTGTTGCTATTCTCGCTGGAGCTGCTGCTATGTTAATAATCGCAGCTGCATTATTTGTTTTAGGTAAAGCTATCCAAGAAATAGCCAAAGGATTTGGTATGTTTGGTGAACTAACAGGCCAATTAACAGCACTTGTAATGATTGCGCCTGGTCTTTTAGCACTTGCTGCTGTGTTTGCTATTTTAGGTATGAGTTTAATACCATTAGCCTTGGGATTAGCAGCAGTCACTCTTTTCTTACCAACTCTTTTGGCTCTTGGAATGATATTACCACTAATTACCGGCGCTCTTGGTTTGGGTGGTGACTCTGGTGGTAGTGCTAGTGGAGGTGGTGGAACCGCTGACCCATTATTGGAAGAGATTAAGGGTCTCCGTAAAGACATTCAGTCACAACCAATAGTTATTAAAGTAAACGACAAAATGGTTACTGAAATGAGTAGAGCTAACTCTCGTATGGAAACCGTAAGAAGACAACATAGATAAGGATTAGAGTGGCGCTAATAGACCTAAAATCAGACCTTTCAAAGTGGAGAAAGCCGGTGGAGAAACCATTGGTGGATAGTCCACGCCAAGAAGCTCCAAAAAAGGTTAATCAAACACCACTTTCAGACCTTGTAGATGGAGTTCCAACTCCACAAAGACCAGGTCAGTCACCAACTAAATCAGGTGTAACCCCAAAGTCATATAATAATACGGAAAAGTTCAAAGGTCAAACTGATGTTAAACCTTTAGAGCGAACACAAAAGTTTTTAGGTGAAACTAATCCTACTTTGTATTCACAATCCGAAAAATTCAAAGGTGAAACTAACCCTACCCTTTATTCACAGGTAGAAAAGTTTAAGGGTGAGACAACACCTACCAAACCAACCCTCAAGGAGAGATTCCTTGGAACAACAACCCCAAAGAAAGTAGACCAAACGGAAAAATTCAAAGGTGAAACCGAAACGGCAAATATTACTCAAGGAGATAGATTTAAGGGTGAAACAACTCCTCAAGGATACTCCAATGCCGAAAAGTTCAAAGGTGAAACCACCCCAAAATCCTTTGGATTCCAAGAAAGATTTTTAGGAGAAACTGACGCAACCTTGGTAGAACAAGGTGATAAGGACAAGGGTGAAACAACTCCGCGATTGTTTACTTCAAATAGATTACCAAACCTTGAAGACCAAGCAAAGGACTTTGGTGTTGTTGATTTTATTACAAATAGCGATGCTGTTGGATTTACACCAAAAGTAAACACTTCATCAAAATTTGTGGGTGTTAATCCCGACGCAACTATCTTTGATTCAACAACATCTATTCGTTCGTTAAAAGATACACCCATCCCATATAAGACATCTTTACAACTTGATAATGGGTTGGGTAAGAATTATACTGATAGTTTATTAAAAGACACCTATAATGGTAAAACCAACAAATCAGGCGGTAATGCTCACGGATTGTTAAAAGAAGACTCGTTCAATACTTGGATGATTAAACAACCATTTATCATTACAGGTATTCAAAACGGAAAAGGCAAAGAGTTCAATTACGGATTTGGTGGATTATCCTTTGTTCGTGGTGGTGCTGTTACATCTACTGTACGAGCTGCTTTTGATGTTGCAAGAATTACACAATTCCTATTAACACCTCGTGGCATTGTATGGGCGTTGAAACAAGTTGGAATGCAGAGAAGCCAGAGATGGGGAAAAACTTGGACTCCGACAAATTTATTAGCAACCATTGCAGGTCAACATATTGGATTTAGACCTGATAGACAAGGTGTATTCCCAAGTGATGATAGAGGTAGATACACTTCGGGTAAAATTGAAAATTTATATCTGGAATTACCATTCACTGGTGCTGGTTTACCATTCGGTTTGGCTACGGATGCTCGGTTTGGATTTGGTTCGGGTTATGGTATTGGGG
>Ga0099846_1001208_pt1 | contig 10743 bp, 21 predicted proteins | sample CB_VirMetaG_FD_78180 | JGI IMG/M metagenome (GOLD analysis project Ga0099846, IMG submission 78180) | Freshwater to marine saline gradient viral communities from Chesapeake Bay - CB_1504_1 Viral MetaG | ecosystem: Environmental > Aquatic > Marine > Coastal | place: USA: Chesapeake Bay... | reverse complement strand
CGTAAGGCTGGACTACAGAACTGCGGACAATTCCACGATGAGACGATCTCTCCAGTGGAAAAGGGGAAGGAAGAATGGGCTATGGACATCCAGAAACAGGCTATAGCCAAGACGAACATGAAACTGAAACTGAACATCCAACTGGATGTATCACCACAATTCGGGTCAACCTATGCTGAGATTCACTAGGGCTTGACACCGACTCTATCGTAACTATATATCACCCTCTAACCAAAGGAGTGGCCCCGACATGGCTAACACTAAATCCAAATCCGTTATCGTTGATGCAATTCTTTACTACCCCAAAGTGTTCCTTGAGAACCGGGACATGGGAAATGAGCATGTTGATCTGAGCGAAACGGATGGCATGTATAAGGTCGATCTTCTTCTCGATGATGCCAATGTGAAGAAGCTGGAAGAGGCTGGTATGCCCAAGAAGTTTGGTGCCTTCCCTGCCTTCAAACCTGCTGAACATGAAGGTCAGTCCTACAAGAAATACACTGCCAAGCGTCCTCACCTGAGCAAATATCTGACTGATGAAGCTGGTGATCGCCGCGTGATGGGTCCGCCTGTTGTCTTTGACTTCAATGCCTATCAGGAAGCCTATAAGGCCGCTGGTGGTCAAGGTAAAGCTGATGAGCACATTGTGCCTCTGACCATTCAGGACGGTCTGATCGGCAATGGAACGAAGGCCAAGGTGCGTCTTAACATCTACAAAGGTATGAAGGCCACCATCGTCACCCTTGAGCGGATCGGGATCACTGATCTTGTGGTGTATGAAACGGCTGGAAACTCGGAGTGGTTCTGATGGACAAGTTCATCCTTGAATACTACGACAACGAGGGTAAGCGAACGATCACTCTTCAGAAGGAGTTTGATGGGGATGCCGATCTTGTGAACATGCTTCAGATGTTTGCTGATTTTCTTGTCTCCACTGGATACACCTATATTGAGAATGTTGGGTGTGTAGACAATCGAGGGAAACAGACATGGGGACCATATTAAATGTTATTCACCCCAATCATTCTGGTCTGTCTACTAGACGGCTGCACAACTCTCAGTGGTCCTGCTTTCGAGACTGAAGAAGCCTGCTATATCTCCATCATGGAAGTAGGCTTGGAGATTGCTGGAAAACAATATGGCAGTGACAAGATCGTTAGTGCCATGTGTGTAAAATGGGACATCAGCAAACAAGAGCCAAGTTTCTAGGAGTTGAGCAATGATCGAAGTGGAAAGCATCGACCACATGGGTTCAGACCTTAGCGTGGTTAATGCGGCTAGGGTATCTTTCAAGAAGGAAAGCCATGCGGAAGAATGGAGAGACTTGTTCTTTGAGAACCGCAGTGGTGCTTATGTTGCTGTGCTGAATGGTAAGGACTTCCGTCTGATCCAGTATCTTGCAGAGCATCAACACTACAGTCCCTTCGGTCATTGCTTTGCTTCCTTCTACGTCAAGGCTCCGATCTTTGTTGCTAGACAACTGGTCAAGCATGAGTATCTGCGCTGGAATGAAGTCAGTCGTCGATATGTGGATGATGAGCCTGCGCTCTATGTGCCTGAGGTTTGTCGTGGGCGCAGCAAGGATAAGAAGCAAGGTAGTGAGGGCATCGTAGAACTTGGGTCTTTCAATACAGAAGGCGAAAGATTTGAGGGACATTTTGGAGAAGCAACTCTTGCAGAAGCTATGTCAGACCATCATAGGGATTTACTAGGTCTGTATGAGGCACTCATCTTAGCAGGAGTGGCACCTGAACAAGCACGGATGGTTCTACCTCTGTCTACCATGACTGAGTGGTATTGGAGTGGATCACTTGATGCCTTCGCCAATATGTGTAAGCTGCGTCTGAAGCCTGATACACAATACGAGACACGACTTGTCGCTGAGAAGATCAGTGAAGTAATGGAAAGCATCTGGCCCGTAAGTTGGAAGGCACTGGTGAAATGAAACGCATGATCGATCCGCCGTCTGGTTGGCGCTACGGTTTTCCAAAAGTCATCCCAAACGATGTAAAAGATGTCAAGGAATGGCTAGTAGAGAACGGATATCCCCAAAGTGAAATCGATGACTATGGGGATTACTTTTACTGTAGGTTCTGGTTGGAGAAAGACGATGAGTGATCCTGTCGTAAATCTGTTCAAGGACTTCCTTAACTCCGACTTCATGGACAGTCTTATCCTCTACAGGCTCAAGGATGACTACGCAACTGTGGTGGCTTACATCGATGGTCTATCTGAAAGGGCTATGTCCAAAAGCCTTAGCGATATAGACCTGAAAGACTTCGATATGCTGATGGATGATATGATCGGACTACAACAAGTCATCAGTATGTATGAGCATGAGTCTGATTTGCCTGCTCCTGTTATTCCTCACACACTCATGGAGATTTGGGTCCAATGGAAGAAAAACAACCCGTGAAGATTGAAATCACCAACTACGATGAGGACACAGGGGTTATCACCTTCGAGGCTGACGACCAAGCCAAGGAGAAGCTGATCGAGATGGGCTTCAAATACGCTCTGATGCTTGGTGCTTTGAATATTGATGAAGACGATGTGTTCAAAATCCTTGAAGCCCACAAACAGAATGAACTGAAAGAAACCCTGAACCAATCCTATGACTACTGGCACGAAGGCTCCCCGGTATGAAAACCACAGAAACTCTCGTCAGAGACATCTACAATACAATTTCTACTGGCGAAGGGTGGGATGATGATATTGCACAATGGGTCTTGTCAAACATTGCACTCTCGTTTCAAAGGCAGTTCAGCGGAAATCGAGGAACAGAGCGGGGTAGACTGCGCCTTTCTCAGCTTGGAACTCCTTGTGAGAGACAACTCTACTATTCAACAAATATCCCAGATAACGGCACTCCACTGGCTTCCCACACTAAGTTCAAGTTCGTATATGGCGACGTTATCGAGTCTCTGCTCTTGGGACTTGCCAAGGCAGCAGGACATACCGTTGTCGGATGTCAAGACCGCTTGGAAGTCTCAGGTGTTGTTGGGCATCGAGATTGCGTTATCGATGGAATGTTGGTTGATGTCAAATCCGCCTCTTCGTTTTCTATGGACAAGTTCCGAGATGGGGGACTACGTTCAAACGACCCTTTTGGATACCTCTCACAACTCTCGTCCTATCTTTGGGCCTCTCAGTCTGACAGTCTTGTGACTAACAAGAAAGAAGCTGGGTTCCTCGTAGCAGACAAAACACTTGGTCATATCATCTTCGAGGTTTATGACCTGACCGAGGAAATGAGCAAGAAGGAAGAAGAGATCGCACGAAAGAAGAAGATCGTATCAGACCCTCTACCCCCACCGAAGGGATTTGATGAGGTTCCAATGGGCAAGTCCGGTAACATGAAGCTGGACACCAACTGCTCCTATTGCTCCTTCAATCGTATCTGTTGGCCGGAGGTAAGGGTCTTTGCTTATTCTTCTGGACCTGTGTATCTGACCAAGATCAACAAAGAACCAGATGTCTTCGAGATCACATGAAACCAGCATCAGCAAAAGCTAAAGGACGAACCTTCCAACAGGAAGTCCGTAAGGCTATCCTAGACACCTTTCCACATCTTGAACCAGATGATGTGAGATCGACCAGCATGGGGGCACAAGGAGAAGACATCCAACTGTCCCCTGCTGCTAGGAAGGCTCTTGGTGGCGTTCAGATCGAGTGCAAGAGGACAAAGAGTTTCAAGACCATCTATGGTTGGATGGAGCAGGCAAAATCACATGGGGCCTATAAACCTGTTGTGATCTTTCGAGCAGATAGGCTTGAACCTCTTGTTGTTCTTCCTATGTCAGACTATCTAAGCATCCTGAAAGGAGACAAGAAATGATCGTGATCTATGACGTTCTATACGGTCCCATCTGGTGTGAAGACATCCCCGATTGGGATTTTGACGAAGATGGAGAAGCCTTCGTTCTGGTCTGTCGTGTATGGGATGCGGACGAGAACAAACTGATCGATGATGAAGTGCTATTCGAGACCCTCGATGAAGCCCTAGAAGTTATCGACCACTTCCGTGAGCAGAAGAAGCCTTTCCTTATCATTGACGATGAGGATGAGGAAGAGGAGCCCTACCATTGACAGGTAAAACAGCTATCGTCTGGACTTGTGCTCATTCTGACCCTTCAGTGGGAAATGAGCGTTTCGATTGGCTGGCTCAGTTGATCGAAGACATCAAGCCGGATTATGTCGTGGACTTGGGGGATGGAGCCGACATGAAGTCCCTCAACACCTACGACACCAGATACCCTCAGGCTGTAGTATCCCAATCCTACCAAAAAGACATCGAGTGCTACAATGAAGCTATGGACAGGCTTTGGGGACGTTACAAAGTTACAAAGAAGAAGCGCCCGTTTCGTATCGGCTTTGAGGGCAATCACGAAAACAGGATCAAAAAAGCTATCGCGCATGATCCGAGGATTGAGGGTGCTCGCTTCGGTATATCGTTCAGCCATCTCCAAACGGACCATTGGTTTGACGAATACCACGAATACTCCAATTCGGCCCCCGCCATTGCTGACTACGATGGCATTTCATATGCTCACTACTTCGGTGCTGGTAACTACGGCTCTCCTGTCAGTGGCATTCATCACGCTTACACCCTTCTACAAAACAGGAACCATTCTTCTACTTGTGGTCATAGCCATAAGCGTAGTATCTACTTCAAGGATACTGCTCACCCTCATAGTATTATCGGACTGGTGGCGGGCTGTTACAAGGGCGGATATGAGGCTTGGGCGGGGCAATCGAATCAAGATTGGTGGAAAGGGGTCATCATCAAAAGGGACATATCCAATGGTGTCTACGAACCTCAATTTGTCTCTCTTGAGAGCCTTAGACGGGAATACGGATGATGGGCAAGAGAAGTAAGTTCAAACGGGTAGAGAAAGACTACTACCCCACTCCTGCAAAAGCCTTGGAACCTCTGGTGCAACATTTGCCAGAGGTTTTTACTTTCTGTGAACCTTGTGCTGGTGATGGTCGTCTGATCCGTCATATCCAACAAGCAAGGCCGAGGGCTGAGTGTGTCATGGCTCTGGACATCGAGCCGCACAAGATCGACATCCTTCAAGCGGATGCTCTTGAGATCGATGAGAAGGCACTCAAGGCGGATTTTATCATAACAAATCCCCCGTGGACCAGACAACTCCTTCATCCCTTGATCGACAGGTTCGCATCCATTGCACCAACTTGGTTGCTCTTCGATGCGGATTGGGCCTATACCAAACAAGCCAGACAGTTCACTGACTATCTCAAGATCATTCAGGTTGTAGGAAGGGTGAAGTGGATTGAGGCCAGTGAGTTCAGTGGTAAGGATAACGTCTCTTGGTATCTTTTCGACAAGAACTCCCCACAAACAGAGACGAAGTTCTATGTCTGAAGACGACATCAACAAACTCTTAGACAGGTATGGCTTTGAATATCTGTTGGAGTTCTTCAATATGACAGAGGCCCAAGTTCTTGAAGCCTTGGACGAGAGCGGCTATATTGACCTATCCATCTTGGAGGATGAGAATGACAATGCCTGATCCTGAGACAGTGCTAGAGGCTTTCATGGGCGATATGGATGTCTATCAAGCACAAGCAAGAAAGACTGCCATCTACCCCAAAAGCCAGAAGGTCATTTATCCCACCTTGGGTTTGTGTGGTGAGGTTGGAGAGGTAGCCGAGAAGGTCAAGAAGTCCATCCGTGATGGGCATGACCTCGATGATATGGCTGTAGCCAAGGAACTTGGTGATGTGCTTTGGTATATTGCCAACCTCGCAGAAGACCTTGGCTATGACCTGTCTGAGATTGCTCAGATGAACTATGAGAAACTGAAATCCCGACAAGAACGTAACAAACTGCAAGGAAGCGGTGACGACAGATGAACAACTATCTCCCTACAGACTATCAGTCCTTCATTGCCACATCGAGGTATGCTCGCTGGCTTGACAAAGAAGGTCGTCGTGAAACTTGGCCTGAAACTGTTAGCCGCTTCACATCAAACGTCGTTGGTAACAAAATCAGCGACAATTCTGTCATCAAAGAGATCGAAGAGGCTATCCTCAACCTTGAGGTGATGCCTTCCATGCGAGCCATGATGACCGCTGGCCCTGCTCTGGAGCGAGACAACACCGCAGGCTACAACTGCTCGTATCTGCCTGTGGATGATCCCAAGTCCTTCGATGAGGCCATGTTCATCCTTCTGTGTGGGACTGGTGTAGGGTTTTCTGTCGAGCGTCAATACGTCAACAATCTTCCTGATGTCCCTGACGAACTCTTCTCTAGTGAAGATGTCATCGTCGTGCATGACAGCAAAGAGGGTTGGGCAAAGGCTCTGCGTAAGCTGATCGCCATGCTCTATGCAGGGGAAATCCCCACATGGGATTTGTCGAAGGTTCGTCCTGCTGGTGCCAAACTCAAGACCTTTGGTGGTCGAGCCTCTGGCCCTGCCCCTCTGGAAGAATTGTTCAAGTTCGTCATCGACAAGTTCAAGAATGCCAAAGGGCGTAAACTCAACTCTATCGAGTGCCATGACATCATGTGCAAGATCGGTGAGGTTGTTGTCGTAGGCGGTGTTCGTCGTTCTGCCATGATCTCGCTCTCCAACCTCTCGGATGACCGTATGCGTTATGCCAAGAGTGGAAATTGGTGGGAAGGAAATGGTCAACGTGCTCTCGCTAACAACTCCGTGGCATACACTGAGAAGCCTGATGCAGAGACCTTCATGCGGGAATGGCTGGCCCTTGTAGAGAGCAAGAGTGGTGAACGTGGCATTTTCTCTCGTCCTGCAAGTAAACGTCAGGCGGCTAAGAATGGACGCAGGAATCCCAACTTCGAGTTTGGCACGAACCCTTGTAGTGAGATCATCCTGCGTCCCTATCAGTTCTGTAATCTGACCGAGGTCGTGGTGAGAGCAACTGACACTCTTGCAGACCTAGAGCGTAAGGTGGAACTGGCTACGATCCTTGGAACGATTCAGTCTACATTGACGCACTTCCCCTATCTGCGTAAGATTTGGCAGAAGAATACGGAAGAAGAACGTCTGTTGGGTGTCAGTCTGACTGGCATCATGGATAATCAACTTCTGACGACGAACAATCGTAGTCTTGGAGAGACCCTTGAACATCTACGTCAAATTGCTATCGACACTAATAGCGAGTGGTCTGATCGCCTTGGTATCCCTGCTAGTGCTGCTATTACCTGTGTCAAGCCAAGTGGAACAGTATCTCAACTTGTGGATAGCGCATCTGGTATTCATGCTCGTCATTCAAGGTATTACATCAGGACGGTAAGGGGCGACAATAAAGACCCCCTGACGCAGTTTATGAAGGATCAAGGTATCCCGAATGAACCTGATGTAATGAAGCCTGATAGCACTACAGTGTTCAGTTTCCCTCAGAAGTCTCCCGAGGGTGCTATCACTCGTAATGACATGAGTGCTATCGAGCAGCTTGAGACTTGGCTGATTTATCAACGGCACTGGTGTGAGCATAAGCCGTCTATCACTGTGACTGTTCGTGACCATGAGTGGGTGGAAGTGGGTGCCTTCGTCTACAAGCACTTCGATGAGATGTCTGGGGTATCCTTCCTTCCCCATTCGGATCATACCTACAAACAGGCACCTTATCAGGAATGTAGCAAGGGTGATTATGAAACGCTTCTGTCTGTGATGCCTGAGAAGATTGACTGGTCTAAACTTTCTGACTACGAGAAAGAAGATACGTCTAAAGGCACCAGCACCTTTGCATGTGTTGGCGGAACTTGTGAGATCGTGGACCTGACATGAGTAAAGCTATCGGCACTATGACTTGGAAGCCCTCACCCAAGCATAAGAGGACTTCTCAGACCAACATCAAAGCCTCACACAAGAGGTCTAGCACCAACAAAAAGGACACTCGGAAGATGTATCGTGGACAAGGACGATGATCGAAGAGAAGCCTAAGAGGACTAAACGACAGACCAGATACAAGGGGGCCGACATCGAGGGTAAAGCCAGTGTTGTCTCCCTTGTCCCTCTCAACGATCACCAGAGCCTCTATATTGACGCTATACGGGCATCTGACCAAGTGATCGTGTGTGGATACTCTGGAACAGGAAAGACCTACATAGCGGCTACAATCGCAGCCAACATGTATGCCATGAAGCAGATTGACAAGATCATTCTTACCAGACCTAACGTCTCTGTTGGGAAAGACCTTGGCTATCTTCCGGGTGATCTGAACGAGAAGTTCACACCTTGGGCTGCTCCTGTTCTAGAGGTATTGGTGCAACAGTTGGGAAAAGGTGTAGTGGATACTGCCATCAAGAATGGAAACATCGAGATGGCACCACTATCTACCATGAGGGGACGATCCTTCAAGGATAGTTTCATCATCTTGGATGAGGCTCAGAATACCACTGTTGCTGAGATCAAGATGTTCCTGACAAGGATTGGTGAAGGATCAAAGGTTGTCATCAATGGTGACATCAAACAGTCCGACATCAATCAACAATCGGGTCTATCCAAGATCATCCACCTAGCCAAGAAATACCACATGAACATCCCTGTCATCGAGTTCACTGTTGAAGACATTGTTCGTAGTGAAATCTGTAAACAGTGGATCATCGCTTTTGAAGGAGAAGGTCTGTAAATGACAACCTCAAACACTCGTATAGAAAGTAATGGTGGCCCGTCTTCCTACTATGATTTTCCTGCACACTGGACGACACTGAACGATTATATCGAGTATAAATCAGAAAAACAGTGGGGGGCAGACAGTTTTCATCTAGCCAATATCACGAAAGCAGGCTGTCGGTGGGGAGATAAAGACGGCACAACTAAGGCTTATGATGCACGAAAAATCGTCTATTCGGCTCTCCGAATATTGCGGCGTTTATGCGGAACCCAAGCTGTTCGGACTTTTTTAGAGGAGTTGCTAGAGGATGAACAATTCCGAGTGTAAAAAGTGCCGTCATTGTGGTCAAGTTAAGCCGCTAAATGAGTATCATGATAACAGAGAAATGAAAAGCGGAAAGTCCTCTTATTGTAAACCTTGTGCCAGTCATCGCGCAGCTTTATGGAAAAGGGACAATAAAAACCGTGCAAAAAACACAGAGTTGCAAACAAGATATGGGATTTCATTAGCAGAATACACAAAACTGTATGAAGAACAAAAAGGTCTTTGTGCAATTTGTGGTGTTCTTGAAAAGAATGCGCCAAGAAATATCTTGTATGTCGATCATTGTCATGAGACTGGACAAGTGCGGGGATTGCTGTGCCACTGTTGTAATTCCGGACTAGGGTATTTTATGGATGATATAGTCATCTTAAACAAGGCCCAGCAATATCTCTATTGTCTCTCGCTTAAAATCGAGACCGAGGGTAACGACGGATAAAAAGAAAACCCCCTTCAGGCATTCAACCTGAGGGGGGCTTTTTTATTTGTGGTCTTTGTAGAGGTCTAGGATGTCTCTCTTGATTTCCTTGATGTCATCCCTGATCTCTTTCATGGCTTGTCGATCTTCTTCTCGACGTTCTTCCCTTGCGTGTATCTCTGCTTGGAGCAGTTGTAGCTGCTTTTGATTAGTCAAGACCGTCCTTACAAGCCATGCCATCGCGCTAAACACCGTTGCTACAATACCTGAAACAATGTAATCCAAGTAGTCCATCACTCTTCCTCGCAGCCTGCATCAAATCCTACTACAAGCCGTCTTCCTGTCGAGAGGGATCGAGGGCCACCGTCTTCTATAAGGGCATCTACATGGTCGTCTATCAATGGTGACAGGCCATCACAGACGGGACTATTTTGCTTGAAGTTGACGCTGCCGCAAGAACTCACGATCAGCACTAGGGGTATTGCTAGAAGGAACCCTGCGAACCGCATTGTCAATCCTCTTCGTCGTGTCTATGTAATTTTGTTGCTGCTGAATGGTCAGGTCTTTCTTGGCTATATTTTTTCCATACTGGATCATTCCGAAGGAAGTCAAGATAGCAACCAAAACACCGCCCACAATAAGAAGAGGCTTCAATCCAACAAGTTTCAGAATCCACATCAGCCTCTCCTACTCATTTAAGGCCGGAAAGACAGAGGTTGACCTTGCTATCAGCCCTACGATTGACAAGTCCTTGAACACGACCGCCACCAGCTTTAACCCACCTATCGAGTTGCTGACAGGCTTCCTTGTATTTGCCTTGATTGGCTAGGCGCATCATGGTAGAGGTTCCAGCAGAATAGACACCCACATTGTAGGCTAGTTCCAAGAGAGATGCTTGAACACCGATAGGAATGTCAGGGTTCGTCATGTAGGGTCTTAGATTGTCGTAATATTCTGCTACAGAATCTTTCAACATCTGTTGACATTCAGCCTTGGTGTATCTGTCACCCATCTGAACGCCTCTGGTTTCCCCATAGCAGACTGTAGGAACGCCCACAATGTCCTTATAGGCCACAAGGCTAAGACCTTCCCACTTGGCGATGAAAGGCGTTGCTGCGGCCAATACAGCGGCTGTAGTAGCAGCGGCCACTCTTTTCTTGAAAGGCATTATAGGCTCCTGCCATCTGTGTCTTAGCGGAATACAACAAAGCAGTTAATGGCACTATCTGCTGCTGCACCACTAGAAGACGCTGCAACTTGCAATTTGAACGATCCTGCTGCAAAATCGTAGGGTTCGATCACACGGCCAGCAGCAGCGGAACTGGTAGTCGTATGGGTAGAAGTCGTAACTGTATAGTTTGCATCAGGCATGGCAGTCGTGAAAGTGACTGTAT
>Ga0099846_1001207_pt1 | contig 10744 bp, 8 predicted proteins | sample CB_VirMetaG_FD_78180 | JGI IMG/M metagenome (GOLD analysis project Ga0099846, IMG submission 78180) | Freshwater to marine saline gradient viral communities from Chesapeake Bay - CB_1504_1 Viral MetaG | ecosystem: Environmental > Aquatic > Marine > Coastal | place: USA: Chesapeake Bay | collected... | reverse complement strand
GAGCAGCAGATCGGCAACGAGTACCTGAAGAACAAGGAGTCTCAGGCTCTGTCGGATCTGGAGTCTGGGTTTGCGGAAGTCCTGTTGGGAGCGATGAATGACGGTGCAAGCGCAGATGAGTACGGTCAAATGATCGCCGGTAAGATTATGACCCTCCAGCGGTTCACCAGCGACACCGCGAAGGTTCAGGGGGCGTTGTATCGGGCAACCGTTACTGCGTTCCAGAACGCCACCAGCGAAGACCAACTCGACAATATCTACGATGCGGCGTTGTCTATCCCCTTCGGACAGAAGGGAACTGTGGGGGACAACATTGGTCTAAAAGTTCAGCTATCCGTAGCAAAGAAGCGGGCTGAGGATGACATGGCTCGGAAGGGGGATGAGGATCAGCGTAGGTTCGAGCGGGCTGTAGGGGCTACTGAACGGCAGTTGAACCAGATGGGATTCAACAGCGCAGTGTTTGCTGACCTTCGAGACGGCAAAGATCCACTGGAAACCCTAGAGAAGTTTCTTGGTCAACTGGAAGAATCCGGCACCGACAAGGGGGTGTTGGATTACGTTCGTCGGAGCCAACTCAGCATCATTGCACAGCAGGCCAATCAGTACAACTCGATTGAGAGTGGCGACAATCGAGAAGCCAAGGGCATCATCCTTCGCAAGATTTATAGCGGCGAGTTCAAGACCGTTGCAGAAGTGCTGGCGGCATCCGATGTGTACCGCCTCGACCCGACATCTCTGGTTCAGGTGTTTGAGACAGTCAACTCTTCCGAGAATAGGGTGGTTCAATCCATCCCAATCGAAAGAGAATCGGTTGTAAAATACTTGGCTAGTTACCGAGAGCAGAACGCAGGCGAAGCAAGATTCAATGAGTTCGAGATAAGTACGCGGATTGATGAAGAGGCTCTGAGGCAGTTTACGGGGTTCATCAACAATGAAATCGAGTTTGAGGGGAAGACGTTTGCCCAGTACCAGTCTGAGGGGCGAGGTGACGCAAATACCGCGTTAGTTAGGTTTAGAAGTAAGGTGTTCACTGACATCAGGCAGGCTGAAGAGCAGCGACTCCTCCAGTCTGCGATGGCGTCTCGCGAGCGTGCGACCGCAACCGTGTCCCAAAGCGAGCGGGGATTCAACGCCAAGAACGAGAAGGAACGCCTCGCTCATGTGAAGGCAACGGTTGAGGAGATTCGGGACGCAAACTCGTCGGTGTACGATGCGTTTGGGTTCAGCCCAACCGGGATGTTCAGCGGTCGTCTTGGAGACCCGAACAGGGTTGCAAGGCTGCTGTCACAGATTGTCGGGACTGATGAGACGGGGACCGAGTTCACTGTCCGGGCCAGCGAAGGTCCGAGCTTGTTTGCCAACACGACCCGCAAGGTTGTGTATGACGGAAACATGTTCCGAATCTACGGGCCGGGGCAAGACGCTGAGACAGGTCAGGTAGGACCGTACCGATACCTGATTATGTCGTTCACTCGCGAAGAGATGGCGGCAAGCGCAATCAATCTGAAGATGCAGCGGTTGACTGGATTCACGGCCAGAGAAGTCATCAACAACCAAACCGGCGTGCTAGACATTCCGTTCTCTGCAATCAAGGCAAAGGCCAACGGTGTGTTTGATTGGACCAACATTCCGGTATTTGAGTCCGTCGAGGAACTAATGGCGTTTGACCGGGGAGAAGGGTTTAGCGCAGAAGATAAGCAGGCGTTGTTTCTTCAGGTGCTAGGACCGCAAGCCGACGAAAAGACGCGAAGGTCGTTTATGGACGCTCAGAGAATCCTGATGGACGAGCGAAACATCTATAGGAACCGCATTCGATGATTGACGAGAATATGCAAGGAGAAGATCCGTTCTCGCTGGCGAATGTGGCGAAACCTCAAAGGGCTGGGCAACAGGAGCAGTCCGATGTGTTGACCGTTCAGGACCAGTCATCGTCCTTCTTCTCCGCCTCCGATGTCTTGATGTCGGTCCCTCGCGGAGTCGTGGGTGCGGCCAAGGGAGCCTACAACCTAGCCGACATCCTCACCTTCGACCTCCTCCCCGACTGGGAGAACAACCCTCTCGGTGCCTCGACCTCGACGGTCGGAAGCGTGGTCGAGGTCATCTCCGAGTTCGCTGTCGGTTTCCTCACCGGGTCTGCCGCCATCTCTGCGGCATCCAAGGCGACCAAGCTCGGCAAGGTCGCCAAGGCTGCGAAGTGGCTTCAGGGCAGCAGCGTCAAGCAGCAGATGGCGAAGAGTGCCGTCGCTGGCGGCTTTGCCGACCTGACCGTGTTCGAGGGCGACGAGATGCGTCTCTCGAACCTCATCGAGTCTGTCCCCGGCCTTGGCAACCCCATCACGGAGTTCCTCGCCACCAAGGAGGATGACGTTGACTCCTTGACTGGGCGACTCAAGAACGTCCTTGAGGGCGGCTTGGTGGGCACGGTGGCGGAAGGTGCTGTCCGTGGAGGCGTGGGCATTTACAAGATGGCTCGCGGAATGGCTGCTGCTGCCGATGTGGTCCGTGAGACCCGGCTCGCTGCTGAGGCTGGCAAGTCTGCCGAAGAGGTCTTTGCTGCCCGCGAGGCTGCGATCGAGCGAAACAAGAAGTGGCTTCAGGAAGTCCCCGAGGCGTCCGAGGAGTACCTCGCTGGTGCCGAGAGGAAGCTGGCTGAGGATGACGCCGTGATGAGCAGGCGTCGGTCCTCTCAGCCCGGCTCTGAGAAGCTCATCAACCGGGTGCTTCTGGATTCTGTCAGAAAGCGTGCAGCCGAGCAGGGGCTGGATCGGGAAGCGGCACAGGCGATCGAGAGCTTTGTGGCTCGCATTGGTCCGTCACTGTTCGACGGCACGACCCTGAGTGTCCGAAAGATGCAAGAGGGTGCCGCTGGTGCCTACGACTTCCTCGATGACATTATCGCCATCGCAAAAGATGTCTATGGAGGGGGCAGCGGTGACAAGACGTTCCTGCACGAAGCATGGCACATGCTCAGTCGCTACATGGACGATTCCACCGTCCAGCGGCTAGGCAAGGAATATGAGGAAGCAGCCGCCAAGTTTGCAAAGGACAACGGCATCAACCTTGAGGCGCTTCGAGGCAAGCCTTCCAACGTCTCGAAGCAGGTCAAGAAGCTGGTGGATGAGAAGGGGATCAACCCGGACGAAGCCTACGCAATGACCTCGCTGGACGAGTGGTTCGTCTGGAACATGGTCCGTGCCACCGAGAATACTGCGGAGCGTGAGGGCAGGCGGGGAATCTTCTGGGGTCTCAAGGACTTCGTGGACAACCTCGTCGTGAGCGTTCGCGGCAAGACCGCGATCGAGGATGTGACCGACAAGTTCTTCAACCGTGGCATGGAGAACCGTGCCCACCGAAGCCTCATGTCGGTCTACCGGCGTTCCCTTGAACAACGCTTGGCCCGCCCTGCGACTGCCGCAGACTTCCGTCTCGTTGATGAGAAGGCAGTCGATGATGTGCTGGCAGGAGGCGAAGACGCCGCAACGGCTTACTCGATCAAGCTGACTCCAGAGCAGATCAAGGATCTAGACCCCTCGATCCCGAGGAACGCTGACGGGAGCATTGACGAGGCCGCATTCAGGAAGACCCTGACCCAAGCGAGGGAGGACGGTGTAGTCAACTTGATGCCCATCCTTCGGGATGAGGGCATCGACCGTGCCGCTCTGGAGTACAGCGAACTGGTGAAGTCTGGCGGTCTTGGGAAGCCTGCCGCAATCAGCCAAGAGTCACAGCTTGAGGGCGTCATCACCCGCATCCGTCAGATTGTGGGGATGTCGCCAGAGGACATTGCCGCTCAAAGCGAAATGATCGGCAAGGAAGTCACAGCGTTGGTCGGAGCATTGTCAGAGGTCAGGGCAAGAAGCCTTGAGGTGCTTCAAAACCTGATTGATGCCAAGGCACCAGAAGAGAAGATCCGAGCCGCTGCTGAGGCATTCAGGGCGGTGTTTGCTGTTGACAGTGCGCAGAGATCGACGCTTGGCAGGGTGTTTGGTTTGCTGGACAACGGGCGTCTAGAAGTCATTGCCAATGACCCCGCCAGCCAAAAGATCCTCAACGAGATTCTTGGCGATTTGGATGTACCTATCATTCACCCAAATCCGAAACCATACGGCCCCATCAGCGACAAGCTCGGCAAGGCCGCTCGGACTGGACTCGACATCCTGCTGGAACTGTTCCGTAACTCGATCCTGTCGGGTCCAAGGACCACCACGGTCAACGTGGCTGGTAACCTGATGGGTGCTGCATCATTCCAAGCCGAGAGGACGGTTGGCGCTTGGGTTTCCGACAGGATCCTTGGGCGTCATGCTGCCGATGGTATGGATGTACTTGCGTCCAAGGAAGGGCGAGTGCTGATCGGGTATCTCGATCACATCACCGACCTGTTCGGGATGCTCTTCGGTAGAACCCCGAAGGGACCGACCAACGCTGCCGGGCGTCCTATTGCAGCAGCAAACGCTGCCGAGTCGTGGCGTCGTGAAGGTGCTGGCGTCACGCTGGCGGATCAGGCGTGGTCTGAGGGTGTCGAAGTCCGTAGGGGCATCTCGGCCCAGAGGCTGGGTCTGGGCACCAACCGAGTGGACTCGGCTGGCAAGCCTGTGCTTGACAGCATGGGTCGCCCGATCTTCGACCCTACCCCAGCCGGTCACTTCATCAACGTGATGGGCAAGATCGTGAACCTTCCTATGGCGGCTCTTGGAGTGACCGACGAGTTCACCTCGACGATGATCTCCAGAACCAATGCCAAGGAGATGATCCGACACGAACTTCGTGGTCGCCTTGCCACGATGTCTGCTGCGGATGTGGAGAACCACATCGAGAAGACCCTTGGTCAGATGTTCGATGAGAACGGGCGTTTGTACGGGCGGCGTGCCGTTGAGGAACGGGCGATCAAGCAGGCGATCTCCGAGGGGCTGGATCCAAAGTCTGCCGCATTCAAGGTGCGTGTCTCGAACCTCGTCGGCTACGGAGACGCCAAGATCGGATTTGAAGCGTTCGATCCTTCTATTGACGGGCTTGCTCGTCAGGTTGAACGTCGTGTTCGAGAAGCCACTTGGAAGACTGAACTGTCCGACATCGCCAACGATCCGCTTCGCGGCTTTGGAACCAAGTTCGTCGCCAACCTTGGCAAGTCTGCGTCCACCCTCGTCAGGAACGTCCCGGCTGCTGGGCTGATCCTCCCCTTCATCCGCACCCCAACGAACCTCATCACTTGGGCGTTGAACCGGAACCCGGCATCGCTGGTGTGGACTGGCATTAGGAACGACTGGTACAAGGCAAGCCCGGAAATGCAGGCTGAACTCATGGGTCGCCTTACGACCGGAGTCGCCTTCTACTCGTTCGCCACCGGCTTGGCTACGATGGGCACACTGACTGGTCGTGGTCCGCGTGACCCTGCCCTACGGCAGCAGCTTCGCGAATCCGGCTGGCAACCGTACTCGATCAAGGTCGGGGACACTTACGTCTCCTATGCCCGTGCCGATCCCTTCTCTACGATCATCGGCTTCGTGGCCGACCTTGCCGATGCTGCCCACAAGGTCGAGACCGGAGAGATCGATGGACTCACCGACATCGCTGCAAGCATCGTCGGCGTCTCCACCTCCGTCATCACGGACAAGACCTTCGTCGCCGGTCTCACGGCGATGCTCAACGCAGTCACTCGCCCTGACCTCTACGGCGAGCAACTCATCAAGCAGTACGCTTCTGCGGTCGTTCCGAACTTCTTTGCTCAGAGCCTCACGCCATTCTCCGAGGAGCTTGAGCGATCCCGTTCGGCTCTCGACGCGATCATGATGCGTATCCCCGGATGGGGAGACGATACCGTTGACAAGGTTCGCAATCCCCTTGGCGAGCCTGTGCTGCGAGAGAAGGGTCCGCTCGGCAACGTCACCGACCCGATCAATCCCTTCTCGATTTCCACAGTCAAGAACGATCCGCTCAACCAAGAGTTCATCCGTCTGGGGCGAGCGGTCAGTGCGCCTCGTCGTACTCTCAACGGGGGGATCGATCTGTGGGACTTCCGCAACTCAAAGGGGCAATCCGCCTACGACCGTTACCAAGAGTTGACCTCCGAGGTCAGCATCGGCTCCAAGGATCTCCGCAGCAGTCTGCTGTCGATGATCGGCCAGAGGCGATACCAAGCGCTTCCAGATGCGGATGTGGAGGGAATGGAATCACCAAGGGCGGGGCTGCTCCGCTCGGAGATCGGACGCTACCGACGCAAGGCGTTCTCCCGTCTCCTTGAAGAGTTCCCTGATCTGGCTCGGCGGTATCAGGAAGTCAAGTCTCGCGGAGGGTAAACGATCATGGCGTTGTCATATCAGACCTACAACGGGAACGGTGCAACGGCTACGTTCTCGTTGGCGTTCACTGGCGGAGGGCCGCTCCGCAAGGATCACGTTGCAGTGACAGTCAACGGAGTCACCAAGACTCGCGGTGTTCACTACGACATCGATAATGCGTTGGCAACGCTCACCTTCGTTGCTGGTTCAATTCCAGCATCGGGTGAGAAGGTGGTCATCAAGCGGACCACGCCGTTCACCGAATCGACTCGCGTTGTTGACTTCGTGTCTGGATCCGTACTGACTGCTAAGGATCTCGACGATGCAAACGTGAGCAACCTGTACGTTACTCAGGAGAACGCAGACAAGAATGTGCTTGTCTACAATCCTGTTACTGGCAACGTAGATGGCGGCGGAGTTGTTGTCACAAACGTTGAATTTGACTTCGGCACAATTTGACCTTTGGACGCAAAAATGGATCATAACCCGGAAAATAGCGTGCTTGTCGCCATCGGCAGGCTAGAGGGAAAGATGGATTCATTGCTGTCCATGCAGCATAGATTCGAGTCAAAACTCGAAATACACGACAACAGATTGAGAGACCTTGAGAACCACAAGGCGTACTCGCTTGGGATCGCGGCTGCGGTCGGTTCTGCAATGTCCTTGATTATCTCCTACGTCTGGAACAAGAGTCTCTGATGGAACGCAAGATCCTTGAGGAGCTTCACGACGTTCTGGTGAAGGAACTGCTGGAGCGGATCAAGAGCGGCACTGCAACTCCTGCTGATCTCAATGTGGCCCGCTCGATGCTCAAGGACAACCATATCGATTGCGTGGCAGTACCTGAAAGTCCGTTGGCGAAGCTGGCGTTGACCATGCCGTTCGACGATGACAAGATGGATGTCATGCGGAGCAAGGCGTTTGGGACCGGATAAGCGTCTCCTCGACTTCCGCAACTTCTTGTGGCTGGTCTGGAAGCACCTCAACCTCCCTGACCCGACTCCGATCCAGTACGACATTGCGGAGTACATCCAGACCGGACCCAAGCGTCTGGTCGTGGAGGCGTTCCGTGGAGTCGGCAAGAGTTGGATCACATCCGCTTTCGTGATCCACCAGCTTCTGCTGGACCCGACGAAGAACATCCTTGTGGTGTCGGCGTCGAAGAGCCGTGCAGACGATTTCTCGACGTTCACGTTGAGGCTCATCAACGAGATCGATCTGCTGTCTCACTTGCGTCCGCAGGAGGGTCAGCGGAACTCGAAGATCGCCTTCGATGTCGGCCCTGCTCCAGCAGCACACGCTCCCTCAGTGAAGTCCGTGGGCATCACGGGGCAGCTCACTGGATCGCGTGCCGACCTGATCGTGGCCGATGACGTTGAGTCAGCGAACAACTCGATGACTCAGGTCATGCGGGACAAGCTGTCGGAGACGGTCAAGGAGTTCGATGCCGTCCTGAAGCCTGACGGTCGAATCATCTATCTGGGCACGCCTCAGACCGAGCAGAGCCTGTACAACGCTCTCCCTGAGCGTGGGTACAAGATCCGGGTCTGGCCTGCCCGCTATCCGTCTGAGAAGCAGATGGAGGTCTACGGGGACCGCTTGGCTCCCGTGGTGGCCGAGGCTTGGGTTGAGGACAGGGTGGGTCATCCCACCGATCCTGCTCGGTTCGGTCTAGAGGATCTGATGGAGCGTGAGGCGTCCTACGGACGTTCAGGCTTCAACCTCCAGTTCATGTTGGACACCTCGCTGTCCGACATGGAGCGGTATCCGCTCAAACTCAGCGACCTGATCGTGATGGATATCCATGACGATGTGGCTCCTGAGCGTCTCATCTGGGGATCCAGCAGCGACCTTGTGGTCCGCGATGTCCCCTGTGTCGGGTTCAACGGGGACAAGTACCACCGTCCTGCACGGGTGCAGGGGGACTACATCCCGTACACCGGCAGCGTCCTTGCCGTTGACCCCTCCGGTCGAGGCTCGGACGAGACGGCAATTGCGGTCGCCAAGATGTGCAACGGGGTGGTCTACATCCCCGAGGCGGGCGGCATCGCTGGTGGCTACTCGGACTCCGCCCTCAAGGCGATCGCTGAGACTGCCAAGCGGCACAAGGTGAACTACGTCATCGTCGAAAGCAACTTCGGTGACGGCATGTTCACGCAGCTTCTGACTCCGGTTCTGCGGGCGATCTATCCCGTGACCGTCGAGGAGGTCCGTCACTCCAAGCAGAAGGAGAAGCGGATCATCGACACCCTTGAGCCGGTGATGAACCAGCACAGGCTGGTCGTGTCTCCTTCGGTCATCAGGGCCGACTGGGAGTCCACCAGAGACCTTCCGACAGAGAAGGCTTTGGGCTACCAGCTTTTCTATCAGATGACCCGTGTCACCAAGGACAGGGGGTCTCTGCGTCACGATGACCGTCTCGACGCCTTGTCGATGGCGGTCGGCTACTGGACCGAGGCGATGGCTCAGGATGTGGAGGCCCGGATGGAAGGGCTGAAGCAGGAGCGGTTGCTGAAGGAGATGGACAAGTTCACTGATGCGTACTTCAAGAGCCGGGGCGAAGGTCGCCCCAGCCATGAACTCACATGGATGGAAAGGTAAATGGCACGCAATCACCCACCGTTGAAGCTGCGGCGTGGCACCGAGGCGGCAATCCTCGCTGCCAACGTCTCCGACTTCGAGGTCGGTGAGCCGATCTTCGCTCAGGACACCGGCAAGCTCTTCATCAAGACCAACGCCGGGACTCTGGAGGAGATCAGCGGCACTGCCGAGGCGGCTGCAACGTGGGGACAGATCACTGGAACGCTGTCCAACCAGACCGATCTTCAGAATGCTTTGAATGCCAAGGTAAACCTTGCGGATCTCCCCGAGGACGAGAACGGCGACCTTGACATCGCTCAAGAGTCCACGTTGCTGGGCTTCTCGTCCACGCTGACCACGGTGCAGGGAAACCTTGCACAGACTCAGGCAGACCTTGACACGGCTGAGGCAACCCTTGCATCCACAGCAGCGATCACGCTGACGAGGGCAGAGGCGTCCAGTGGATACCTCTACTTCACCACCAGCGGGATCAGCGGGGTGCCGGGAACGTGGTCGATTCAGTCCCCGGTGTTCGCTGATCCTGCGGTCATTGACGGTGGAGGAGCGGACGCGGATCAGGGCGACTAAACGATGCCTACCAGAATCTATCACCGCTACGACTCTCTAGCGAACTGGAACACAGCCAAAGCTGCTGGCGGCGGGAAGCTTCTGAAGGGCGAGCTTGGGATCGTGTGGTCGGTGGTTGGCAGCAACACGCAGTATGTGGGCTACGTTGGAACCACAGATGCGTCCGGGGGTGTAGCGTTTGATGCCTGCCCAATCCTGTTCCGTGCCTTGATTCCAAACATTGGAACTCCGGGGGTGGATGCTGACTCCTTCGAGCCTTTGATTGTCAAGTCTCAAGCATCTATCGCTGCCGGGTCAACGGTGGCATGGAACGCCACAGACAACGTGTGGGAGCCTACAGGGTCCGTGCTGACGCTTGAGTCATATCCCACTGCCGATGGCACGGTGGTTTGGGACCAGTCTGAAGAGAAGTTCGTGGTCGGGGCAGCAGTGTCTTCGGTTGAACTGGATGGCGGCTCCTACTGATGACCACCAGAATCAAGCTCCGCTCTGACCAAAGAGCGACATGGCGAGGAAACACGCCGCAAAATACGCTCAACGGGGGGGAAGTGGTTATTGCCCTAGAGGGATCGTCCGCTTTAGGGCACCTAGGAACCAGCGATCAGCAGCCGTTTGCAAACACAGCGCTTCTTGGTGCCGGGGACACGGAACTCAATAGCAGTCCCTTGGTGTATGGCACTCTTGGAGAACCGGCAGACGGTGCGATGATTGGGTTTGAGGGAGGAGTGTGGAAGGCAGACTCGACAGCCATTCAGTGGAACACCGGCACCGCATCTGGTGCGGTTATCTACACCGACAGCACCGACACATGGTCAACGAACGCCGCTCTCACCATCATCACCGATGCTGATGGCGGCACGTTCACCGGATCGTTCGTTGCTCCGTCGTTCAGCGCGTCGTACGACCCAACGATCGGAGAGCCATAATGAGTCAGACGCTCTCCCTTGAGCCGGGCAAGTACATCTTGTTCATCACGCCGCCGGTGGCGGGCGTTGACTTCACCGGCACGCCGACGCCGAGCGTTTCGTACCAGTGGCGCAAGAACGGCACCGCGATCTCAGGCCAGACTGCCGCAACGATCACCGGCGTCTGGGTCGAGCAGTCTGGCGGCACCGTGGATCTTGTCGATGGCGACACGATTTCGATCGACATCATCCTCACGAACCCGGTGCAGGTCACAACCAAGACCGTCTCGGCGGTGATCGATGCTTCGATCCCGGCCCCAGTCATCAGTCCGATCTCGATCCGCTTGGTGTCAGCACCGAACGATCCCGTATCCACGATACCGAACGACAGCATCG
>Ga0099846_1001189_pt1 | contig 10819 bp, 20 predicted proteins | sample CB_VirMetaG_FD_78180 | JGI IMG/M metagenome (GOLD analysis project Ga0099846, IMG submission 78180) | Freshwater to marine saline gradient viral communities from Chesapeake Bay - CB_1504_1 Viral MetaG | ecosystem: Environmental > Aquatic > Marine > Coastal | place: USA: Chesapeake Bay... | reverse complement strand
TTTTCGTCCCATTGTTTGACGCCCTCGATGTCCATCGTTTTATGGTTCGATCCCACAAACGCTTCGACAAAAGCGGTCACAGCACCCCGATGGTTTTTTGCGATCCAGTGAAGCGCGGCACGGTGGTCCTCGATCTCGTAGCGGTGGACCGTCCGCATGCCCTTGACCTTGTCCTTCTGCTTGGCGCTGGCTTCCTCGGCCGCACGCTGCGCCAGGGCGGCTTTCTCGGCGGCTTCGCGCTGTGCTGCTATGTCGGACGCCTGGGCGGCCCGTGCGGCCTCCTCGGCCTCCCTGCGCGCCTTCTCTGCAGCCTCCCATGCTGCGCGCTTCTCTGCCTCCTTCTGGGCGGCCAAGGCGCGCTTGAAGGGGTCTTGGCATGCGACCAGGCCTTTGATGATCCGATCGAGGTCGTCCTGCGTCGGCTTCCAGCGCGCCACCTCTGCCTTCCAAACCTCGTGCAGCGGCTTGGTGGCTTCGTCGCGCGCGGCGTTCAGGTCTTTCAGCGCGCCCTTGATCGTCTTGAGCAGGGCGTCCGTGGCCTTCAACTGCTCCTCGTTCTGGATCGGCTCGCCGTCGAGCCAGTTCTGCGCCTCCTCGATCGCGTCGCCGTAGGGTGCAAGGGCTTCGTCTATTGGGTCGGGCGGGTTGTTTCCGCCAATTGCAAGTCGTGGGTCAGTGGTCATGGTTTCCTCCAGTCTTTGGGTTTCTGTCGTGCTTGATAATTTGGGTCTTCAGCTTTGCGCCTTTGATGGATGGCCCAAGGGCTGTTTTCACCAGTTCTCGCTTTGAATGCGGCTTTTACCTTGGGGAAATTCTGATTTTCCTTTCGCGTTCCCCATCTGAGGTTTTCCGCCCTGTTGTCGGTTGGCTCTTCGTTCAGATGCAGGACGATGTGCTTTGCTGTTGGCGCTGGCCCATGAAATGCCTCGCAGACAAGGCGGTGAACTTTGTATGTTTTCCCCAGCCTCCTAATGATCATCCGCCTTCCACTTTCGTTTCGGCCTGTTGATGTTTTTTCTTCTGACCCGAATGTCGGAGCAGTCTTGTATGTGCGCTTTCCGCCGCCTGGCATCTCTGCCTCTTGGCGTTTTGGTGGCAACCAGACGCGCCCGATTGATGATGCGAGAGCGCCCGGTATGCTTGGGATTGGTTTCCAGATTTCTTGTTCCATGCACCTAGTATGGGATATGATCCCCGTCTAAGTCAACAGGGGAACCCGTCGGCTTGCTCAGGCGCTCCTTGGCGGCGTCCTTGGCGGCGATCACCTCTGCGCTGGCTGCCACCGGCTTCGGGATGCGCCCCCAGCGTTCCTTGAGGTCGTCTAGGCTGTCAGCGGCGTCGAGATACTCCTTCGCCTTCTGGGTGGCCTCTGCGTCGGGCTCCTGCGGCTTCTGCTGGCGCTGTTCCTGCTTTAATGGTGCCTTGGCGGCCGCGTTGCCGTCGTCGTCCTCTGGCGCGATGCCAGCCATTGCCATCAGCCCGTAGCGGCGGGCGTAGGTGACCGCCGAGCCATAGCCCTGCATGTCGTTCTTGTTGACGATCAGCGGCACCCGGCATGTGAGGCTTTCACCGCTTTCGCCGTGGATCAGGGTCGTCTCGACATAGCGGCCGTGCTCGTTCTCGCCGGTGGGCTGGATCAGGGCGATGCCAGCCTCGTTGAGCGCAGGCAGGCAGGCGTCCATGACGTTGCCAAGGTCTGCATACTTGCTGCGGAAGTGCGGGTTGTTGGCCTGCTTGAGCGCTTTGCCCATGTTGGTCTGCGCCTTAGCCAGTGCTGTTGCGATGCCTTTCATGTCAGAACCCCAGTCCGTAGCCGATGATCAGGAAGGCGTAGCCTCCGCCGAAGATCGCGATGACGCCGATCAGGTCGCCGATAAAGTCTCGAATTCGCATGTCAGTTCCTCCAATTGAGTGCTTCGAACGCCGCGCGCGCTTGCTCGACGCGCTCGGGTGTGTGGTGCTTTGGTGCCGACAAGACCGCTTTGGCCTCGTCGAGTTCTTTCTTCTTGTCGTTGAAGCGGGTGGCCAGCTTGGCGCACTCCATCATGTTTCTGCGGCGGCCCATCACCAGCCCGTCGCGGTGGCGCACCTCCCAGTGCTGCGGCCCGCAGAGCCAGCCCTGAAAGGCACCGACCGAAAACTTGTGGCGCTCGGTCATTCGTCGCCCTCGATCTCGCCGGAGCCGTGGCAAATTTCGCAGGTGTCGATCACCTCTTTGAGGTATCCGCCGTTGACGTAGTCGATGACCGCTTCCTCGTAGGCGCAGACGCCTTCGCCGTCGCATTCAGGGCAGGTGATCGTGCGCGCTTCGTGTTCTTCCTGCTCGTGCAGGTGGCGGTTAAGAGCGTCGAGGTTTCCGTCGGTGTTCATGCTGCGGCCTTTGCTTTGATAACGGGCAGCAGGCGCTGCGCGGTGTCAACAGCCTTGGCGAAAGCGCTGTCCAGATCGCGGCACACTTTGTCGCGCAGAAAGCCCTCATAAAAGCGGCCAACAGTGTCGGCCCATTCTTTGCCGTATGGCTTGTCAACGTGCATGAGGTAAACGTTTAAGGCATCGTATGCGGTCATGGTCATCTCCTTTGCGTCTACCATTGGTCTACCTTTCCACTGCGTTTCTTGCAAGCATAAATTTGCGCTTGAGCAAAAAAAGGTGCCGCGCTATGCTGTTCGCATGGAAAACAAACCCGCACACATCGCCTTGGCCGATCACATCCGCGCACGGTGCATCAGAAAGCAGGACTTCGCCAAGCTGGTCGGGGTTCGGAACGATCACCTATCGCGCTGGCTGGCTGGCAAGGTTCGGCCAGAGCGGCCTGCGCGCATGCTCATCGCCCTGGTCACAGATGGCGCTGTGCCGACGGAGGCTTGGGAATGAAGGTTCTTGTCGCTTGCGAATACTCTGGAAGGGTGCGTGATGCCTTTCGCGCCAGAGGACATGACGCAATTTCCTGCGATTTTCTGCCGACCGAAGTTCCGGGGCCGCACATTCAGGGCGACGTGATTGCATTGCTGTCGCAGCCTTGGGACTTGGTGATTGCTCACCCGCCCTGCACCAGGCTTTGCAACAGCGGTGTCCGGTGGCTGGCAGAGCGCGACTTGTGGCAGGACATGCGTGAAGGCGCGGCGTTCTTCCTTGCCTGCCTGAGCGCCAATGCGCCGCGTGTCGCGGTCGAGAACCCCGTGATGCACAAGTATGCGCGCGAAATAGTCGGTCGCTGCCCTGATTTCACAGTGCAGCCTTGGCAGTTTGGCGACCCGGCCAAGAAGCGCACATGCTTCTGGACGCGGGGCCTGCCGCCTCTGACGCCGACAAGCACGATGACAGCGGCGGACGCGCGGGCAGACTGCCACTTGGCCAGCCCCGGCCCGGATCGCTGGAAGGAACGGTCGCGGACATATCAGGGCATCGCAGACGCGATGGCGGCGCAATGGGGATGAAGATGCAGCCCCGCTTCGCCCGCAAGAACCCGCGAAATAAATATGGCGCGAAAAAAACGCAGGTCGGCGAGATCAAGTTCGACAGCAAGAAGGAAGCGACGCGGTGGATGGAACTTCAGCTTCTTGAGCGCGGCGGCGAGATCAGCGACCTTCGCCGCCAGGTGCGCATTCCGCTCATGGGCCAGCACAGGCCGCTCTACACGCGCACAGGGCGAAAGATGGTGATGACGGTGGACTTTGCCTACATTGATGACGGGATCGAGGTGCTGGAAGACAGCAAGGGCGCATGGACGCGCGACTTCGAGGTGCGCTACGCTGTGGCGATCGCAATGGGCCTGAACTTGAGGATCACATGAGAGATACGTTGCTCAGCTATCTTCGGATCATTCCAGCGGCAAAAACCGAGATGATTGCCGAAGATCTTGGTTTGCCTCAGCGCGGCGTGCAGGATGCGCTGCACCAGATGGACGACGACGGGGAGGTGATCATGCGGCAAGGATGGTATCGGATCAGCGAGGCCGCGAAGATGCGGCTTGGCAAAAGGGTCGATCAGGAGTAAGAAGAGCGGGCGGGGAGCGCTTGCAACGCTCGACCCGCCCAAGTAAGCCGCAGCGGGGGAGGAACCGCTGAAATCGGCATAACGCATTTCACGGATGCGTTGAACGCAGCATAACACTGCGGGCGGCGTCTCCACAACACGAAAGGAGGTGCCTTGATGCACAGCTTTGACCCACAGATCGCAGCGCGCGTTGGCGTGAACGCTGCGGTGCTCTACCAGAACATTGTCTGGTGGTGCGCGAAGAACGCTGCGAACCGGCGCAACGAGCACGATGGCAGGTTCTGGACCTACAACAGCGTGAAGGCGTGGGCTGAATTGTTTCCATACCTGACCGGATCGCAGATCAGGCTGGCCCTTGAGAAGCTGGAAAGCGAAGGGCTGATCCTGTCAGGGACGTTCAACGAGGTCGGCTACGATCGCACCAAATGGTATTGCCCTTCTGAGCAAATCCATTTGTCAGAAAACGCAAATGGAATTGCGAGAAATCGCGAACCTATACCAGATGGTAAACCAGTTCATAAACCAGATGTTACCCCCCTGCCCCCCAAGGGGGGACGCGCCGAGGCAAACGAAATATCCGAAACGCTCTGCGCCTGGGCTTCGCCAGATGCCGTCGCCAGCTTCATCGCCTATCGGAAGCGAACCAAGGGCAAAGCGCTGACGCTCACGGCGGCCAAGAGGCTCGCCAGCAACCTTCAGGAAATCTTTAACGCAGGGGGAGACACCGATGACGCACTCGGTCTCGCAGAGGAACGCGGCTGGCAGTCCGTCAAGCCGGAATGGTATTTCAACGACAAGCAGCGCGCTGACCGAGGAGCAAATCGACCGGGGTCTGGAATGGCTGCGGCGTTTGCCGCGGTTGCCGCAAGATCAACTCCCCGCCAAGGCTGACGTCGAGCGCGTCTCTGGCAAGCTGATGGTGCCGGTCGAGCCGGTGTGGTGCCTGGCCCGCGTCGCTGCCCTTCTCAGCCCTTACTACGAGAAGGAAACCCCGCAGGCTGTGCGCGAGATGGAGGCCGAGGACTGGCGCGAAGCACTGGCCGAGTTTCCGCGCTGGGCGATCGAGCGCGCGGTGCGCTGGTGGAAAAGCGCAGACAATCCCGATCGTCGGAAGCGTCCGCTCGAAGGCGACATCGCTGCCAGGTGCCGGGTCGAGATGAACGGGGTGCCTTCTGCGGTCCAGATGCTCGAACTGCGCCGCAACGGCCGCGACTTCACGAAGAAGGAAGAGCCGCGCGAGCGCATTTCACCGGAAAGTGCTGCTGAACTTCTGCGCGAAGCTGGCTTTGCGCCGCGCCAGATGCCGACATAAATTGCGGTAGGCGCAAAAAAAACCTCGCACTGTTCGCAAAAATGTGTAACTGTGCGAGGGCAATCAACGGAGGCAGAAATGGCATCGGTAAACAAGGTGACGATCCTTGGAAACCTCGGGCGAGATCCTGAGGTGAGGACGTTCCAGAACGGCGGGAAGATTTGCAGCCTGCGCGTGGCGACAAGTGAAACATGGCGCGACAAGCAGTCTGGCGAGCGCAAAGAGCGCGTCGAGTGGCACAGCGTTTCGATCATGGTCGAGGGGATTGTGAAGGTCGCGGAGCAATACCTGCGCAAGGGTTCGAAGGTCTACATCGAGGGCCAGCTTGAAACTCGCAAGTGGCAGGATCAAAGCGGGGCGGATCGTTACAGCACGGAGATTGTGCTGCGGCCCTTCAACAGCGCCCTGGTGCTCCTCGACAAGCGAGATGGCGATGGCGGTGCGCGCGAAGATCAAGGCGGTGGCTATGAGCAACAAGAGCCGCGCAATGATGACCTGGACGGGGAGATACCGTTCTGATGGCGCAGATCGACATCACCAAGGAGCGCGCAGGCATGTTCCTGATGGCGCTGGCAAACGCAGAGCCTGGCGACGAGGTGATTTACCACGTCGGCGAGCATGCGGCTGGAGCCCATAAGAGGGACGCTCTTTCGGCGCAGGAGGCTGGCCACTGCCTGCTTTACCAGCGCCGCATGGGGGAGCGCAGCTTCGCTTACATCGCCCGCAAGCCAAAGGGGAAGAAATGAAGCCTTGGCAGCCAGGCGATCCGGTTGGAATGGGTGAGGTCTACCTGCCCGACAATAAAACCCGCGCTGCCTATGGCAAGGCGTGCAGGGCTGCGGTGATCGACAGCGCCGCCAGGCACGCGATTAACCTTCCGGCGCTGCAGAGGCGACGGGATTTCATCAACAGCTATCCGGCCGATGCGCGTGATGCGCTGAAAGACCGGGTGCGAGAACTTTGGGAGGAAAGGAATGGAAGCCAATGACCGACACAACACCCGAAGCCGTTGATTGGGATGATATTCCAGATACGCCAGAGCAGCGCGCATTAATTGCTGCGCACAATGCGGAAATGAAGCGTGCCTATCCAAACTTGATTGATCTTGACAGCCTATCCGCACAACTCGCCGAGTGCGAAGCACGACTTCTAAAGGTCACGGCTGAACGGGAAGAAGAAAATCTTAAGTTTCAAATGGCTAACACAGCTTGGGACCAAGAGACTGCTACTAGAAAAGTAGCCGAAGCCCAAGCCGCCACCGAACCCGTGCTATTTAAGGATATGACGGACGCTGAACAAGGTGCGTTGTTGCTGGCCAAGCACAGGGGTGAGGCTATCCAAAGATTTGGTGATATGGGTGATTGGTTGAGGTGTAATCCTACGTTCAATCCAGATAGTGCATACCGCGTGGCACCCCCAAAGCCAAAGATTGAGCATGTGCGTGAAAAGGCTTGGTTTCGCACTCAAAAAGTCACCGTGTGCTTCACCACGATAGACGGTGTAGTCGACATCGCGTCTTACCGATTGGAGCCAAGAAATGATTGACGCCAACCCCGCAAGGATCGCCCTCGCAGAACTGAAAGGACATGACGATGGCCAAGCACTTCACGCAGGATGAAGTCGTCGCCCGGCTTCACAGCATCATCCGAACCCGCACGCAGGCAAGCCTTGCTGACGAGATCGGCGTATCGCGCAGCTTCCTGAACGAGGTCATCAAGGGCACCCGCCCGCCCACCGGCAAGATACTCGATCACCTCGGCCTTAAGGCCCAGACCGTTTATATGAAAGCAAAGCTATGATCCCGCCAGAACACCATGTCGTCGGGATCAACCTGATTTACAAATCCGGCTCAGTCTCTCGCTGGCACGCAAACCCCGACGTGCCAGCGCAAAGCCTGGCCGATCACCAATGCCGCGTCGCGCAGATCATCTTGTTCTTCTGGACCAAGGCGCCAGCATCATTACTCTACGCGGCACTGCACCACGACTGCGGCGAGATGATCACCGGGGATGTGCCAAGCCCCGCCAAGGACGCCAACCCCGCCCTCAAGGCCGCCCTGTCGCAAGCAGAGGCAGACGCGCGCCTCTCGATGGGCATCTCGTCCTTCGTGGCAGACTTCCCCATGCTGCGCTTCGCTGACCGCTTGGAGGCCTACACCTACGTTGCGCTGCACTGCCACCACCTTCTCGGCCAGCCCGAATGGGTGAGAGCCATTGCGGAACTGGGCGAGATGGCAGACGCCCTTGGGGTCTCCAAGCGGCTGGTGGAGTGGTTCGCGCGCTGAACACTTGCGACAATTGCCAAAAATGATTACCATGCCGTCCAGCGACCCGTGCCGTCATGCCGGAGAGAGAAGGTGGAAAATGGCCAAAAAAAGCAATGCAGGCAGACCGTCAGACTATACGCCCGAGATCGTCAAAAAGGCTTGGGCCTATGCGAACGGCGGGTGGAAAAAGGCGGGCGATCCTGTTCCCAGTGTGGCTGGCTTGGCATGCGAAATTGGCTTGAGCCGTGAAACTCTTAGGCTATGGTCAAAAAACGAAGAGAACGAATTTTTTGGCATCTTAAATAAAATCGCCCAAGAACAAGAGCGTAACTTGGTCAGGGGCGGCTTGGGCGGAGACTTCAATGCGGCCATCACCAAGATGATGATGACCAAGCACGGTTATTCTGACGCCACCAAGAACGAACACAGCGGCCCGGATGGCGGAGCAATCCCGGTCGAGATCAAGCGCACGATTGTTGATCCAAGAGGAACGTGATGGACAGACTGGCCGAGATGGATGAATACGACAGCATGTTCGGCCGCCGCTTGGTCGATGATGACTTTCTCGCTGCTGGTTACACGCCCCAAGAGGTTCAGGTTTATCGCGGCTCGATCGTTCAGCCATCTCTGACAGCCCAAAACCGCGCCGCAATGGAAGCGCAGTATGGAACGCTGCAAGCGCCCGATCCGACGCTGCGCCAGCGTGGCGCTGCCCGAGTTCAGGACAGGCTGATCAGCGCAGGCCTCGATCCATATGTGGCTGGATCATACAGCCGACGCATTCTGGGTGACACCGCGCCGACCGATGGCGGCCTGGGCATTGGCCTTGCAGACTTCTCGCCCCTCGGTGTTATCTTCGGCGTTCAGGAGGGCTCTCGCACGGCAATGCAGGGATACCAGCAAGGCGATCCGGTCCAGATGGGTTTGGGGGCGCTGGAGGCTGGTCTTGGCATTCTTGAGGCAACGCCGCTGACCAAGGCAATTGGACGCGGCATTGCCGAGACCGCATCGAGGATGGACCCCAACACGCTCTACAGCGTCTTTGGCCCTCCAATGGGCACGAGATCGCCCTTGCGCGCTCCTGAGACTGGTGGCGGCTCTGGACGGCCCCCGGTGACGTTTGATGACGTTGATCGGGCAATGCGGGAAGAGCCTACAGTCAATCAGCCTATTGACCAACAGCCTGTCAGCGCCCCTCGAATTACGCCAAGTGACCTTGAAGGCGCTCGTATCATCCCAACGGTTGCAGACTTGACGCGCGCTGGTGGGTTCTACAAGGGCATAGACAGCTCCTTGATTGATGTTCCTGAAGTCATGATGGGCGGGCCTGGCTTTCCGTTGCTGCCGTCTAGCCAACAGAACGGTTTAATTTGGGCTGTTCAAGGCAAAGGGATTGGCACCAAGAAAGCTGGCAAAGGCGCAGATCTGATTGCGGTTACCGCTATGAACCCGACAAGCCACAGATCAAACATCAGCTTTATCAATTCGCTGATCAAGACGACCGACGCATATGTCAGAGATGGGCGTATTGGCGACAACGTTATCAGCGCGCTTGATGATGCAATCCGACAGGCTGGGGCCGGTGGTGACCAATCTTTGGTTGGACTGGCTCGTTTCCCGGGCTTCAAAAGCCCGAATGCTCAAGAATTTATAAACAACGCGACCTTCCAGGAGCGCAGCCGTATTGCCTCTGTCATTGGCGCGAAGGAAATGCAGGAAGCTGGCGCACCAAACGTGAACCGTGTTTTGGAGGCGACGGTAGATCCAAAATATGCAGGCGCTAACCCGCGCGACACGCTTCTGTTCATTGAACCGGATTTCAGCCTGCCGCCGGTAGACCTTGCCGCAGAGGGTTTGCCTGTCCACCCAAGCTATCGGTACGGCATTCGTGGCCGTGTTTTCGGCGCTTTGGATCAGAACATCTCGACGTTTGAGATGTTCCCAACATTCTGGGGCGAAAAGAATATCAACGCCTTTGGCGAGGGCTTTAACACAGGTGGCCGCCGAGCGTTCGATATGTCTTTGCCAATTGAGGAGGTGACGGGTGAGCATGTCCGCAACCTTGAGCGCATCATGACCACAGAGGCGGCTAGAAACACAAACCTCACGGCCATTGACACACGCCTTCTGGTTAACTCTCTCACCGACAATTGGAAGCCTACAACCACGTCAGTCAAAGCTGGTGGTGCATCTCCGCAGGCGTTTGTTGACGCCATCCAGAACAACAAATATCGCCCGGCTCTGACAAATTATACGCCGCAGGAAGTCAAGGCCGGTGCGCGATCTGGAGACCTCGTTGCATATCAGTTGGGAGATGACGATGTTTTCTTTGCGTTGGACGCAAAGCCAGACTATTCTTGGGCCGGTGTTGATATGATGCCTGGTGACAAGGCTTTGGTCGGTGTTGTGAGCAACGCGCCAGGCTCAAGAGGAACTGCGGCTCCTAGTGTCATTGCAAAGGCGCTTGATGAAGGCGCAAATATACTCGATGCCTTTGCTGTGCCGTCTGAGAGTTTTCCAGATGGTTTCTTGCCTCAGTATTATGGTGAATTCGGGTTTGAAGAAGTCGGGCGCGTTCCGTTCGACAAAGATATGTATGTGGCCGATCACGGTGAACTTGCTTATGAGGATTTACTTCAAGCATGGCGCTCTGATGGTTGGGATGAGAGTCAGGGCATGCCGCCCGTAATCGTAATGAGATGGAATGGATCAGATGCAGACAGAAGAGCAACGGTTGCAGGAATTCGCGGAGCAGGTGCGCCGAGCCATCGGGCCGAAACTAGAGGAATTGTCGCCCAGGCAAGAGGATCTTCTGGACGCATCTCTGACGAAGCTGTTCAACCTCAACCGCCCAGTGACGGACGCGGAGTTGCAGGGCAGGCTGGACCTAGTGACGAATTTCGTCTCTCCGGCAGGGCAAGAAGAGGTGCAGAAGGTATATTGGGACTTACGCCTCAACAACTCCAAAACCAAGGCATCCCAGAAGACCAAATCCAGCAATTGATGCAACTGCGTAACGTCGAGCAATGAAACTGGACATCCAGACGCCACGTTGGGCAAAGCCGATCCTTGACCGCGAGAACGCCCGCTATGTCGGCGCATATGGCGGGCGGGGCTCGGGCAAGTCGTGGTTCTTCGCCGAGTGGATCGTGGAGCGCTGCGTGATGCGCCGCACCGACGTGGTCTGCGTCCGCGAGGTGCAGAAGTCGCTCAAGCAGTCGGTCAAGAAGCTGATCGAGAACAAG
>Ga0099846_1001185_pt1 | contig 10835 bp, 14 predicted proteins | sample CB_VirMetaG_FD_78180 | JGI IMG/M metagenome (GOLD analysis project Ga0099846, IMG submission 78180) | Freshwater to marine saline gradient viral communities from Chesapeake Bay - CB_1504_1 Viral MetaG | ecosystem: Environmental > Aquatic > Marine > Coastal | place: USA: Chesapeake Bay... | reverse complement strand
TCATTTGAAATTAACAAGCAAGAATATATCCTTGTGTTCTTCACATATGGAGGATAATACTGGTTTGGTGCAATGAAAAATCTATATTGAAAACCAGAGATTGGAACATTGGTAAATCTATCAATAAAATCTTCTGCCGCTTTGAAGATCACACCAGACTCGACACGGATGCGTTGGTTCTTATTGAGTCGATAGAAATCCTGAATGTTATCGTCACACACCCAGTGCTTCTGTGCACCAATAGAGATTGCATGATCCCACGCATAATTTCTTGCACGACCAGGACCATCACCGTGATTGGAGAAAGGTGCAACAATCAATGTTACATAGTCCTTTGTGCCATGTGTAATCAAGGATTTTTGATATGCTTTCTCATCTTGTGGTTCAATGATGATGTAATGAGGTACCTTCATACGTGCAAGTGATCTCGAAGTGTATGAAGTATCAGCACGACCTTTAGACACAATATAGACTGGATTTTTAGGATTTGTCATCTACAAACCACCTTTTTAGACTGTTCTCATCCTTACTCAAGTGTGGATACCACATGCTTTTTGTTTTAGATGATATTGTCTGATCCGTATCAACACTTTTATATTTTGCAACAAATTCTTTGAAATCTTTTTCATTCCTAAAATGAAGATATATCGTCTTATATGTCTTTTTCTCTTCTTGAATAAACTCGGGCATATCTACCCAAAGTCTTTCTGATTCCTTTTGAATTTCTGGTAGATCATCAAAAAGTTTTCCGGATTCTTCAATCTCGACTTTCTTGTCTAGAAAATTGTCATATACAGTACTCTCTTTGATTTTTGTCATTTATCACCTCAAGATATAACACTGAAATTCTTTTTCTTTTTAAATCGATACACCTTCTTGAACTTATCAAACATCTGGTCTTTATGTGAGATTACAAAGACATTCGTATCACCCACGAGGGACCACATGATTTTGAGAAATTCATCTGTTCCTGATTCATCTAATGAACTATCAAAAATCTCATCGAAGATAAGAAGATTTGTACTAGCACTGTTTTTTAGTTTAGCAATGGCTCTCCATGTCAATAGTAATGCAAGATCAATTCGTGTCTTTTCACCTTCTGAGAAATTCTGGTATGCAAAATCATCTCGATATCTAGACTTGATCGTTTCATCAAAGTTTTCATCCAAAGTAAAATTCACAAAGAAATTCATTTGGCTCAGATACTTATTGATCATTTTGTTTATCACAGGAAGATATTGTTTGATGATCCTACTTTTGATTCCTCCATCCTTCAGAAGAGATATAGCAGTATCAATATATTTTTTTTCTTCGAACAGTATTTTCCTCTCTTCTTCCAAGTCATTTATTTCTTTCTCAATCTTCTCTAAATCTTTTTGATTACTCAATAATAGCACATTTGAATTACCCAAGCAATCAATGTTTTCTTGAATTTTGATTACATTCTGTGAAATCTGGTTACATTTAATCTCTTTGGTTGAAATATCAGATTTAAGTCTATCAGCCTCTTCAATTTTACTTTCTATGATTTCCATCTGTTTCACATATGAATCAATCTCACTCGTTATCTTGAGTAGTCCATCATTCAGTTCTGTTATCTTGCTGGTTAGTTTGTCAATCTCTTGTGTCTTAAATTGTTCACCTATAGATTGTTTACATGTTGGACAATTATCATTATTCTGGAAAAAAGAGTGATCGCACGAATATCTTTTCTTGTTCGTCTCGATCTGTGTCTTTAATGATATCAGTTTCAAATTTCTGGACTTCAGAGCCTTGATATTTGTGGTGCAGTTCAATGCATCTCTGTATTGTTTATATAGTTGATCAATATCTTTGGTCAAAGAAGCAATAATACTTTCGTTCCTTAATTTTTCTTCTTCCAACTCTTTTCTCTTGTCTTCATCATTTTCACGCAAAGAAGTTATGGTTTTTAATATATAATCTCTGGTTTCATTTTTACCAAGACCTTCAATTTTATTGTGTTCAATCTTTTCACGGTTGTCTGCAAATTTCTGTTTGGCAATATTATTCATTACAGAGAATATTTGGATATCAAGAAGGTCTTCGATTACTAATCGTCTATCTGCCGGAGACAATTGCATGAAAGGTGTAAAGGAAGCAGAACCAAGAATGACGATCTGGGTAAATGATTTGAAGTTCATGTTAAGAATGAACTTTTCCAATGTCTCTTGATAGTCTTTACTGTCTGCATCCTGATTCAGAAGGATTCCATCACAATACACTTCAAATATAGCAGGCTTGATACCACGAATAACTTTATATTTCTTGTTATTGGATGTAAACTCAATTTCAGTCTGACAATTCTTCTTATTGACTGAGTTAACGAGACCCGGTTTATTGATCTTCCGAAACGATTTACCAAACAAAGAAAAGGTAAGAGCATCTAGAATTGTGCTCTTACCTGCTCCATTTTCTCCGATAATGAGAGTGTTTGGTGAATCATCCAAAGCAATCTCAGTGAAGGAATTTCCTGTACTCAGAAAATTTCTGTATCGTAATTTGTGGAATATAATAATGATACACCTCTATTCTGTGACATATTTCAATGTCATCGCTTCCTGATATATTTCTTTCATGAAAGATTTCATCTTATCATTATTGACAGGTAATGTCAAGCCTGAAATATACTGATTCAAAATACTTTGTGTATCTTGGATATTTTCCAGTTCTTCATCATTGGAAGATATAATTTCAACATCTTCAATGATTGAAACATCTACAGGATATGCTTTATGTAGCTTATCCAATAGAATGTCAAAAGCAAAGAAATTTGTTCGATTAATACAGACGATCTTAACATAGCAATCTCTATATTGATCAAATTGGGTAGCATCAATTTTTCTGAGAATATCTGGTTCTTTAACATCATCATAGAATATTACCTTAAAAATGTTATATGGATTTTGAATGAATTCAAACTTTCTAGTTTCGGTATCAAATATAGTGAATCCTCTCGGATCTTTGTAGTCTGACCAAATATGTTCTGCAAATGCACCAAGATAATGAATATTTCCTCTGGATGATTTGTGATGATAATGTCCAGAAAACACTAGATCAAACTTATCATATATTTTAATATCTTCTCCATGATCGGAGATCATACCCTTGTACATTTCAAAACCATGGAGTTCCAAATGACCCATTAGAATTTCTGCTTGTGTAGATTTGATCAGATTTTCTGTGTGAGCCAAATTGTTTTCAGTGATCCAAGGTACAAGAAGTATTTTGAGTCCTGAAATCTCAATCTCTTGTGCTTTGCTGTATGTAGTAATATTGGAATATCTATGATACAAAAGTTCTTCAAGTGCATTGACTTCTTCGGTATTTTTCCAATAGATATCATGATTGCCTGTGATGATATGACAGGCAATGTTTCTGTTCTCTATTTGTAGAAGAAAGTCTTCTCGTGTTCTTTTGGATGTTTGATAATTGATATATTTTCTGCGATCAAACAGGTCCCCCAGATGAATGATCTGTTTGATATTCTTTTCATCTAAGTGTTGGAAGAACCACTCAAAACTCTTTTTAAAGTATTCATAGAAGACTGGACTGTCTCCACGAACACCCATATGAGTATCACATATCAAGGCAATTTTCATTATGCTCTCTTCTTCTTTGGTTTTCCTGAGTTGGCAGCAAAGACTTCAGAATCATATTTTCGAATAGCATCATTGATAGCTAGTCGAATATCATCCAATCTCATACGATAATTACCACGAACATAGACATTATCGGTAGAGTTCAGCAGATTATCAATTAGTGACTGTACTTGGAGTGGTATGTTTTTCATCGTCATCCTCATAAAATTTTAGAAGACCAGTTTTCATCTTCTTCCTTTTTTCTTTCTTAATTTTTTCCTTCCGTTCAAACTTATTCATGAAGACATTTATGTTATCATACATTGAAGAAGAAATCAACATAGAATCTTCTTCATCCGCAGATGCATAAATTTCAGTCATCGTTTCCTGGAAGTTCTTATAGATTATATATCTGTTCTTTTCCTCTTTACCTATTCTTCTGAGGAAAGCATAGTATATGATCTGTGTGAAATATGCGAAAGGATTTTGACTGATTTCTGGATTATAATCATTAAAGTAGAGGATGCAATTTTCGATTCCATCGGATATCATTTCATCACGATATGAATAGTTCATAAAGCATGGTTTGGTGGATAATTTATTAGCTATCTTGAAGATACATTCGCCAACATAGTCCGGTATTCGTGGCTCTTCCGAGAATGTTTTTCTAGCTTCTTGGAGTTCTTCTTTGTATTTTACAATTTCTGCAAAGAATTTCTTGTTGTCCACATAATTGATTTTTTTCTTCTTCATGATGCTGATTCCTCTTGACAATGCTTGACAGTGCTATATAATGGCTATGTCCTGCCTTGAATGAATTAGTTTATGTTGGTTAGTTCTTTTAGTTTCTTGATCTGCTTATCAAGGATATCTTTCCTATTAGGCCACTTGATCATTGGCTTATCAGCATCCTTGCTAAGGTTTATCAAAAGAGGCATAAACATCTTGTTCAATGCTTCCAATCTATTCTTTAGATCCTGTACTTCCTCATTTAGATTGGTTGATGAAATGATCTCTTCTTCATTAGAGAATGAAAATCCAAAATCATGATGTTCATCTACGTCAATATATTGATTCTTTTTCATCAATGCATCTTCCTTTTCCCATTCTTCATTTCTTCAATCATTTCTTTGATATATGAATATTCACTTTCCTCAAAGTCTTCATCTTCAGGATAATCATTCATCATATTTTTTTTAAAATGAGTATATGTCTCTAGATACTCTAGAGTTGTTTGATAGTATTCTTCCATATCAGATGATACTTCCTTCATTAGAAGGATATCATTTATTTTTATCTGAAATACATTATCTTCTAAGATTTCTGGTATTACCCAGTTATACAAAGAGATTGATAGGGTAGATTTCTTTCCAAATGAATACACAATTTTGAGGGGATTTATTAGATATACTTTTTGAAATTTTTCAGAATCTTCAGTAAATACTTCAGAGATCAAATCTTCACCAGTAATAAGTCTGACAAATTTTATTGCAGTTGGTGTTTCTATGGGTTGATGCATTTTACTATCCTTCCTTCAAATCTATCTTGTATATTTTGAATGTAAACTTTTCTTCTGAATAGATTTGAATACGAGAAGTGAAATGATTTAGTGTATAATTCTCTTTCTTCTTGTGTCTCAAATCGTCAGCAATATCGTATAGTGTAGCATTTGTTTTGGTCTCAGACTTTCTTAGGCTTCTTCCTATAGATTGTAGATTTCTAATTCTTGATTTGGATGGACTTGCAAAGATCACATTATGTAAATTGCGAATATTGATTCCTGTGGATGTTGTACCGTAAGAGGCCACAATAATTGCATTTGTTTCGGTTTCAACAATCTTTCGAATCTCCTCACGAACATCAACATTTACGGAACCATGAATAAAAAATACTTTTCGATCTTTTACTTTACTATTTATCATACTGTGGAGAATGGTACCATGTTTCTCAACATACTGATAAAGAACGAGTGTATTACCTTCAAGTGATATAGCTAAATTAGAGATGAATTTGTTTCTCGCTTCATTAAGTACGAGATATTCAATTTCTTGTTGATAAGTATATTTGGTTGCTGCTTTACATGCTATGTCAGAATGTTTGAGTAGAAGACATTTGATTTTGAAGTCTGCAATATGTTTTTGATCCATCAAATCTTTGGTTGTAATAACTTTGTTTACTGCACCAAATAATCCCTCAAGGACAAGTTTATGTGTCTTGGTACCATCAAGAGTACCTGTGGTACCTATTCTATATTTGGCATTTATTAAACTTGTCATGATTGAAATGAGAGATTTGGCTTTAAATTGATGTGCTTCATCTCCAATAACAAAATCAAATTTACTGAAATATTTGGGTGGTAGTTTATGTAATGACTGCCAAGTGGATATTGTTATACACTTATGAGTATCTTTATCTTGACCCTGATATATTCTATGAACAAAGTCTTCTACATTCCATCCATTATTTTGTGAATAATCTTGAAAGTCTGAATATAACTGTTCCACCAAAGATACGTTTGGTACAATTATCAGACCATTTTTTTGTGTCTGTAGTAAGTATCTGATAATCAGGTAAATAATTAATGATTTACCCGATGCTGTTGGAGATAGAAGCAAAGCCCTCTTTTTTCTTATTGCAGACACAAACGCATCAATTTGATAATCTCGAGGTTGATATTTTGGATTTAGATTTTCTATAAATGTGTTGGCTTCAGCGAGAGAGAATGCTGTATCAAAATCATCTTCATAAGAATATGAATAGTTTCTGTCTTTGAAGAACTTGATTATATGGGGAAGAAGACCCCTATATATGAATTTTGTTCGCACATCAAACAGATATATTTTACCATTCCAAAGCTTAGCACGAAATTGTGGAGTGAACTGGGCGCCGGGGACAAAAAAGGTAAAATGATCTCTTAATTCATATGAAACAGATTCTTCACAATCTATTTGAAGGTACACTTCATTTTTGTTTTTGATAACATTAACCACCCTTTATATACCTTTCCCAATCTACGATTGATTTCATTTGCCATGTTCTTGACGATAATTCTTTGATGACTCTTTCACAGTAGTCTACAATTTCTTGATGAATAGTTTTTTTGATGAGTATTTTATTGAGGTCTGGATCAGAATCCAAATAGAGAGGAATGTCTTGTCTTAGAACTTTTTTGAGGAATGGTTCCCATTCATATTCTTTGAGATCGTCAGGATTATTCAATTCTCCCATATAGTATTCAGTCTTGACCTTTTTCAGTAGGTTGTATTCATAGTTTAGTTTCTTGACGATAAGATTATGATGTGATAGTATATTTAGATACTTGGCATGGAGATTGGGAATGCGAGATAATTCTTTAGAGATTTCTGTTTGATCGATAACAGAATCTTGTGACCATTCATTTGAAAGAGATTCGATAGTAACAGGTGGTTTCATGGATATATCCTCTATAATACAATCTATCTATTATAAAGGATTTCCAGAAATTGTCAAGTGTTTTTATAGTCTTTCAATCTCATAAAAATCATATCTGAAGGTCACGTCCATTGTTATTGCATTATCTGCATTAATCTTGCTATCAAACTGAAGTGCAGATAAAGAAATTGGATGACAATCTTTGAAGAGAACTCTGAAATTTGGTACATTGGCATTTGTGTTGACTGTCAGAATAGCATCATGATATGGAGTGCCTTTAGAATTATAATATCTTACATATTGATTATAATCTTGTGGCTTTGTTAGGGCTTTGAGCCAGTTATAGGTTTCTTCCCAAGTTCTGATATCTTCATCAACAAGTGCAGTGATATTGAATTGATCATATACAAGTTTATCTCCATGTCTGAACATATCAGAAAATGGATTAGGTACCTGAACAGGAGATGTTGTCACACTAGGTAACTGTGCAGTTTGACTGAAATATCTCAGGAATGGTAGAGTAGGAAAAGTGAAAGTGAACTTCGTTGACTGAAGAAAACTTGTATTTTCTGGTATCTTAGTCAGGAGCGATTCTTGCGACATTTAGTCTACCTTTGTATATCTGATTACAGCATACTTGATTTCTGCTATAGCATCATCAAGAGAAATATCAAACCATTCACCAGAAATTTTTTTTCTTTTCAATTCTTTATGTATTTGTTTTTCAATGAATTTCACTTCATTTTCATTAATTTGTTCTTTATAATGAATAGTCAATTTCTTTGGATTGCCTGTTTGTAATGTAGACAATCTTTTTTCAGGATCTTTGGTAAATCCTATTTTATAAGGACTCTCAGTATCACCTATTATATATATCCAATGGTTGTTCAATTTAGTTCCTTGAAAAAATCGGTATGAATGTATTTATTCTTTCCATCTAAACTTACTTGAACTTCTTTGATGACTGCTTCAATATTGTCTTTCCAGAAGTTCAGAAACTTATGAACTTTTGGTATATCTGGTACTATATCTTCACATTGCCAGTAGAACTCATTCAAAAGATTTCGGTAATCTGGCATATAATATATCACACCAACAAATACCAATTCTTTCTTTCTAATGATTATCAAGCTACCTCTTCCCAAGAAATATGGCCTAGAGCATCATTTCCGTTTGATGCACCAGTTGCTACGAGAGAAAAAATAAATCCTGTATTAGATGATTGAAATCCATCTCTTTCTAATTGAAAATCAAATAAATCAGAACTTCTCAAAGATGATTCGGCAGCACCAGCACCAGCAGATACATTCACATAACCACTTGTTCTGTCTATACCACCGGTTATTGCAGTAGCAGTAAAATCATATTCAACTGATGAATCTGCACCAAAAGAAACCCATGATGCACCTGTTAGAGTTCCGCCAGTAACAACTTTCCATCTATAATTTGTGTTGTTTGTAACACCAAATAAACTAAGTCCTGATGGCAAAACCACAGAATCTTGAAATGCATCTTTCAGTCTAATAGAAATAATAGGAACGAATGTACCTGCTGTTGGGATATCTTTTGGTGATGCTAAAGGAACTGATATCGACTTTTGTCTTCCTCTTAATTCATATCCGCCTTCCGATATAACAGTAGAACAGATTTGTTTCATAGTTGATGCAGATGCACTCGTTCCTGTATTTTCAATCTCGTATCTAATTGGAAGAATTGCTGTTGTCATATAGGGCACTGTCTTGAGATTATCATTATGAAACACATGGGCTACTACCATTCTTCCATCAACCACAAAACCACATCTTACATCACCAACTCCTAACCACTCGACATCAAACCAAAGAATGTTGGTTTTTGTGATATCAAGCCCTTCTTCGTGTTCTCCACTACCAGATTGTGAAGAGTATCCAGTTCCATCAAATTTATCTACATTCCAAGATGATTGTGCAACTCTTGTTTCTACTACTGCACCAGAGGTATATGATCTGAGAACAAAATAGTTACCAGTTCCATCGTTCTCTAAAAACACACCATTTTGTGTACTGAAATATCCAACTCTTTGTCTAACATTTGTTTTTTGTTCATTCATGACGAATGTGTTCATCACTAACAATGATTTTCCTGGTTGATAATGAAATACTCTTTTAGTTTCTCTATATACTTTATCGCCAGATGTAGTACCAACATTCATATTTACAGATGATTCGTTCACTTGATACTGTGTATTTGCTGTACCACTTGTAGATGTATTCCATTTTGGATTTTCAATGTATCTGTGAGTAGAATCAAACAAAGTGTATGGGTTTGACGTTCTCATTCTACCAAAAGCATCAGTTGCAGTACCAGATGCAGTAAGTCTATCTGATAACATTACTACTTCATGTATGGTTTTACCATCACCCAAGTATTTGTTCGTATCTTTTCTAAACTGTGCCATGATTTGTTACTTTCTGGTTCTTGATTTGACTATATTATCACACCTCTTCAACATCAGCTTTACCTTGTGCTGCACGAGTTGTGTGATGATCAATGTATGCTTTTCTTATTTTAGCCACATGATTTCTATTTTCTTGAGTATCAAGATGTGGAAAAGATTTGAATAAAGATTTGACAACATTATCTTTACCTCTTAAATCTTTTTCTGGATTGCCTTTGATATCAAATCTATATACCGATTGCGCTGGTTTAAAACTTTTTTCTCCATTTTTATTGGTAGTATGTTCACCAAATAATTTTCTAGTCATATGACCAAAAAATTGTTGATGATCTTCGGGTGAATAATGTTTATTTAAAAGGTCTTTGATTCCTTCGAAAGATTTATAATTTTCATGATCTTCTTCTGTTGGTGATGGCAATTCTCTTGCTCTATGTAACTCTTCCAATTGCTCTCTTGGATCAGAAATTCTTTTTGCTCCTTTTGATGGTAGTTCTTCCTTAACAGGAAGTCCAGTTTCTGGATGATAACCTAAAATGTTTTCACCCGCAGTTGGTCTTAAACCCGGAGGATTAACTGAATAGGTATATGCATCGTTGATTGTACGATTCTGAGGACCCTTTTTACCCATAGGATGTACTTCTTTTCCCCCAACTTTAGCAAAAGCCATTCTTGCAAATTTAGAGACATAACCTTTATGTCCTTCCATCAAATCTCTTAATGGAGAAGACCTTGCATCTTTTTCTGCTGCTGTTGGTACATAATGTCCATCTTTATCAGTTTCATGATCAACATAATTCATATCAATTTGTATCATACGCTTCGAATCATTAGGATGATCAACATGTTCCCATAAAGTATAATGTCCACCACCACCGACGCTTTCTTTAACATGAACAAGCTTTCTATTTCCTACAACCATTCCAACTCTTAAATGTTTTCCATAATCTATTTGATTACCGTTTTTATCTTTTTTTGTAAGACCTATATCTGTATCGCCAAATTCGTCTTTACCCGCACCTTTTAACTGTTTTGTCGATACTTCAGGATTTGTCATTTGTTCAGTTGATCCGAATGTTGACTTATGTAAATGTTCACGTTCAAGAGGAGCAACACCAGCAATTCCTCTGAAATGATTCACAATTCCATGTATATCTCCTGAAGCTGCTTCTCTATTTTCTAAAGGAATTGGAGATGCAGTTTCTCCTGTTGCAGGATTTATAAGATTGCCACCTTCCAAAAGAAAAAACTCTCTTAAAAATTCTCTGAATGTCAACATAGATCGGTATCCCTATACTATTGATATATTCTATTTATATTATCTTGTTATTTAGAACATTTCAGTCTAATATATACTATTGATTATTATGGAGATTGTCTCATGTCACATA
>Ga0099846_1001168_pt1 | contig 10906 bp, 7 predicted proteins | sample CB_VirMetaG_FD_78180 | JGI IMG/M metagenome (GOLD analysis project Ga0099846, IMG submission 78180) | Freshwater to marine saline gradient viral communities from Chesapeake Bay - CB_1504_1 Viral MetaG | ecosystem: Environmental > Aquatic > Marine > Coastal | place: USA: Chesapeake Bay | collected... | reverse complement strand
TGTGGACGCCGGAGGCGCTGCTGGCAGCGGGCTGGTATCCCGTCCGGTGGGAGGCCCTGCCAGAAGGTGTCTACGACCACGGCGACCCTGCAATCGTAGGCGATGAATACGTCTACCCGGCAGGCTCCGTGGACCTCGACCGATGGAAGGCCGAGCAGAAAAACCGGGCTTGGGAGGAGCGCACTGCCCGGGTGGATCTTTACACGGGGTCTGAACAGAACAAACTCAACCTGCTGATGGCCAGCGTGGATATTCTCGACCGCGAGGCGGCAGGCCAGACGCTGACAGCAGAGGACGTGGCAATCCGTCAATCCCTGCGGGCACTCCCTGTGCTGATCAAGGCCCACGATGCGGTAGTTACGGCCATTCGAGCCCACATCGACGGGCTAACTGAGCCGACAGCGATTGACTGGGACGACTTGCCCAATGGGCTGGTATGGCCGTGATTGGAGCTAATTAAATGGCCTATACCGCACCATCAATCACCCTGCACGGTGGCCCTGGTGGCTCGTCGCTGGGTGGCGTGGCGCTGGGTGGCGTGGTGCTGCTGGATGTGGTGGCTGTCACCCTGAGCCCGTCGGCGATTACGGCGGGCGAGGCGTTCGGCAACCATACGCTAGCGCCCGGCGCGATCACCCTGAGCCCGTCGGCGATTACGGCGGGCGAGGCGTTCGGCAACCATACGCTAGCGCCCGGCGCGATCACCCTGAGCCCGTCGGCGATTGCCAGCATGGAGTCCCTCGGCACCGCGCTGATCAACAACGGACAGGCAGTTATTGGGCCGACCGGCATTACCAGCATTGAGACCATCGGCAGCGCCACAGTGCAACCCGGCGGTGTCGTTGTCACCGCGCAGGGCATCGCCAGCCTGGCGGCCGTGGGCGATCCGTCGCTGGCCGCCGTTGCCGTGATCAACCCGGAGGCCATCGCAGGGGCTGAGCTGGTCGGCGATCACCTGATTATTCCCGGCGTCACCGTGCTTACCCCGCCCGGCATCGACACCGGCCAGGCCATCGGCAATCTGCTGATTATCGGTGGCGATCAGGCCGTCGTAGGCTGGCTGCTGGCGGAAATCGAACTGCGCCTGGCGCTGGGCGGCAGCGTCACGCTAAGCCCTGCGCTGGACGGCGACCCGGACGTGAGGCCCATACAATGACCGCGTTTTATTTGGACAACGACCACGCGCTGGACCTGCAAAACCTGCGCAACGGCGCCACCGGCGAATACATCAACGACGCCACGGTGCAGGCCACCCTGTTGGACGCCGCCGGCGACCAGGTGGCGGGGCAGTCCTGGCCCACTGTGCTGACCTATCGCACCGGCACCCCCGGCTGTTACCGGGGCCAGATCAACGACGACGTGAGCGTCGCGCTCGGCGATGCGATCACCGCGCAAATCACCGCCCAGGTGGACGGGCTTACCGCCACCTGGGCACTGCCACTAACCGTTACCGCCAGGAGATAACCCCATGGCCAACGCATTGTACGACTACGGGCGCGAGGGTTTCCTCGCTGGTGATATCGACTGGGACGCCGACGATATCCGCGCGATCCTGATCGACACCGCCGACTACACCGTCAACCTGTCAACCGATCAGCACCTGGACGACGTGCCCGCCGCCGCCCGCGTGGCCACCAGCGCCGCGCTCACCGCAAAGAGCGTAAGCGCCGGCGTCGCCGACGCGGCCGACATCACGTGGTCCGCTGTGTCCGGCGACGTATCCGAGGCCATCGTCATTTATCAACACACCGGCACGGAATCAACCAGCCGGCTGATCGCTTACATCGATACCGCGACAGGGCTGCCGGTCACGCCGAACGGCGGCGACATTCAAGTGCAGTGGGATTCTGGCGCGAACAAAATCTTTAAGCTGTAATTCGCATGGCCGACCGCGACCTTGAGTTAAAGCTGCGCATCACCGCCGACGGCAAAGCCGCCGTCAGCGGCTTGCGCCAGATCGACGGCGCCCTCGACGGCATCGGCGACAGCGCCGAAAACGCAGAGGCCGACGTCGGCGGGCTGCTCGGCGTGTTCGGCAACGTCGGCACGGCCAGCGTCGGGCTTAACCAGCTGGCCGAACTGCTGAGCAAGGTCGGCGACGCCGTGGGCGGCGTGGTCGATATGACCGACGCCTAACGCCAGCTGGAGGCGCGCATCGCCGACACCCTGGGCAGTCAGGAGGCCGCCAACGCCGCCATGGGCGAACTGGTGGACTTGGCCCTGAGCACCCACGCGCCGCTGCAATCGACCGGCGAACTGTTCGCCCGACTGGCCCGCGCCACCAAAGACACCGGACTGGCCCAGCAAGACCTCCTCGGCTTTGTCGAGTCGGTCAATAATGCCATGCGCCTCAACGGCACCACCGCCGCCGAGGCCAGCGGGGCCTTGCTGCAACTGAGTCAGGCACTGGCATCGGGCGCCCTGCGCGGCGAGGAATTCAACAGCGTCAACGAGCAAATGCCCGCGCTGCTCGACGCCGTGGCCAAAAAGCTGGGCGTGCCGCGCGGAGAACTGCGCGAGCTGGCCAAGCAGGGGCAGATCACCCGCGACGTGCTGCTCGAATCCGTGCTGGCGATGCGCGACGAATGGGCCGATGCCGCCGCCACACTGCCGGTGACCTGGGAGCAGGCGCTCGGCGACGTCGAAACCGCCTGGACGCAACACCTGGGCGAGTCCGCCGCGGTCGGCAAAAGCCTTGAACTGATCAGCGGCGGGCTGGTGCAGGTGGCGCAAAACCTCGATACCCTGGTGCCCCTGGCCGCCACCGCCGGCACCGCATTGGGCGCTATCAAGCTGGCGCGCGGCCTCGACCTGGACCTAAGCCGCGCCGCCACCGGCGCCCGCAATCTAGCCGCCAGCCTGCCGGCATTGGTCAGCGGCAGCAGCAGCGCCGCCGCCGCCGCGCTCAAGCTCGCCGACGGCGAAAAACTGGCCGCCGCCGCGGCACTGGAATCGGCCCGCGCCAAGCAGACCAGCGCCGCCGCCGCCCTGGCCGAGGCCCAGGCCCACCTGGTGGACCTGAAAAACCTGTCGGTGTACGGCGCCCAGCGCGCCGCCGCCGAGCGCGCCGTCACCACCGCCAAGCATGCCCACGCCCAGGCCACCGCCGCACTTGCCGCCGCCGAAACCCGCCACAGCACCGCCGCCGCCGCCGCCTTGGTGGCCACTGAAAAAATGGGCCTGGGCGCCCGCGCCGCCGCCGCCGGCATGCGCACACTCAACACCGTGATGGGCGCCCTGGGCGGACCCGCCGGCGTCATTCTCACAGCCGTATCGGCGCTCACCGCCTGGAGCCTCACCACCCGCGCCGCCGCCGCCGAGGCGGACGCACTGGTGGACAGCCTCAATCTGGTGCAAGGTCAACTCAACGACCTGAGCGCCGATCGCGTATTCGCCGAAATCCAGCGCGTCGAGTCCGCCATGCGGGAGCTGCGCGAGGCCAACGAGGCGGGTTTTTGGGACGTTATAACCGGCAATACCGCCGATCGGCTGCGTGCCCAGCAACAAATCAACGATCTGCAGCGACTGCTTAACGACCTGCGCGCCCGCCTGCGCGAGTTGAAGGAGGAAAGCCAGCAGGCGGCCGGCGGCATTCAAGCCGTGGGCGAGGCCAGCGACGGCACGCGCCAGTTGTTCGCGCTGTTGTCGGCCGAACTGTCCCACCTCACCCGCGACGAGTTGGACGCCTACATCCGAAAACTGGTGGATTTGCGCGCCCAAAACCTGATTACAGAACAACAATTCGCCGCCCTGCTCAACGCCACCCAGTCCCTTGGTCAGGGCGTCAAAAAAACCGCAAAATCGGTTGATGAGCTGGGCGATGCGCTGAAAAAGGCCGCCACCGCCAACGACCTGCTGGCCCAGATCGACGCACTGGGCGAGGCACTGCGCCGCAACCAGATCAGCGGCGAGCAATACGCCGAGGGGTTGACCCGCGTGGCCGATCGGCAGCGCGAGCTCAATAGCGCCACCGCCGAATCGGCCCCGCTGACCCAGCAGGATGCCATTGCTCAGCGCGATGCGGCCGATGCCCGCGCGGAAAACGCCGAGGCCCAGGTGGAGCAAAACGCCGGCATGGGCGCAGGGCTTGAACTGCTCAAGTTTATGACCGGCTACGTGGACGAGTTGAGCAAACGACTCGATGGGCTGTCCACCGCCAGCGGCCAACTGTTCCGCACCTGGCTAGACGCCACCCGAGGCCAGGAGCTGTGGAGCGTGCAGGCCATCGCCCAGATGAGCGCCGCCGGCGACGCCACCGCAGGCGTGGCGCGCCAGATCGACAACCTGGGCGATGCCATCCGCCAGGCCAACATCGACCTGCAGTTTGCCGCCGGCGAGGTATCGGCATGGTTTAAGCGCGTGGAACTGCAGGCCCTGGTGATCGAGCAGGCCTACCTGCAACAGCAGCAGGCTGCCGAGTCCACCATCGCCCAACTAGGCGAGCTGGAGACAGCCAGCGAATCGGTGATCCGCCAGGCCCAGGGCATGGTGGACGGCTACAACCTGCTGGACCAACAGACCCTTGGCCATTTGGAGCGTGAGATCGATCGGCTTACCCGCGCCAACGAGGCGCTGGAGGACTCGATCGAACGCACCCTGCGTCGCTACCAGGACCTAATCGACCAGCAGACCGGCAACGAGATCGCCATCGCCGAGCGTGAGCGCGCCGACGCCATCCGCGATCTGGAGGAACAGATCGTTGAGGCCCGCCGCCTGGGCAACGCCGAGCTGATCCGCCAGGCCGAGCAGGCACTTGAGGCCGCGCGCCGCTACCACGACGAAGAGCTGCGCCAGTTGCGCGAGCGGCTGGCCGCCGAGCAGGCCATTACCGACGAGCGCCAGCGTCAGGCCGATGTGCCCCCGCGCGGCACCGATACCACGATTCCCCCCACCGGCGAGCCCGCCCCGGGCATTACCAGCCCCGACCGGCTGCTGCCCGCACGCATTGACCCGCGCGACATCGCCGACCTTGGCCAGCACCTGTTCCATGCCGTCGCCAGCCTGGCCGCACGCCCTGTGGAACTGCAGGCCGACGGGCTCACCCTGGCCAGGGTGGTTACTGATCAACAAACACGCATAGGGGCCTTGACGCGATGAGCGTGCACCGTTTTATTGGTGGAGAAAACCTTTTCACCGCCGCCACGTTGGCCGCCGGCGCCATCCGCCCCGCCAGCGCCATCCGCCGCCGCACCGGCAGCGCCCGCACCGGCAACGGCCGCCCGGTGCTGGCCGGCCCCTACACCGGCGCCGCAGATACCACGATCGAAGTTGAGGTGCTGAGCGGTGGTGGCACCCCTGCCGCCTCCACCCCGGTGCATCAAGGCGTGGGCACCGGCACCATGGACGACCTGGCCGCCCTTGCTGGCGCCACCAGCCAAACCTACACCCTGACCCTGGTGGACACCGGCACCACCACCGCCGCCGCGTTTGTCGATCTGGAGGGCGTCACCCTGCAGGCAGCCGCTACGGGCGCCGGCGGCAACGCCATCAATCTGAGCGTGGACCAGTCAGGCCTCAGCTACACGCCGACGGATTTTTCCCTGCTTGCCGACCTGGCCGAGGGTGCCACCCAGGCCACCGGCCCGGGCTGGGACTGGGACACGGCCGTGCAGTTTGGCGAGCAGGTGCCGAGCGGCGCCAAGCGCGTCACCATCGGCGACGATCGGGGCACGATTTACCGGCAGTGGAAAGCCTACGAAGACGGCCAGTGGGTCTATAAATTTTTGCCCGCCATGGCCCGCGCCTACCGCGCCGGCGAACGGGTTTACGAGGTCAGCGGCAGCCGCACCGTGACCGTTACCGATGGCGTCAGCCCGGAAACCTACCCAGGCATCGTCACATTGTTTGATCTGCTCGACGACCTGCGCAACGGGTCCGATCTTGTTACCGTGGTGGGCAGCGTGAGCGAGACGCCAACACCCGATAACCTGGCTGCCGTGCTGGACCTGCGCACCCGCACAGACGCCCGGGTTGACTGGACCAGTGGCGAGGGCAGCAAGCATGCCCGTGGTTTTATCGACACCGCCGCAGGCACCAACGCCAGCACAGAGATCGTTACTGCCGAGTGTTACAGCAACAGCCGCCAGGGCGGCGGTGGCATCGGGCGCGAACTGTGGCGCCTCACCGGCAGCGTGTCCGGCGACCTGGGCACCGTGACCACCGGCGAGCGTTACCTACACCCGGCCGGGCGGTTTGCCCTGCGCGTGCCGACTCGACTGCCCGACGGTTGGGGCGAGCCGCGAGGCGACATCAGCGCCAGCACCAGCTACGCATCCCGAGGCGACGGTGAAACCGAGCCGCCCATCTGCGTGGACCGGCTGCGTCTTGGGCCGAACGCCGAAGACAAGGCGATCACGTTTATCTATACCCAACGGCCCAGTGATGCCTGCGCCTGCGAAAACACCGACTGGGTGCGCCTGACGCGCTCGGACCTTTGCCTGGGACTGGATTCACTCACCGAGGAGGACCCTGATATGAGCACTGCACTGGCCGCCGGCCACGCAGCGCGATTACGCGACGTGCAAAAATGGCACGCCGATTTTGTGGCCGCTAACACCGATTTGGACAGTAGCACGTCCGAATTGCGATCGGCGATCCACGATATCGCGCTGGCCGATGCCGTCCGTTCAATCCTGCTGACCGTGCTGGCGAGACTGTACACCGATGGCGTGCTGGCATGGACGGCCTGGTCCGCGTCCACTGCCGTGAGCGAGGATGCCGTTGCCGAACCCACCACTGCCAACGGCTACAAGTACCGCGCCCAGGGCGCCGGCACCACCGATTCCAGCGAGCCGACCTGGCCGACTACTGTTGGAAATACGGTCACCGACAACGACATCACATGGGAATGTATCGGCAAAAAGCCGGCGGTTGAATTTGACGACCTGTTGAGTGCCATCGACACCGACCTGACGGCGCTGGAGGCCATCGAGACCGATTTTGCCGATTTTGAGTCGGTCGATGTGTGGACATCCAGCACCGCCTACACCCGTGGCGACATCGTGCGCCCTGCGGTACCGACACCGACCGGCGCATATGGTGCAACGATCTGGGTATGCATCGCCGGCGGCACCAGTGATACCTCCTTTTCCTATTCCGACTACCCGTTTGGCTACATTCTGAATGACGGCACGGCAAATTGGATGAGTCTCGGCACCCTGCCATTTTGGTCAAGCAGTGACATTAACAGCATCACCGGCGAGTCGAGCGGTATCAGCATCAGCGTGGACGATTTCGTGCGCCGCTATGGCGCCCGGGCGGACTACGTGCTGGCCCAGGCCGAGGTAACGCCGGATTTTAATCAAGCCGACACCACAGGGACGCTGCCCGGCGGTGCGTGTTGGCAAGACCCGGGTGATGCGTATTGGTGGGTGCCCACAGGGATGGCGTACATGCCTGCATTCACCAACCGCGAGTATGTCTCGGTCCTTCGCAAATCGGACCCCGACGTGCCCGACCCCTATGTACCGACTCATGAATTCGGTTTCGTCATCAAAGTGGAATGCACCGGCGACCTGGCCGAAGGCGACCAGGTGACCATCCATATCGGCGACGCCGGCTGGCCCGCCACCTATTTGGAGGGTGACCGGCTGCACATGGCCACCCTGGCCGCCGCGCCGCTGTACCTGTCCGGCGGCATCACCGGCAGCGATGAGCATACCTGGGAGGTGCGCCGATCGACTGACGGCATTGGCACCGCCTACGTGCAGGACCTGGACAGCCCAGACCTGTACGACGACGGCGACGTGCAGTTTCGCCTTGCCCCGGGAGGCGTGGCCCACGCCGTGGGCGATCAATGGAGCTTTTGCATCAGCGCCGATGCCTGGCAGTGGCGCCAGGATGCCGGCAGCTGGGACGGCCCACACGATATCGGCGCCGACGGCGGACTGCCTGACGGGCTGGCCGTGACATGGGAGGCCGGCGCCTGCCCCGCCTATGTGACCGGCGACACAGCCGCCTGGGACGTGTTGCAACCCTACGCGGCCGCCAACGCCGAAACCCCAACCGACGAGCGGTTGGCCTGGGACGGCAGCGGATGCACCTTGAGCAAAACCGTCAGCGGCACCGTGGATTGTGTATCGATTGCTTTGCACAGCCTGCCCGATGGTGCCAGCGTCACCGTCAGCGACGGCGCCGCCCTCAACGAATCCATGACGTGGCGCGAGGGGCCGATGGTGTTGCTGTTCGACCCACTCACCGACCCTACGCTCACGATCACCATCGCCGACGCCACCGGCGGCCAAATCGGCTGGCTGTGGGGTGGCCAGGCGCTGCACCTCGACGCCCGCGCCGGCGCCAACGCCAACGCCACCACCGCTCACCAGCAACGACGGCTGCGCCGCCACCAGCTGCAGCGCGGCGGTGGGCGCAACCCGCGCGGCCTGCTCACCGGCAGCGGATGGGGCTACACCTTGACCTGGCCCGGTTTCGTGCCCCACTCCAGCCTGGCCGGCTTGCTGGACCTGATCGACTGGGCCGCCGACGGCGGGCGCCCCATCGTGTTTCTGCCCCACGAGTCGCTGCCCGCCGAAGCCGAATTGGTGGCCCTGCCGGATGAAATTGCCATCAGCGAGCATTATGAATACCAAAACGACAGTACCGCCGTGCGTCACCACGCCGTGACTTTGGAGCTGGCGCCGTGGCTGATCTGAGCCTGATCCTCGCCAGTGATCCGCCCATGGCGTTCTACCAAAGCACCCGCCCGGATATCGACCTGGCCTGGCCGCGCCTGGCATCGGTGGGCGACCTGCGCGACACCCTGCGGGTGAGCGGCGGCGAGACGCCCAACCTCAGCGCCGGCATTGACAACGGCGACGGCGCACTCACCGCAGAACTGGCCGACCCGCCACTGCTGGCCGTCGCCAGCCTGTACGACGGCGCCGATCTTGTCTGGCAGGGCCACCTGTCCCGCGTTACCATCGGCGCCTTCATCCAGCTGGACCTGGAGGCCTGACGTGCGTCTCACCGACCCGTTGCCCCTGCGCACCTCAGCCGACCTGGGTCAGTACACTACACTGTTTACCCTGCCGAGGCCCATGGGCCGGCTCACCTGCAGTCCGGTGCGCTATGACGGCAGCGGGCATTTCTGGTTGCTCGCTGATGCGCCCATCGCCGGCGTCGATGCGGTCAGCTACCAGGGGCGGACCATCAGCGCCTGGGCGTTGCAAAACGGCACCGATGCCAGCGGGCACGCGGTCGCGGTGCTCGAAACGGAGGAACAAATCGAGGACCCCGCCGACCTGGCCGTGACCCTGCGGGGTGAGCGCCACCCCGACACCGGCCAATCACTGGACCGCCCCGACCTGCAAATTGAACACCTGATGCGCCTGGCCGGGATCACCCTCAGCGCCGGGCGCCTGGACGACCTGCGGGCCTGGTGCCAATCCAACAGTCTGACCACGGCAGGACTGATCGACGACCACACTCTGTCGGTGCAGGGCTGGCTTGACCGGCTGTGCCAAGGCGCCGGGCTGGCATGGGGGCAAAACCTGCCCGGGCTGGCCCAGCCTTGGCCGCCAACCGCCAGCGCCAGCGTCGGCACCCTGACGCCTCGCGAATCGCCCACCATCAGCGCCACCTGCGACGCCGACCAGCTGGCCACCGTGTTGGAACTGCGATACGACTACGACTGGGCTGCGGCCGATTATCGCGGCACCTTGCGCCTCAGCGCCCCAAGTGCCGTGCATAAATTCGGCGAGCGGCTGGCCCGTATCGACCTGGGATGGGTGCACGACGCCCGCGCCGCCATCGCCCACGGCGAGCGTTGGCTGGCCTACCGATCGCGTCCATTGTGGCGCCTGGAGGCACGCGCTACGCAAAATCTGGCACAGATCGGCGACAGTATTACAGTGGATCACGCGCACAGCGCCATCAGCGCCGGCGTGGTAACGAACAGAACATGGCGCCCCACTGAAACCCTGCTGCAAATCGAGGCCCCTGCCGGCAGCGCCGGGGCTGTGCAGGTGGACGCCATCGCCGCCGGCATCGGCGTGGACCAGATCACTGCGCCAGAATATGACTACCAGGCCGGCCAGGCCACTGTGTTGATCACCGACAGCACCGGCGCACCCTTGCCCGGTGCCCGTGTTACCCTCGACGGCGGCATCACCCGCAGCGCCGACAACCAGGGCTGGGTGCAATTCAGCGTGGTGCCCGGCAACCACAGCCTGTATGTGCAGGCCATCGGCTACGACCCGTTTACGCTGCCCCTGGTGGTATCGTGATCATCCGCCGCACCCTGGCAACGCCGCGCCGGGTGCGCCGCATCGCAGGCCCCATTATTGCCCTGCACGCGCCACTGACCGCCCAGGCCGCCGCAGTATCCGCCGCCGCAGCCGCCGAACCAGCGGCGCCTGGCTATGAGCCTGCGCTGGTGATTGACGATTTTTCCGGCCAGGCGCTCACCCTCAGCGGCGTGTCCGGCCCCACCACCGTGCAGGGTGGACTGTGTCTGGTGCGCACCGGCGAGATCACCGACGCCGGCAGTCCGGCACCTGTGCTGACCGTCAACGACGGCGACAGTGGCCGCTTGCTGTGGAGCGACGGCAGCGGCGGCGTGCCGATCGGCACGGGTTACGTCGAGTGGACCTGCACCGAGCTTGCCGACCTCACCGACGGCGGCGCCTACAACGCGATCCGACTAAAAATCACCGACTGCCTGGTGGGCACCGGCAACAGCCGCATTGCCCTGGGCATCACCGACAACACCGACACATTCAACGAGATTGACTATGGCGCGGCCACCACTATTGCCACACAGATCGCCACCTACGGCGTGGCTTATGTGGACTGGCTGCTGGCCGCCTTTGTCGGCAACGGCATCGACGTGACCGACGCCAAGTCGGTGCGCGTTACCCTCTACAGCCAGACCGGATTTTTGCATGGCACGGCACTTTTCGAGCTGGAC
>Ga0099846_1001161_pt1 | contig 10940 bp, 24 predicted proteins | sample CB_VirMetaG_FD_78180 | JGI IMG/M metagenome (GOLD analysis project Ga0099846, IMG submission 78180) | Freshwater to marine saline gradient viral communities from Chesapeake Bay - CB_1504_1 Viral MetaG | ecosystem: Environmental > Aquatic > Marine > Coastal | place: USA: Chesapeake Bay... | reverse complement strand
TCATTTGTTTTCAATTCCTCTAATTTTTGGAATTGGTCAACTGTTAAATCTTCGTATCTTTTAGGTATTTTCATCTTAATAATATAGTATTTTATTTACTTTTTACATTTATTGAATAAAGAATGTTGACTTTTTAAGTCGGTTTAAAGCTGGGTATCTTAACATTCCATCAATAGCATGATTATAATTATCAATAGGTTGACTTGTTGGTTTACCGTCCTTATCAGTTACCCATTTATAGTTCCTTAACTCCTTTATCAAATTAATGCTAGACTTCGTTACATTCAATTTAAACGCCTGTAAAGTATCTATTGAGTTACGAATACTATCCGCTCCCTTTTTAGCACCCTCAACTCTAAAACCTGCCCGCCTTAAATCTTCAATTGATTTTGGCTCGGCACTATCCGCAACTATCATTTGATTTCTTTGCACTCCTAATTCTTGTAATTTAGCAATAATGTCTGAATTTGTTAATTTAGTTTGATATATTAATTCATCAAACCATAATTCTCCATTATATCTATAAACTGAACCAAAAGCCGTTGGATCATTTGTGAAACCAAAATCAAGTCCATAACATATAAATTCTGCATCTTTTGGTATTTCATCACATTGTGTCCAATTTTCAAATACTGTGCCTTGTAAACTTCCTATTTCGCCATCCACATAAACACGACACCAATTTTTCCAATAATCAGACGTTTTAGCTTTCTCAATTTTTATTTGTAAGTCCTCTAATGTTTCAGGCGGTATTGCTTCATTATCTTTATAAGTCAATAAAAGAAATTCAGCATTGTGTTCTGGCATTACTTCGGTATGCGCCCAAAATTCATTATCGGGGTTAAAATCAATCCACGTTTGCTTTGAACGTATCATTAAGGCATCCGCTATCTCAAAACTAATATGGTTAGCTTCATTTAAAAATAACACGTCACGTTTACCGCTTGCCTTTGCTTTACCGACACTATCAAAAGATTTGAATTGAATTATTGTGCCATTAGCAAAAGTATATTCCATAGGGTTACCTATCCAATGACTTTCAATCCATCGGTTAGTTTCAAACATTATATCTTTAAATATCTTAACCGCTCCGTCTTTAACGGCTGGTATTGATTCCGCTACTATTGTAATTCTTTGACGTGGGTTTTTAGTAGCATAGTCAATCAGTATAGGAATAATTCCGTATGTTTTTCCTTTTCCCCTTAATCCTAAGACTAAGGGGTTATAAACCTGAAGATGTACCACCTTGAATAACACGTTTCCGTTTAGTCATTGCGAGCATCTTCTCTATTGCTGTTGTTCGTTTAAACATATTCTATTTTTAAAATTCCTTTATTTAATCTTCTATAAAAAGTAGTATTACCAATATTTAAAAATTTAATTAAGTCTTTTACGCAATTATATTTAATTCCATTATAAATAACTGATTTATATGAACATGATAAATTAGATTTTAATCCTTTATTCCAAGGGATACCACCTTTTTTAAAAGCAGTACTATTACCATTTTCTCCAACTATATTTGTTAAATTATCTAATCCGTATTTTTTTATTAAACACTGTTCTAATTTAAGAGCTTCTTTTTTAGTTATATTTTTATGTAAAAATTCAAATAAAAATCCACCAGCTTCATAAACTACTTTTTGCCATTGTTTATTTCTTAACCTTCCGCCTTCAATAACTCTATGATTTGAACCTATACCAATATAAAAAATAACTTTAGTTATAGGATTAATATGAGCATATACATAATATTCATTCATATTCAAATATACAAATTATAAATAAAATAAAAAAACATTATTTAGTCTTTAGGGAATAACGGTTGCTCAATATTAGTTTGCTCAATGCTTTCTTTTAAGCCATTTAAACGTTGTGTAATGCTTGGATTGTATTGCCCTACCATACCGCCTTCTATTTGGTCACGTCTTATAACTTCCCTTATGTGCGAACAGATAGTAATATATTCATTATATCTTTTATCAGGATTGTCAAAATATTGCTTAACACATCCTATTTTATCATAACAATAAACTCTAAAACCTTCAATAGTTAAAGGTCGTTCCAATAACTCATAATCACTCGTACCGTCTTTACCGACAAATACGTGTTTTTTACGTGGGTTTGTTTTGCACTCGTTTTTATAGTCCTCAAATAATTGTGCCATTACTTCAGGCGTTTCAATATATTTATGTTTACTCATTTATTCCAAAAATTTATGTGTTCGTATTCGTCTTGCATTTTACTAATTATTTTTTTCCATTTAATAATCGTTCTATTTTTTTAGTTAACGTTGCTGTATTTCTACCTTTAGTTAATAAACTAACTGATTCTCTTTCTCCTTTACCGCATTCTAAAAATATAGTAAAATAATCTTTTCCGATTTCTTTATTAATATATTTTATACTTTCTTCTGTCAGATATGAATTTATTTTAATTACTAATATTGATTTTGCCATTAATTCATTATATAAATAAAAGTTTTCTTTAATATTGCCGAGTTAAAGTAATTTATCCTAAACGGTTGGTGGGGCAATTCCCTCATTGATATGCGTTCCTTCATAAGTGATTGAAATCATTAAAATATTATTAGTATAAAGTATTTCTCGACAAATCGGTTTATACTTCTTTACATTTAGCTTTAAATTCTTTTCGCATTCCTTACCTACCCTTAAGCGTTCCTTTGGAGTTGGCTCAGATTCATAATCAAATGTATATTTCGCTTTAAATGGCATTACTTTTTACTTTTAGGTTTGTCTTCAATCGGTTTATTAATATACGCTAGTATTACGCTAAAAGCATCTTTGTAAATGTTTACACATGTAGAGCACTCGACAAGCGTTTCAACCGTTGCATCAATACCATGATAGGCTGCTAATATTTCTTTAACGTTGTCGTTTGAACTGTCAGGTCTGATTAAGTCATGAGCAACTGCATAGATAAAATCTTTTTGTTTAATTAGTATTTCGTTCATTTTAATTTATTTTTTATTTCGTTTTTAAATTTATTGTTCTCGTATATCAGTTTTCGTTCCTTAATACCCATTTCATTTGCAATCTCCCTGGTTGAAGTAACAACCGATTTGAATAGTACTTCAGCTTTAAACGGCTGCTCCCTTACAAATTTAACTGTTTTTTCAAATTTCATATCAATTTCAAAGTTATAACTTTCTTCAATCAAATCAAAATTAATTTCATAATCGTTGTGTCGTTCAACTAAAGGATTCTTTGTGTTAACTAATTTATTAGCCCTATGCCTATCCGAATTAATACCTTTTAATACATTTGAGCAATAGCTAATAAACTGCCCTCTATTAACTTTGTCAATCAAAAAGTCTTCAGGTTTCTCACAAAGGTATAGTAAAAATTCTTGAAATAAGTCGTTTTTAATATCTCGGTAGTTGCAAAGTTTAGTACTTAAGCCATTAAGCATTTTACTATTAGCTGCTATGATTATGAGTTGCTCTTTATTGATTTGTCAAATATAGTAAATTCCTTACCTTCAATCAAATCAAAAATCATTTGGTGCAAATAGTTTTCCATATCATCCACCGCTTTTAAACTTTCCGCATCTAAATTGCTATTAATTGTTTTAACAAATGACTCAGACGCTCTGATTAAATCATTGAACTTTTGTTTTTCTAAATGCTTAAACATACCTAAAAAGTGGCAATATTGTTCGTTATTAGTTCGTGCTAAGGCGCAAAATACGATTAAGGCTCTTTGTGTTTGTTCTATGTTTGTCATGGTTAAAATGGGTTATTTTCGTTATTAATTGTTATATCATTTAAAAAATTAGTATTATTTTCTATTGGTTTTGGTTGCGTTGTAAATAACCAATTATCATAGTTTGGGTTTCCTTTGTAGTAACGTCCGTTTGATTTATCCCAACTTAGTTGAACGCATCCTGTTTGTCCCCAATGTTTAAACTTAACCTTTTGGATATAAATTTCAGTCATTAAAGTTTTATAATTACGGTAAACTGTTATTCCGTTTGCTGTTTTATTATAAAAGTTAGCTGAGCCTGAAATATTATATAAATTTGGGACTTCATATAAATCGTGGTCTTCTTTACTTTTTTGTATCTTAGTAGGGTGAGCCACTAAAAAACAGTGAACTTTATTTAATTCACAAAAGCGTGTTATTTTATCTAACTGCTCTGAAATATATTTAGTTTCGTTATTAGTGTATTGATGATCTAGTTTATTCCACGCATCAATAACAAAAGCATTAACTCCCTTTTTTCTAACTAATTGCCTAACAGCATCTAAAATTGTTTCAAGTTTAAAGTCACTTTCAGGATTGATAAAAAAGAAATTACCTGCATGGTAACTAATCATTTTTTGTAAATCCAAAGGACTTAACCTGTTTATACCTTCAAATGGTTTACCTATTATTTTTTCAGCAAACTTACTAAAATGTAATTCCAAAGGGTGGTTTTCAGGACTGTAAAGTGCTGTTTTCCAACCATGTGAAATATTTAAACGGCATAATAAAAAATCTAAAAATTCTGACTTTCCGTGTCCAGGTATTCCTGTTATAGTTGTTAAATAACCTTGTTGGAATTTTAAATGCATATCCATCTCAGCCATACCTATACCAGCACCAACTGGCAAACCATTATTATAAAAATCTAAAATATCTCGCTCAATATCATTTGCAGTAAATACACCTGTTATCGGAAACTCCTTAGCTTCATTAATACAGTCAATAGTTATTTTCATTCCGTATTTAATTAAACAGTCGTTAGCATCTTTACAGTCCTTAAATAAAACCTTACTACAATTTTCAAAGCCTAAACGTCTACCGAGTTCGTTTTGTAAGTTTAAACCCGCTGCATCGTTATCTAAAGCTAAAATAAACTTTGTACTTTCTGCAAATGATTCAATACAATTATCTAAATATTCAAAATTGATTTTACCTAAACCAGCACCGTTTGGAACTGATATTACATTTTTAAAACCACATTCGTATAAAGCTAGGCAATCCATTTCACCCTCTACAATTATTATAGTTTCATTGTCAATAGTTGCATCTAGGTTATAAAAGATTAATTCAGCATCTTTATAAAGTTTAAAGTCTTTATCCTTACCTCTACTTTTAACATTTATGAGTTCACCATTTCGAAAATAGTTAAATTGAATAGTTGGTATTTCTTTTTTTGCTTTTGGCATCCATTCAATACCTTCGCTAACTTTTAACTCTAATAACGTTTTTTCGCTAATTAAACGGCTTTTAAAGAACTTTAAACAATTTTCAGTATAATTGCTTACATAAACTATTTTAGGACGCTTATAATCAATTTTAACATTTTTAGGTTCAAATGGTTTATTTTCAATTAAAACAATTTGGCAATGGTTGCATCTGCCAGCACCTTTGTTTAAGTTAAAAGAAAAACATTTATCCGTTTTTTTATGTCGTGATGCTGAACATTCAGGGCAAACCATTTTATTTTCTCCGTTCTTTTGAACATCGATAATGTACTCTTTTTTATCCGCTAGGTTAATTACTTTTAAATCTGCCATTTTAATTATACTTCAGTGTAATAACTATTTTTTTTAAGTTCTAAATATTCAGATTCGGTAAGTAACTTTTTACTATGACCGTTTGGAGTTATGAAATTATATTCCTTTTTATCTAAATTTAATTTATTTTTATTTAACCAATTTTTAAAGTGGGAAACAAATTTACTATAATTTGGATATTCAAGTTCAGCTTTATTTCTAAATTCTAATAATTTAATTTTAATAAAATCAGTTGTTAAATTATTTAATCTAGCTATTTCAGTTATTTCAATTCCATTTTCAAAATCATTAAAAAAATAATCAATATTATTTATTTCTATTTTAGTTTCTATTTCTCTTTCTATTTCTCTTTGCTTCGCTATAGGCTTTTGATTTTTTTCGTTAAGGCTTTCGATATGCTTTGATATAGGCTTACTATTAGGCTTACTGTTAGGCTTACTGTTAGGCTTACTTTTTTTACCTCCATTACTACCTCCACGTACTAATTTTAAACGGCTTTCGCAACTTGGAATAAATAAAATATTATCTATAAATTCTATCAAATTTAAGCATCTTAATTTAGTTAAAATAGTATCTAAATCTTCAATTGATACACAAAATTTACGGCTCCAAACATCTTTTTTGATTTCAGTAGCATTATCATTAAGCATAGCTAAATCTATAAATTCACGATATAAACCACGTTCACTTAAAGATAATTCAAAAACACTCTCAGAATTGCCCCAGTCTTTTGGATACCAAGTATAACCTAATTTTGCCATTACAATATAACTTTTAAATTTTTTGATGTGCAATATTGCTTACTAAATCCTAAAGTAACTAAATACATTCCTGTATTTTCGTTTAGGCATAACCTCGGTTTTAAAATTGAATTTGTTTTTTTAAACTCGTTTAGAGCTTCATTTAAATTTTTCATAATAAAAAAACCCTCAAGTTGTTAAATGTCGCACCCAACTTTTACATTGGCATCTAACCCCTTGAGGGCGTTTGTGTGTTATATAAACTATCTTAGTGCGATTAAGATACTAACTTTTAAAAAGAACTGTTTACAAATATAATATATTAATTCCGAATAAAAAAATTTATTTTAATAAAAATTAAAAATAATATACTCAAAACCTTTGGTTACTTTGGTTTTCCTAACAAATAACTCAGTAATATTTTTATCGTTAAAATCATATTTCTTTTGTAAACAATCAATAAAGCACTTTAAACCATTGTCAATATCACTAGCTGCAGAACTAAAACCAAACTCAATTTTTAAACGTATATTGTTTTCTGGTATCATATCAATTTCAGGCAATAAAACAAGCATTTTTTTAATATAGTCATCATATTTTTTAGTTCTAAAACGTCTTCCTTTGTAGGCTTCATTTACCGATAATGCTTTAATATGTAATTTCATTTTATCAACCCCCCAATTATCAATCCCCCAAACAAACCAGCAACCGCTATTTTTCTAGTACGTTTTAATTTTCTTTGCAAAGTACCGATTGCCAAACTATCCTCAATATGCCTTAAATCTTGCATATTTGCCCTCTCTTGCATTATCCCTGTTAATTCGCTATAACTTATTAATTGCGTTTCTTGACGTGTTATAATGCCGTTGTTGAAACTATCCAAAACCATACACTCATGATTCAATTCCTCCAAATAATAGATGCAAGTGTCGGGAGCAGTTTGGTAAATAGTATCGTATTTAGTTTTATACCTTGTTACAATTTTAGGCTTCAGCTTCATTAAAGAGTCAATTATAAGGCTATCCTTATTGATGTTTATTTTAATACTATCAATTTTTTTATCTAGTACGCTAGGCGGTAATGGCTTCGGCTTCGGTTTATTTTTGCAAGTTATTAATAAGGCTAAACATGCCAGTGATATAATAGCAGTTGGTAATACTATTTTGTATGCCAGCTCTCTAATAATTTGTTTTTCGTCTTGATTCATAATTTCTCGATTTCGTTTTTGACTTCAATCCAATATTGCATAGTTGAATGTATATCGGTATTAAAAGGATTAGAGTGTGGGTTACTATTAATTATCTCGGTAACTGCTATTAAAGAGTGTTTCTTTGCTAAAATAGATATTATAACCTCTTCGCTTAAATCATGATTAATCTCTAAAATAGATACATAATATTTATTAAATAGTTGTGTGGCTTTCTCTTTTGGAGTCATTTAAAATAATTTTTTAGTAAATTTAGTAAATTAATATTGATTTTAACTGTATCATATTTATTGGTTAAAGGATTGTGTTTTATAACTTCGCCCTTTTGTCTTATTAACCTTTTAACGTTACACAACCGACAATTAACCGCCCTACCTTTATCACTCTTTAATTGATACTTTCGGGGGTTAATTTTAAACCAAACTAAAGGTTTTAATCGGTTGCAACTAAAACAGCGTTTAATCATTTTCATTCAAATAATTTAACAATGATTTCTTTTGATGCTTTAAATTTTCCAAACGTTCGTTTTGGTATTTAATTTTAAAATTTAACTGCTCAATATCTTCTTCTATTGACATAATTGTTTTTTCTAATATCTCTAATTCTTCCATAATTAAAATAGTTTAGTTTGGTTAATATGATTGTTTATTCTTTGCATTGCTTTGTCGTAATAATCTCGGTCAAGTTCACAGGCCGTCAAGTCAAAATTATAATCGTGGCACGCTATTGCTATTGAGCCACTACCTAAATGGGTGTCAAGTATTTTATCGTTTGGTTTTGCGTATTTGTCAAGTAGCCATTTGTATAATTTAGTTGGTTTTTGAGTTGGGTGAAAAACTTTATCTATTCCTTTTGCCATAAATCCTTTATCTAATCCGTGACACCTTGAAAAAGTTTTAATACTTACATCAAAAGAAGTCCATATTAATTCATTATTAACACTACTCATTCCTTCTCCTTGTTTGTCCCAAACTATCCAACCTCTACTTACTGGCAATTTTTCAGCAAAATAATTGCCACCACAAACAATTTGATTTTTAGAAACTCTTAATAATTCACTCCAATAATTATTTTCAGGTCTAAATTTATCCCATCTTTTTTCATTATATAATTGTGCAAATTTATTGCCTTTATTTAAACTACTAACAGTACTAATTTTACTATCAATCCCATAAGGCGGGTCAACAATAGCTAGGTCGAAGTGTTTATCTTCATACCTAGCCATTAATTGCATATTATCTTCGTTTGTTATGTTTAGCATATTAACGAATTTGTAAATTTTTATTATAACTAATTGTCGCCCCTGTTACTAAAACACCGCTTTTAATAGCATCCTTAATAGCTTTTTTATCAGGACTTGTTACTGTCTTGGTAACTATAAAACAAGCATCTAACTGGCTTTCATTTGTTATTTCAACGCTTTCACTATTCCTAAATGATAGCTTAATTAATGGAGTTTCTATTTTTTCAACTTCGTACAAATTCATAGCGTTGCTAATTGTATCTTTTAATCGTTCCGCTAAGTTAGTACGTACTTTCTTAAGTTGTTGCAACCTTTTTAATTCAGCATCAATTTGCTCACAGTCGCTATCTAGTTGTTTTATAACGTATGAATAGTCGACCGCTTTGCTTTGTAGCTGCTCTTTATTGATTTGTAAAGCTGTTTCAATTTCGGGAGTGATTTCTCCGTCTAATTCAATTATTTGATTTATTAATAATTGGTATTCGTTTTGGATTAAAAAAATATTCATGGCTATTTAGTTTTAAATGGTGGGTTTCCGATTATTACTTTGTTTATTTCTGCTATTACATTTTCAGGAGTGTAATAGGTTCCGTCTAAATTTAGATCGTGTATTATTTTTAATAGGTAATGCATAGCTATTTAGTTTTAAGTTCGTTTTTAATGATTTCTAATTGTGATGTCATAGCACCGATTAACTGAGCCATAGGTAAATGCATGGCTTCAATATCTAGTTTCATTAATTCAATCCACTTTTTATTATTGTCAATCTCATATTGCTCTATTTTTTCTATTAAGTTTTCCATTATTTTAAAGTTAATTTTAATTTATTTGCTAATTCAACAACCTCATTAAATCTTTGCTCAATCGGTGTTAATGCTTTGTATTTAGTTTGTAAATCTGCTAATGAAGTTGCAGTAATTATTTTAGCCTTTGCACTTTCAACTTGTTCGTTTAAGTTAATCGGTGCAGTCGTTTTTCTTTTGTCATTATCAATATCGTCTTCATCGGTTGCAATGTGAAAATACTTTAATAAAAAATAGCGTTCAGCATACGTTAAAGCACTTCCTAAACCTTTTTCCCAATCGTTCTGGCCATTAGCACCAAATGAGTTAACATCTTTGTCACCAGTCGCACAATCAATCCAAGTAAATTGCATCATAACTTTTGATAGTATCTCGGACTTACTTCCTTTTGCAGTTAAATAGTCTTGTCTTGTATTTTCAATACTAACAACTTCCTGTTTTAAAATCAAACCTAACTGATTCATTAAAGGCTTTATTTCGCCTAATACTTTGTCGCCAGTTACATATTTATATTGATATGTACTTTTGTCTTTACCTAATCCGTTTATCTTAGTTTGGATATGTAGTAATTTTTGATATAAATTTAATTTTTCCATGTTATAAATAATTAATTGTTTTTGAATGAATTTCTGCTAACTCGCTTTGTATGTCACAAATAAAACCGCTGATTGTATCGGCTTCGTAAATGTTAATACTATTTTCATGATACGTGTTATCAATATTCCATTTACTGCTTAACTCAATTTTACAAGTAAATTTTATTTGAATGTAATTAGATTTTTCAATTAACGTAAATGTCAATTCTTTATCGGCTTCAATCCTACCGTTTTCAATCTCATACATTTCGTAAGTTGCATCTAATATGCCGCTAATATATTCCTTATTAATTTTCATAGCATAGTTGTTTTAAATGGTTAGTAACTTTTTGAAATGCATCGTAAAATTCGCCTGAACTTATTTTGATTGAATCATCTAAATAAATTTTTGAAGTTACGCTAATGGTTGGTAATAGTTCAAAGTCATAAACTACAACCGAACGCTGGTCAATTACCTTGTAATAACACTGGTCTTTTTTGTAATATTTCATAATAAAAAAAGCCTTTAAAAACTAGGAGGGACTAGCTTATAAAGGCAATTTTAATAGTTATGCTTATTTGGTGGATTCCCTCAAATCCTAAGCGTGGACAAATATAATAATTTATTTTTAAAACGGACAAATTATTTTTTCTTTTTTTTCTTTAATTGTTTTCCAGTCTTTTTGTAATTTTTCTTTTACTGCCAAACGAATAAAATGATTCACGTTTACACCGTAATTTTCTAATATAGATAAACTATTCATTTGCACTTCTGAAAATCTAATTGTTTTACTTTTAGTTAGTTGTTTCATATTTGAATTACATTTATGGCTTGTAGCAAGTAGTTA
>Ga0099846_1001158_pt1 | contig 10953 bp, 3 predicted proteins | sample CB_VirMetaG_FD_78180 | JGI IMG/M metagenome (GOLD analysis project Ga0099846, IMG submission 78180) | Freshwater to marine saline gradient viral communities from Chesapeake Bay - CB_1504_1 Viral MetaG | ecosystem: Environmental > Aquatic > Marine > Coastal | place: USA: Chesapeake Bay | collected... | reverse complement strand
GTTAACACGCTCTTCGTTAAAGGCAGTGCTGTCTCTAAGGTAATCATTGTAGACCGCATCAAACTCACTTAGTATTTTAGTTCTTTCGTTTAATATTTTTTCTGTTAAGTTTTTAGCTTCAAATAAAGCCTCTCGTATTTCTGAAACTTCTGTATCTGAAAACCCTAAAGTAGTACCGAGTAGTTTCCCAGCGGTGTAATATTCAGCAGATTTTAATTCTATATCTTTGCCAGTACGTAAGCCTTCTTCTTGGTATTTTATACTTTTTATTGCCCCTTTAAAGAAAGCAGGAGTAAGTTTTTCAGCCCCATCCAAAAATTTTCCTTCAGCTATTAAGTTAATTCCGTTATACATGTCTCCAGCAAGGGAACCAGCAGGGCCGTATAGTTTTTCAAGCATAGCTTGTTCTATATCTTCGATATCTTCTATCCCTTTACCTTTAGTCCAGAACAAACCATCTAACGAAGTAGAAGCGCCAATATTTACACCTGAATATGCACTTATCGGCCCTAACTTAACTGCTCTTTGGAGAAGCTGTGCTTGTTCTTCTGATAACCCAAAAGTCTCTGCCAAACTACTATCTGGCCCAAAATGTGTGGGTATAAACCATTCTCTAAACCACAAATCTAAATTACGCTTTCCTAATGGGTTTCCGTCATCATCTTCGTCATACCACTGATCCTCTTCTTCTCCTTCTGGGCGGAACATTTCGCGCATACCTTCTAGCAAACCCATTAAAGTAGAGTACTGCCATAAACCAGTGACCCCACTAAACAAAAACGCCATCCCTTGAGCACCAAAAAACTTAATAGCGGCTTCTCTTTTTTGCCCATTATTTTTAATAAACGGGATCATACCGTAAAAATTTCTAGCCATAAACACAGTCATGTTTATAGGGAAAGTTAAAAACTGAGCTGGTATTCTAAGGAACGCCATGTTCCCTCGACCTTTAAGTATTTCTGCTTTGTTAAACTGCCCATAGTCAAATAAAGCCTCGTACGAATCATCTACAGCGTTAAGTAAAGCTCTTCTAGCAGCTTGTCTAGGGCCAAGTATTTTTTTGTCTCTACCTAATAATTCACTAGCAGCATCTTCTTTAGTGTAACGTCCAGAATCAACTAAAAATTTATTTTCTTTCATCAAAGCGTTGATTTCTTTTGTTTTCGCCATATAAGGTGCGTATAACGCGTCTACTGCTTGTTCACGAGTCATACCTTGGTTAGCGTCCATTAATTTAGCTAGCTCTCGCTCGTATCCTTGCATCTGCCGTTCCATCGCTAGTCTGTAGCTACTCATAAACATAATTTGTCTAGAGCTGCGTTCGGCATGATGGAAAAGACCGCTCATAACATTACCCATTAGCCTAGTACTTTGACCTAATTTGCTATGGTATCCTTGGGTAGGCACTCTGGAACGCTGTGAAGTTTCTGTAGCATACGTAGCGTTAAACATGTCTAGCGCATCTGCGGCGTCTATAGCTTCAAAAGCAAACATTTTAAGGTCGTCTGGTAACTCTAGTACGTACCTACTTTGTTTTAAGCTAGGCATTTGAGCCTTGAACCCTACAACATTACCATCTTGGTCAACTTGACGCGCAAGCATTGTGTTCCAAACAGGCATCATATTTTTCATCATGCCAAACGCTTTTGCTGACCCATATTTAGCCGCTAAGATAGGCAAGCCAACAATAGGTAGCTGAGTAAGTTGTACCATCGCAGATTTAGCGGAGGTTAAGTAATAGAAGAACGCAGCTTGATTACCAAACCTAACTATTCTTTCCATTAACTTGCCTTCTAATGGATCACCTCGTGTGTCATCTAGCGCTCTAGTTACTAACCTATCCACATAAGCTCTAGCTCGTAGTAAATCTGTGCCACCTCTACCTTGCAATTCATCATACGCAGAAGCAATAGCCCCTCGCAGTGCATCATCATGTTTTACTTTTGATAACTGATTTGCTGATTGATGGTTGGTTGACAAAAATATTCTAAACGCATCACCACTAAAGCCTGCAGTACCCTTTCTCTTAGTAAAACGTTTACGCATACTTTGTTCTGGTAGGGTATTTAAATATAATTGATATATCTCGTTTTTTATTAAATTTACGTCAGCAAAGCCTTTTTTGTTTGTAGTAGGGTCTATGGTTGTATTCCTATCGAGAGTACTAAAAATCTTTCTAAGTACTTCACCTGCATCATTACCACCACCGTTTTCTAACTCTTGCCTTAAACTTCTAGGTTGGTCTCCAAGCTCGCCAAACATTTCTGAATTTGCTATTTCTGTTACTGTTCTTGGATCATTAGTACTTCTTTTATGTTCTCTCGCTAACTCTCTAATACGCGTATTTCGTTCCGTTGCGGATTCAAACATTTCAAAACTTCTGAGTTTGTCTTTGCCTTTTTCAACACCAACATAATAATCACCAAAACGTACGAGAGGAAAGTAAACGCCATTATTTATCTGCTCTAGCATTTCACTTTGTATTTCAGCCAGTATGTTAGTTTTGCCCTCATCGCCTATACTTTCAGAGCGTTGTATTTTTTCTTGCAGCGAAGCGTAATACTCTAAAAAGTTTTCTTTATATGTATCTTTAACCATTACATAAATTTTATTAGCTTCACCCTGAGTATCTTTGTTTAACTTTTCCCAACCTATAAAACCTAACGGGTAATCGTCATCCGCTTTAGTCCCTTTAAAAAATATTTTTAGTTCTGTTTTACGTTTAGTTTCTGCAGCTTGCGCAGCTTGTCTTTGGCTAGCAGTTAAAGATTGATCTACTTTTCTTTGGCGAAACTCTTGTAATTTACTATCGAGTTTTAGCGCTTGTTCTTCTGTCTTTAGTTTAGACCCATCAATGTTATACAACGTAGATAGGTGCATTGAGTCACTTAAAGCACGGTTAATATCTGCACCGAATTTACGTATGAATTTGCCGTATATCTCTGCTTTAGCGGCTAGTTTCTGCATGCGTCTGGTTCGGTCACCGCCTACTCTTCTAACTGCGGTTTGTATTCTTTTTAGCCCTTTTAACTGGTATATACGATTACCTAAATCAATTATAGTTTGCGTAGGGAGTGTGTATAAAGCGGCTTTTAATGTTGGGACGTTAATAGAATCTTTCTTAGCTATCATCCAGTCAATTGCGGTACTAAGTTTTTTAAACTTAAACAAATCCCCCATAGCATCTAAAAATTGACGGGGTTCAGTAGAAGCGTTTAGTTTTTTTCTGGCTGTTACTTCCGTACCAGACATCTTTTTCGCACTTACTTCTACATTAACAGGGGCACTAGCTGCAAAGGCTTTAGGTTGTAGTAATTTATCAGAGACAATAATTAACTCGTCAAACGCAGTATTGACACCTTTACCAAGATTAAATATTTGCCGCACTAACTGCACAAACTGCGATAACGCACCTGGGTATTTTTTGTTAGCCGCAGGTGTTGCTTGTAAAAGCTCTTGCATTGCTGGGTTAGACAAGCCATAACTAACAAACTCTCCAACATCCGAAAAAGCGCCTACACTATTAAAAAATATTTCTGCGTCTGTTAGAGTGCCCTTTGTTTTTTTCTTTTCTATACGGTCTTTAATATTCGCCATTAAGTTTTGCAACTGAGCTATTGCTTGTCTTTGGGGGATAGGTAATTTATTTGGATCTTGTTTATACTGCGCGATTATTCTTGCGGTTGCTGCATGTAGCGCCTCGTGTAAAAACGTTTCATTGTTTCTACCATCATTGACATCGTTAGATCTAGTAAGTGTAATAATTCGTTCGCCGTCAGCTGTTTCTGTGTAAGAACCAGCCCTATTATCCATATCTGAAGGATCAGCAAAACGAACTTTTACCCCTTCTAAAAACGGTTTAAACTTAGCTAATCGTTGTGCTACAGCGGCTTCAAATTGTTTACTACCTGATGTTACGTTGCTGATAGCATCTAAAATATCTAAAGCTCGGACAGGTCGTCCATCACCTTCTTCTTCGGCAATCTTAGCTTTCTCGTCGTAAAGGTTATTTACTTCGGAGGTGATAAGTTTTTTACTACCTGGTTTAAATTCACCGTCTTTTTCTTTTTCAATTACTCTTGCTACTGGACTAGCAAAAGGATCAAATTTAGTAGTAGCTTCAGCTTCATATATTTCTGTTTGTGTGCCGTCTTTTATAGCTTGACCTTGAGTTGCACCAGTTGGATCAGCTTGTGCGTTTTGAACTCCTGTTACTTCTTCATTTGTAACGTCTATATCATCAATGGTTTGATCTTCACTAATATATGGGTCAATGTTTTCAGCGTTAAGCTCATCTATTACTTGATTTTCAGCTTCTCTTATTATGTCGGCGTCTGTTCTATTTAAAACAACGTCATCTGTGGCGGCTAGTATAGCGTCTACATCTGCATCTATATCAGAGGGATCTATTGTAAAGTCTTGCGGGCCGGCAATACTGGCTTGTTCTCGCGCTAGTTCTTGTTGTTGTTTTAATTCTTTTGCCCTTTGTAATATAGCTTGTTGTGTACGAGGTGCTAGTTCGTTTTTTGAATCTCTTAAAAACTTTGCTGATGCTTTAGCAAATGCTGAATTTTTCTTTATGGGTTTTGGTTCTACAGTTGGTTCTACAGTTGGTTCTGCAGTTGTTTCTGCAGTTGGTTCTACAGCCGATGCAGCTTCTTCTTTTTTAACTTTCTTTGTAGCTAGTTGTCTTGCCTCAAAAACTGACATTTTTGGATTGGCTGCTTGAAGTCTTGCCATTTCTTCCGTAATAGCTGGCTCTCTAGCCTTAGCAGCTTGCTCAGCTTCTTTCAGTAAGTCATTAACTATACCCCATTGAGTTCTTAAGTTTTGATACGTTGCATATGCTTTACTACCTTTACCCCCTCTTCTTGCTCGTTTTTCCCAACTTTTTTCAACCTTATCGAAACCTAGTAACTTTTCTCGTATTGTTGCAACAGACTTACCCTCAAGCTCACTTCGCAGTTTTGCTTCATACGCGGAGGGAGGCTTTGGTTCATACGCGGAGGGAGCTTTTGGTTTTACTTCTTCTGGAAGCGCTTGCGTAGTTGTATCCGTGTCTGTAGGAGTTGTGTCTGTAGTAGTTGCGGCAGCTTCTTTTTTCTTTTTAGCGGCGTTCTTAGTGGTAGTTTCAACTGGATCTACTGTAGTGTCCTCTGTAGAAGTATCTACACCTATCTCTTCTAAAGGTTCTTTCTTTGCTTTTTCTTCGTTTGCTAATATCCTACCCGCACGGCGAGTAGCTTCGTCTTCTGTTATACCTGGGTCGTTATCTATTTCTTCCTGAGTAAGTTCTTTTAACCTGTCCAACAAAGCTGCGGTATCTTGCTCGTCGAGATCTTCGCTTTCCTGGATCCTTCGTTTTATTTGCGCTTCCCTATCGTTCCTTAATTTTTGCGCACCAGCAGCGGTAGCTACGTTAATACCTTGTGCGCTTATACCGCCTACTGCCTCTGCAATACCAGCATCAATAACTTCAACTAAATTGTCACCCGTAAATACATCCCCTGTACGTTCTCCAAGTGAGTATTGTCCAGCCATGTCTGCTACTTGTTGTAATGCACCTGTAACTGCTTCTTCACCTAATGCTTTAGGGGTTTGACTTACTGCTCGCATAGCTGCTTGACGTACAGTCTCTGACTCTTCAATTACTTTTTCGCCAAATTCACCACTTAGTTTTTTCTTAAATATACTACTTAGTACTTTAGTTACACCAAAAGCGTCTAAACCACCTTGAGCTAAAGCAACAAGAGCGGATGTGTTTGCAGTTTTTGTTAAGTACTCTATGATTGCATCAGCACGTTCTTCTTCACTAGTCATGTTTTCTGTGACTTGTAGAATGTGTGATAAACGCTGTTGCACTTGTTGTGGTAGTGACTGTATAGTAGAAGCAGAAACACCACCAATTACCGCTCCTGGTGGGCCAAACATAAGACCCCCCGCAACTCCTGCAGTTAAAGTAGGCAAATACTGTGCAGCACCAGAACCCAGCATGTAACCCATATAATCCCCAAAATCTGCTGCGCTGCGTATATCAGAGAAGTTAGCTACATTAGGTGCGCCTAAAGCGCTGTCTTCTTGTACTCTTTGTAATTCTTTAAGGTTTTCAGTAACAGAGTCTGTTCTAAGAGTCCTATCAGTTTCTAACCTACCTTTGATTTCCGCACGTTTAGCGTCAGAAGAATCTTGATATAAAAGAATTGTTTCAGGTGTTGCTGTAGTTATATTTTTTGCTATTTCGGCAGCTTTAGCATAATCAAAACGTTCTCCTGTCTCTATACGCTCATACACATCGAGCAAAGGTTTACTTTGAGACAATAACGCAGCGTCTCTTTGCAAGGTAAAACCTTCAGGTATAGCTCCCATTTGCGTGAAAGCCGAAGAAACTCCAGGCATGAACTCTCTAAGAAACGGTACCCCTTCTCGTTGTTCTGGTGGGAGTTGAGGTTCTGGTGTAGGCTCTGGTGTAGGCTCTGGTGTAGTGTATGTCCCAGGATATTCAGCTTCTATAGTGTTACGAATGTCTTCATCAGTAGCATCGACATCAAATAACCCTATTTTACCGTCTGGTAAACGAATCTGTCTCGCGTCCATGCGTAACCCTTATTGTCTTGGCGTTCTAAAGTCTGCGTAAGTTTCCATACCAGACGCCCTCCCTGGCCTATTACCTAATATATTAGTGTTTTCACGTATAACACCAAGGTAACCTGCTACATATTCAGATGCATACTGTTCAAACGTCTTATTTTTTCTGGTTGGATCACCTGGTAACATTGCATTCCAAGAATCCGCAGCTTGTTTATACGCGTTGTCAATTACCCCCGCCGCTGCAACGTCAAACTTAGCTGCGTTAGCCACCATAGCTTGCCCATCATACACAGCTTGTACAGCCTGCGCACGGGCTACATCTTCTGATATTGATAAATTATTTGCTTTGGCTTCTTCTAATATACGCTTCTCAAAGGCGTTAATTTGCGTCTGAAGATCAGTAGGGTTATTTAACTGCATCTCAACCACTTTTAATGCGTTCTCTCTTTTAAGTTTATTTTCCTCTCCTTGGAACATTAAGTTTGCTTGTAATTGAGCATCAGCAAATACGTTTTGTTTTTCTTGTAAGTTAAACTTAAAGCCTCGTTCTAATTCACCTTCTGCTGCACGAGCATAATTATTTAAAGTGGTTATTCTTTCTTGTGTAAGCCTGTTGGCTTGGTTTTCCCTAGATGTATGTTCTCTATCTGCTTGTTTTTCTTCTTTATTAGTAATTAAGTTTAGTAGTTGCATTTCTCGTCGGGTGTCGTCATCCATCCTTGCAAGGTCAACTTTATTCCCTTCTTGTAAAGATGTAATTTTCGCTGATATTTCGTTTCGTGCGTCACCTTTGTATTTGTCCAACGAAAGTTTAAGGTTTTCTATCTGTCTATTTCTTCTAGTAACATCAAATGCTGCACGTTTACTTAGTGCACTCTCTTGCGCTGCTACTTGTTTATCTATATCTGCTTTATACTTTTCTGCTCCAGAGCTTATAGCTTTACCCGCAGCTTGTAAAAAATACGGAGAATCAGAAGCCATCATGTTGGCACCGATGTCTATAAGCATATATCCAATAGCATCTTCCTTACCTTTGTTGGCTCTTTCTTCAGCTTTCTTGTAATAATCTAAAGCAGCTTTTTCTTCTTCACCTAATCCTTTATTTGCAATAGCGTCAATATCTGCGGTGGTATCAGCTAATGTAGTATCCGCGGTAAGATCATCAGCTGAAGAACTCATAAAGTCTGGTACAAACGGTGTACGGTTGGCACGTTCTTGTTCAGCCACAGATGGGCCTTTATCCGCTGCTTTTTCTACTGTTACTGGGCCTTTGTCTCTTAACTCTTCAAACTTTTTATATGCTTCTGCTTCTCTATCGACAGGAACTTCACGGTCAGTAAGTCCAGGGATATCGTAGAAACTTGGTTGTGAGTTAGCTTTTGGCATATCTTCAGCTAAAACACCGTCTCTTGATATGACACCTTCTTGTGCAGCTGTAACTGCTTCGGGTGTAGCTCCTAAACCTTTTTTTTCTTGCGCATATAAATCAGCGCCTGTACCATCTATAGTTACGTACTCTTCACGTTTGGCTAGTTGCTCTGCTGCAGGATCTACATAACGCTTGTTAGGATCATTAGGCATAACTGTGCCATCTCCCATACCCATCATATTCCCGGGTATTTTTCCTTGTGTTAGTGGATCGTACGACTGCGGCCCTGTATTTATTGTTGTACTTCTTGGTGGAGTATTACCCGCCCCCACTATTGCTTGTTGCTCTAGTATATTTTCTCTTGGGGTGTTTAAAAAATTGTCAATTTCTAGTATTTGTCTATCTATCTCTCGAACCGCAGCGCTTGAAGGATCTTTATCTTCCCCCTGTTTTCGAGTCTGTGGAAGAAAACCTTCTTCTATCAACCTGTTTCTTTCGTTAATAAGACTTCTTCGTTCAAATCGTGCGTCTTTTAGATTTGTAAAAGGATCTAAAACGAAAGGGTTAGAATAAGGGGTGCCGTAACGTAAACCACCACCAGGAGCGTACCCAGGGACATCTCCACCGCCAGCAAATGCAAGTAATCCACCACTAGCGGCTCTAGGTATCATTCCTGGCCCCATAGGAAGTTGGTTCATACCAGCCACACTAGGACGAGGTGCCATTTTTTGTTGCATAGCTTGCATCTGAGCAGCTTGTGGTGTTGCGCCCATACCTTGTGGCATTTGAGCTGTCATTTGTGGTTGTGCTGGCATACCTTGTGGCGCAGGTTGAGGGTTAAATACTTGCTCTGCTACGGTAGTCGTTTGTTGTTGCTCTTGTGCTTGCGCTTCTCTCATGCGATCTATAAACATACCAGCCATTACAGCTGTTGTAGGATCAAGTAACCCCATTTGAGCAGCTTTAGCTATGCTCTGTTTGTTGCCACCGTATTCTTTAGCAACATCTTCAGGGGCTTGCATACTAAAAGGTTTTCCCATTGCCATAATTATTTATCCCATTAATTTTGCTAGCCCAAGACCCGCTATACCTAGGCCACCTATTTGAGAAGCCATTGACGGCGGTTGTGCGTATGTTGTAGCTGTCGAACCAAGCCCTACTGGAATACCTCGCATCAAGTTACTGAAGTACCCTAACTGCTCCATTGGATAGTCACGTTGTGCTAAGAAGTCAGCATAAGACTGATCGAGTAGTTGTTGCTGTAGTCCACGTTGTTCTTGTCCTGCTGCCGCTTGCGCTTGTATTCTCTGTAACTGATTAGCTTGCGCAGACTGACCGATATCACCAATTTGTGCACCTGCTTGTGTAGCTTGTTGTGCGCCTTGTAGACCCACTTGCTGACCTTGTAGACCTGTTTGTAAGCCTTGTAGTCCAAGAGTAGCACCAAACTGTTGCGCTTGCTGTGCTTGTTTAAACGCATCTTGTTGTCCTCTAGCCTGTATAGCACCAAGTTCTTGTTGTAAGTTACGCTCTCGTTCTGTTTGAGCCAACAACTGCCTTGCACCACCATAAGTGCCTTGTCTAGCCGCGCCTAAATTACCTGCTAAATTACCTATTTGTGCGTCTCGTAAGGCTTCCTGCTTCTGTACATCTACCACGTTCTGCATGTACGGAGACATAAACGCCTGTTGCGCTGCAGGTGAGGTAGCTAAGTTTTGATATTGTTGCCCAGCACCTGCAGCTATTGCACCTAATCCAGCACCAGTTTGCCCAAAACCAAGAGACTGTTGTGCCCCAGTTCTAGTCATTCCAGCAGCTTCTTGGAACTCAGGGCGTTGTTGCATACCAGCAATTTCTTGTTGCGCTCCAACTTGTCCTGTAGTAAACCCAGCAATTCTTGGATCTTCGTATGCCTGATAAGGTCTATTAGACTCAGCCTGCGCACGCTGCATAATATCCGTAAGATACGGCTTAGCATATTCAGGTAAATTACTTTGATGTATTTCCTGAGTCTGTGGTGCTGGTGGTTGTGATGGACTGCCTTTACCCATTTATATCTCCTAAACCTGTATTAGCAACAGGTAATTCGTATGTATTCCACAACGGTTTATGTCCGTCAGTTTTAAAAATTTTAGCCCAACCTGGCCTGCCAACGGACTCAATCCCGTCGCATTTAGTATCAAAAGCCCATTTTTGCAGCAGTTCTAGCATGGGCTTCTTCCATTTTTCTAACTCTACACCCCCCGTAAACACCATATCCAAGTACTTTTTACGCGGGTACTGCCTAATCATTGTAACCACTGCGCCTTTAATACTTTCTTCATCGAATGCAATCCAAAGCGTGTGTTCATAATCTGTAATGCAATCTAATATATCTTCAACATCGAACCGCCCATACGTATAGTCAGCGGCTTTCTTTAAGTGCGGCATTACCGCATCCCATATGTCCGTTACATGCTTTGTAGGAACCATTGAGACTTTCATCATGCTGTCTGTGGTACTAACCCTTTTAATAGTTTATCGGCACCGTTTGGTTTGCCCTTTGTTACCCTACGTGTTTTAGCCATTATAGTATCTACTAAGGCAGTAAACTTAGCAGCCCCTGCATCAGAAGAACCGTTACCTACAGCTGAAACAACCTCGGCAGGGATAATGTACTCACCTTCTGAAAGCAATACTGGCTGCTCTCCGTCTACTGTAGCAGGTATACTATCACTTACTCCGTCACCTGGCCCATCCAAATACCTTCCACCTTGCGCCATTTTAGCACTCATCAAACCACCATCGGCAGCGGTACGTACATTAGGGAAGGGGTTTACATCGTCAAAAAATTTAAACTCTCTACCTTCTCCACTTAATATAGCGTCTCGACCTCTAAACCTAGCAGTTCTTTCTGCGGGTAGATACGGCCCTTCGTAGTTGTAATCTGTTTCTTTTTGTACCGCAAATTCCGGTTGATCAAAAGCACCAGCAGCTTCTAAACTTTTAATTGCAGG
>Ga0099846_1001138_pt1 | contig 11015 bp, 17 predicted proteins | sample CB_VirMetaG_FD_78180 | JGI IMG/M metagenome (GOLD analysis project Ga0099846, IMG submission 78180) | Freshwater to marine saline gradient viral communities from Chesapeake Bay - CB_1504_1 Viral MetaG | ecosystem: Environmental > Aquatic > Marine > Coastal | place: USA: Chesapeake Bay... | reverse complement strand
TGAAGAACAAGATCAGTGGTGTTCACAGGATTGTGAACTGTGAGTTTGATTACATGACAGGAGTGTACTCATCATGAGCAACGTCAGTGTGGTGTGGGCCACGGCAGATGCAGAGAACTTGATTGCTTACATGGCACGTGTGTCTAACCCAGAGAATCAAGACAACCCTGAGTACGAGAAACTGATTCGATATCTGATCAAGCACAAGCACTGGTCACCGTTTGAGATGGTCAATGTCTGCATGTCAATCTCATGCACACGGGACATTGCCAGACAGATTCTCAGGCACAGATCATTCACCTTCCAAGAGTTTAGCCAGCGTTATGCAGTGGCACAGGACTATGAAGTCTCAGATGCTAGGATGCAGGACAAGGACAACAGACAGAACTCTATTGTGTCTACCGACTTGGAGTTGAACAGGTGGTGGGATGAGCAACAGAAGAAGGTGATCAGCAGTGTGTCGAAGCTGTATGACCATGCACTGCAGACAGGCATAGCCAAGGAGGTGGCACGTAAGGTGCTGCCTGAAGGGCTGACCATGTCTAGGATGTATGTCAATGGCACACTGCGTAGCTGGATGCACTACACACAGTTACGGTGTGGTGTGGACACACAAGCAGAGCACAGACAGATAGCATTACAAATCCGCAAGAAGTTATCTACACTATTCCCAACTGTGATGGGTGCACTGGAGGAAGCATGAAGATAGAAATAAACGATGAGTTTGCATCTAAAATCGTAGCTGAAGATTTGAAGTGGCACATAAATAATTTCAAGAAGGACATCAAGAAAGCCAAGGCAGGTGAGTCGTACTTGAAATGTTTCTCAATGAGTCCTGATGAAGACATCAAGCGAATGAAAGAGATGATGAATGCAATGAAGCTTGTTCTAACTTACTACACGGTGCCATCAGATGAGTGACTATTACACATTAGAATCACAGGTTGTACAGTGGGCCAAGGATCGCAAGATCATTCCCAACTCTAGCCCGACAGCACAGCTACTCAAGGCTGTGTCTGAGATGGGTGAGTTAGCAGATGGTGAAAACAAATCTGACATGCCTGCCATCAAGGATGCTGTCGGTGATGTGATGGTGTGCTTGATCAACTACTGCTACATGCGTGGCATCACAGTCACGGACTGTCTTGCAGGTGCATACGAGGAGATCAAGGATCGGCGTGGTACCCTTCTACCCAACGGAGTCTTCGTCAAAGAGGCCGCTTAATGTATGTCGTTATTGACATTGAAAACACAGTCACCAACAGAGACAAGAGGAAACACCTAGACCCATTCGAAGCTGGCAACAGTCTTGTGATGGTGGGTATCAAGCCTGTGCATGACATCGACATGCCATGTGAGGTGTACACATTCGACCACTCACAGTCTGCACCCACAGAGAATGGGCGTGATCAGGTGCAGAAGTGGTTGGATGCAGCAGATGTACTGGTGGGGCACAACATAACCCATGACCTTGTGTGGCTCTGGGAATCGGGCTTCAAGTATGACGGCCCAGTGTTTGATACAATGCTGGCAGAGTACGTGTTACTCAGAGGACAGAACATGCCTCTTAACTTGGGGGCTGTGGCTGAACGATATGGATGTGAAGTACAAAAGCAAGACACCCTGTCTAATTACTTCAAGCAGGGATACTCCACAAAGGACATTCCACATAATGAACTATCGGAGTATCTTCGACACGACCTTGGTGCGACCGAGGGAATATTTAAGGCGATATCTCTTCGGCTACAGACGGCGCAGGATGCGGGTCTATCTACGACAATCGATCTGACCAACGAGGTATCAGTTGTTCTGTCCCGAATTTATCAGAATGGATTCAGAGTAGATCGTGCCCAGCTTGAGCAGGTTCGTGCCCAGTTTGAGCATGAGAAGGCTGAACTTGAGGTGGCACTGCAGGAGTACGTTCGCTTCCTGATGGGTGACACACCTGTCAATCTCAACAGCCCGGAGCAACTGTCATGGGTAGTGTACAGCCGTAAGCCCAAGGATAAGAATGCATGGGCCACAGCAGTCACACCCTACATGACAGATGCCCACTTCAAAGATGAGGTGAAGCGGCACTTCGATACCCTGTACAAGACCAAGGCTGTGCAGTGCGGCACGTGTAAAGGCACTGGCTTTGTGACCAAGCTGAAGAAGGATGGCAAGCCCTTCAAGAATGCAAGTAAGTGTGCCGCATGTAACGGAGGATATAACTTTGTACCTACTAAGGAAGTTGCTGGTCTTAAGTTCTCGCCACCGAATTCTAAGTGGGCCAGTGCCAACGGATTCGGAACTTCTAAAGGGAACTTGGAGATACTTGAAAGGGTTGCCACCAATAAGAATATGGCGGAAGCCTCCACGTTCTTGAGTCAATTGCGTAGGCTATCTGCCCTAGATAGTTATCTATCTAACTTTGTGGATGGCATCGAAGCATTCCTCAAAGCTGATGACATGCTGCATGTACGATTGAATCAACACATCACTGCTACCGGCAGGTTCAGTGGTGCCAATCCCAACATGCAGAACATGCCCAGGGGTAAGACGTTCCCAGTCAAGCGTGTGTTCATCTCTCGATGGGATGGAGGCAAGGTACTGGAGGCAGACTTCGCACAGCTAGAGTTTCGTGTGGCTGCATTCCTGAGCCAAGATGCTGTGGCTATGAAGGAAGTCGCTGAAGGCTTTGATGTGCACAGCTACACTGCCAAGGTGATCACTGATGCAGGACAGAACACCAGCAGGCAGGAGGCCAAGGCACACACCTTTGCTCCACTGTACGGGGCTACTGGCTACGGCAGGACACAGGCTGAAGCTGCGTACTACGGACACTTCCTTGAGAAGTACAAGGGTGTAGCCAAGTGGCACACAGTGCTAGCCAAGCAGGCTGTGAACTATGGCTACATCAAGATACCCAGTGGGCGTGAGTTTGCTTTCCCTAACACACAGAGAAAGAGGGATGGCACAGTCACCAACTTTACCCAGATTAAAAACTATCCCGTGCAATCGTTTGCAACTGCAGACATTGTGCCCTTGGCTTTGGTTGAAATCTACAACAGACTTCAGCCGTACCGTAGTTGTGTAGTGAATTCTGTGCACGACTCCATTGTCGTTGATGTACACCCAGAAGAAGAACTCGATGTGTTAAAGGTTATTGACTCCGTACAAAAGGATCTGGTAACCTTGATAAACAAGAGGTGGGAAATTGATTTCAATGTGCCACTTGCATTGGAAGCAAAGATAGGCGACAATTGGTTAGAGCAGAACGAAGTGAACTCTATTTAAACTTGAAAAGGAAATGATATGACACAGATGGTAACTCTCACAGACAATGCTAACTTCGCATCGATGGCTGCTGCCATGGGCATGGGTGCTGACATGAAGAAGGCAAAGACTTCCAGCGTACTGGCCCGTCTTAAGATTGATCACTCCGGTGTGATGGGTGAGGAAGAGATTAAGGGTAAGATCAAGAAGGTTGAGGTTGTGGATGCCGGTAGCTTCGTGCTGCAGCGTCAAGAGCAGCCCAATGTCTACTCCAAGGATGTACAAATTCGCCTGTTTAATCAACGGTTTATGTACAAGCGGTACGTCAAGGGTCAGCCCGGACAGAAGGATCGTTACATCAAGACGATCATGTCTACCGACCTGAACTCAGACCTCCGTGACAACGAGGGTGGCTTCAACTGTGGCAAGCCCAGTGGTTGGATCGAAGACTACAAGGCACTGCCGGATGACACCAAGAATCTTCTGAAGTCCATCAAGCGTGTCCGTGTTTTGTTTGGTGAAGTCACCTTCCGCAATGTCGTTAACGACAAGGGCGAGAGTGTGGATGATCTTGTGTCTGTCCCATTCATCTGGGAAGTGGACAACAAGGATGCATTCAAAACCATGGGTGCTCCGATTGCACAGATGGCTAAGCTGAATCGCATCCTGCCACAGCACATGATTGTGCTAGGCACTGAGGAGCACACCCTGCCCACCGGCAATGTCTTCTTCACTCCGACTGCATCGCTTGACCAGTCAGTCACTGTGCCCCTGACAGATGCTGATCAGGCTACCTTCGTCAGCTTCAATGATTGGATTGATGGGTACAATGACTACATCGTCAAGGCATTCAACGAAGCTGCTGCCAAGAAGGAAGACGGGTACGAGGACACAGTCAACGAGTTTGTTGATGTCGAAGTACAGGAAGCTGCGTGAATCATCCCGCCGAGTTAAAGGTACACCAGTACCTCAGCAATCTTAAGTTCGGTGACAGCACTCTCAGTGAGGAAGTCATCGAACAGATTGTTGAGGACGTACGTAATGCACTGGTAAAACAGTTTGTTGAGAAGCGGGATGGCCCCTTCAAGCTACGCATGTCAAACATTGGTAGGTCATACTGCCAGTTGTGGTTTGACAAGAACAAGCCTGAGACTGCCATCCCCCACTCTACTAACTTCGTCATCAACATGATGATCGGAGACATTGTAGAGGCTGTCTTCAAGGGTTTGCTGGTGCAGTCTGGTGTGGCATTTGAGAACGGCACCAATGTAACGATGGATCTCGGGGATGGGTGTGTCATTCATGGCACCCCTGACCTGATCATCGATGGCAGGGTGGACGATGTTAAGTCTGCTAGCCCGTGGTCTTATGAGAACAAGTTCAAAGACTACGATACATTGGCAGACAAAGATTCTTTTGGTTACGTTGCCCAGCTTGCTGGCTACTCCAAGGCTGCGAAGGTAAAGCCCGGAGGCTGGTGGGTTATCAACAAAGCCACTGGGGAGTTTAAGTATGTCGAAGCTACATCCATCCCTGTTGAGGATACTCTACAGTCCACCAAGCAACTGCACAAAGAACTTGAAGCCAATGAGTTTCGCAGATGCTATGATGCTATCGAAGAGACTTACCGAAAGAAACCCACGGGGAATCTGGTCTTGGGACGAGAGTGCTCATGGTGCAGCTATCGGTATGCCTGCTGGCCCGGGTTGGAGGAGAGACCCTCTATCCCATCTAAGGCAGAGAATCCACCGATGGTTTCGTATGTAAAGATTGTTAGCAAAGATGTACACGAATAAAGCTTACGCTTCTGCCCGTAAGAAAGGCTACCGTAGTGGACTTGAAGTCAAACTCCAAGAGTACTTCAAAGAGATTGGTATCGATGCCAAGTACGAAAGCTTTAAGATTGATTGGGAGGATATACGGTACCGCAAGTACACTCCCGACTTTCTACTGCCCAATGGTATTATCATTGAAACTAAGGGGCTGTTTACTGCAGAAGATAGACGCAAGCATTTACTTGTGAAGAAGCAGAATCCTGTACTGGATATTCGGTTTGTGTTTGAGAGTAGCAAGCGTAGAATTAGTAAGGTATCTAAGACTACGTACGGTATGTGGTGTGAGAAGCATGGGTTTTTATACGCAGATAAACTTGTCCCAGAAGACTGGCTAAGAGAGGAAACTAAATGAGCACAATTAAGAATGACGATATGGCACTGATCATCAGCCCCAACTTTGAAGATGGCAAATGGAATGGTGCTGTTGACCTGAAGGCCATGGTCATGCCCCTTGAGAACATGACAGAGGAGAACGCAGGAGAACTCATGTACCTAGTCAATGGGCTGATCGCATGTTTCCATCTGCTTAATGGTGACGAAGAGTTTGCAGAGCGTATCAATGCAGAGGTAGAGATGATGCACAAGCAGGGAACTCTGACCATGGAAATGCAAGATCCAGAGTATGACAATGTTGTCAGCATCGAAAGCTGGACACGTACACGGGGTAACGCATGATGAGCATCGACAACGCTACCCCACTGGAGTGGACTACTGCTGTGCGTAATAGCTGGGTTGGTCAGGCCAAGGAACAGTACGACAAAACAATCAAGCAGTTTGATGAAGTTACTCGGCCTGAGCATTACAACCATGGCAAGTACGAAACCATTGATGTCATCATCGACACACTGGGTGAGTACGAAGCAATTAACTATTGCCACGGGAATGTTTTAAAGTATACTATCCGTATGTGGCACAAGGGTAACCCCGTCAAGGATGCACAGAAGGCACAGTGGTATCTCAACAAGATGGTTGAGTTACTTGAGAAAACTAGGGGAGTTAACTGGTAATGAGCACGTCAGTACTGGTAGATTTCAAAGTAGAGTTTAATGTAGATGAGATGCCTAGTTCGTATTCCAATCCAGAGTATCTGGAAGAGGTTGTGAAAGAGGCAGTCGAAGATGCTATGAATGATATTGGTAACGGCGAGATAACAGATTTAAATGTTTGGGTAGACACAGAGGGTTCTTAATGCGACACGATTACTACGGCATCAGCATAGATTTATCTAGGGATAGCCTGCTGTCTGAGCAAGGTGCTCAACTCCTTCGGGATTACTACATGCTGCCCGGAGAGACATCCCCACAGCAAGCCTTTGCACGTGCTGCACTGGCCTACTGTGACGGAGATGTAGACTTTGCACAGCGCATCTACGGCTACGCATCCCTGCAGTGGTTCATGTACGCTAGCCCTGTGCTTAGCAATGCACCCACACCCGGTGGTTCATTCAAAGCTTTGCCCATCTCATGTTTCCTAACGTATGTAGGTGACAATCTTGATTCACTGATTGATCACAATGCAGAGGTGGCATGGCTGTCAGTCAAGGGCGGGGGTGTCGGTGGGCACTGGTCTGATGTTCGTAGTGTCAGTGACAAGGCATCGGGGCCACTGCCCTTCATGAAGGTGGTGGACAGTCAGATGACTGCCTACAAGCAGGGCAAGACTCGCAAGGGTAGCTATGCTTCGTACCTCGATGTCAGTCACCCAGACATTGTGGAGTTTGTAAACTTCAAGGTGCCGACTGGCGGTGACATCAATCGCAAATGCTTCAACTTGTTTAACGCAGTCAACGTGACAGACAAGTTCATGCAGGCTGTGATTGCAGATGAAGAGTGGCACTTGGTAGACCCTGCTGATGGCACTGTGCGGGACACCATGCAGGCCCGGGATTTGTGGCAACGTATCCTTGAGGCACGGTTCCGTACTGGTAGTCCGTACGTCAACTTCATTGACACAGCCAACAAGTTTCTACCCGAGGCACAGAAGAAGCTGGGCTTGAAGATTCACGGCAGCAATCTGTGTAACGAGATTCACCTAGCCACAGATGAGCAGCGTACAGCAGTGTGCTGTCTGTCCAGTGTGAACCTAGAGAAGTACGATGATTGGAAGGACACACAGATGGTCAGGGATCTGATTAGATTCTTGGACAATGTTCTGCAAACCTTCATTGACTATGCACCGTCTGACCTTGCCAAGGCACGGTACAGTGCAGAGCGAGAGAGATCACTTGGCCTTGGTGCCATGGGCTTTCATGGGTACTTACAAAAGTATGGAGTTGCCTTTGAGGGTGTCTCCGCAAAGCTTTTAAACAGAGGGATATTCAAACACATCCAAGAGGAGGCTGTACGTGAGACCGAACTTCTTGCCAAAGTCCGTGGGGAAGCACCCGATATGGTGGGTACTGGGCGTAGGAATGCACATCTTATTGCTATTGCTCCTAATGCAAATAGCAGTATTATCTGCAATTGTTCAGCTAGTATTGAACCTATTAAATCGAATGCATACGTACATCGAACACGTGCTGGATCGCACCTAGTCAAGAACAAGTATCTGGAGGAAGTGCTCTCTTCCCTTGATCAGAATACTGAAGAGGTCTGGAAGTCCATCATCATGAATGAAGGATCTGTGCAGCACCTAGACTTCTTGTCACCAGAGCAGAAGCTTGTGTTTAAAACGGCATTTGAGTTGGATCAGCGGTGGGTGGTAGAGCATGCTGCTGATCGACAGGCATTCATCTGTCAGGGTCAGTCTGTGAATCTGTTCTTCCCTGCTGGCAGTCCCAAGTCCTACGTCAACAGTGTCCATCTGATGGCGTACAAGCAGGGGCTTAAGGGCTTGTACTACCTTCGCACAAGTTCCAATGTGCAAGCAGACAAGGTCGGCCTTAAGGTTGAGCGTGAGGCACTGAAGGACTCAGAAGAATGTCTGTCCTGCCATGGGTAATCTACCATCGTCAGCAGTAAAATCATTCGACAGGCAGTTGTTCAATGATAACGACACCCTTGCTCGGGCTGCAGGCAAACGGTACTGGGGTGCCATGGGCTACGAAGTCACTGACAACCCAGACCGGTACGGCCCGGATCTTATTATAGACACAGGCAAGGATAAATATTATGGTGAGGTTGAAATCAAGAGAGTCTGGAGTGGGCCAGAGTTTAAGTACGACACTCTTCAGATACCTGAAAGAAAAAAGAAGTTCATTGGAAGAGACATGCCGTGCGTGTTCGCTGTATTTAACAACGAGCAAACCCATGGATTTCTGTGCCCGGGCGATATCCTTGCTGTTTCCCCGCTAGTAGAAGTGTCAAATAAATATGTGCGGTCTGGAGAAATGTTCTTTCAAGTTCCAATATCTAGTTTAATATTTATTGAGGTGCCAAGTGACATTCAAAGTTGATGACAAGCACATAGATATTATTTATTGGGTGGATGCCGAAGCTTCTAGCGGCTGGGAATCTACCATTGAAGTATCACTGGCACATGCGGTCAGTGTTGGCTACATTGTAGGTGAAGATAAAACAGGTGTATGCATTGCCTCTACTTGGTCTGCCCCGCACAGTAACTGTCGGATTACAATCCCTAAAGCGTGGATCAAGCACAGACAACGTATAAAGCTTCCTGTTCTTAAGGCACCACAGAAGCCAGTTAAGCAAACTAAAAAGGAGCCTGTCGATGTACAACAGTGAGTTGGTTCAACTGGACGATGTCCACTTAGAACTTCGTAAGCTGCAATCATTGCTGTTCTTTATGGAGCACTACTGCTTCATGCAGGACATATACAGTCGGCATGTCATGTACGCATTCCAAGATGCACTGGACAAGCTGGAGACATTGATCAATAATATTGACTACCTGATTACTAACCAAGAAGCCGTGGAGGAAATGAGTGATGATGACTACTGGGAAGAAGTGGGAATGGAAGAATGGAACGCATCAGGAGCCGATGCACCCCTCTGGGATGAGCATGACGAGGTGGAACAATCCGTTCAAGACCGACTCAGAGCGCAAGTTGGTCGTGAAGTATTTTAAACAAACACAATTCGACAACCTAGAACCGGCACCGTTTTAATAGATGAAATTAACTATAGAGTTGTCAGACAATCTCAAAGACAAAGCAATACGTAAGGAGTTGGGTGAGCAGTACAAGTATGTCATCCATATGATAGAGAAGGTTTCACTATGTGAAACGGAGGGGGATCATCCGCTTACTGAGTTACAGTTAGAAAGAGATGCACTTGTACGTGTCTTAAATAACTACGTCGTGGGTGGGGATTTCCTGGCGTACCTTGAATCCGGTTTATTTGATGAGGAGTTTAAAGATGCAGAAGAAGCCTAACATTTCACCGTTTGATCTAGAGCAGGCCATCATGGCAGCTTGGAATACGAAGGAAGACCTTGAATTGTTTGTGAAACAACTGGTCGATGGCCCCCGTCAGATGTCAGAGGATGAAATCTGGAACATGGTCTACGGAATAGCATGCCTCCACAACGCACGTAGCGAGGCTGTATTCGAATTGTACGAGCAGTACATAGCCAGGGTTAGGGACGAGTACACAGACCTGCTAGAGGGGGCTATAGAGGCTGCTATGACGGCAGGGCTAGGGCCAATTGCGGATGCCAACCCAGTAGACTTCCGTACGCAGATTGCCAACAAGATCCGTAGCCTGGATAAGTACGCTACCTACAGGCGGTGGAGGGATTCTGAAGAATCTTCTTGATCAATCGCTATAGTTCAGATATAACTGTATCTCCCGGGGGCACATTCGATGCCCCTATTTTTTCCCCTAATTATCTGGAGATAGCATGTCACTAACTACACCCAATGTCACATACAAACCCTTTAAATATCCATGGGCTATGGAATATGCAGTGCAATCTGAGAAGGCACACTGGGGTGAATGGGAAGCTAAACTGCAGGACGATGTAGCACAATGGCAAGGGGGCAAGCTTAGCCCCAAAGAAAAGAATCATATTACTCAGATACTTAGGCTGTTCACACAGAGTGATGTGACAGTGGGTACTAACTATCTTGAGTATTACGTAGCCAAGTTTAAGAACAATGAGATCCGTGCCATGCTCACCAGCTTTGTGAACCGGGAGTTTGTGCACCAGCGTAGCTATGCCCTGCTCAATGACACACTGGGCCTGCCTGAGTCTGAGTACTCAGCCTTCCTAGAGTACAAGCAGATGAAGGAAAAGATCGAGTTCATGAGTGACATTGACGTGAGCACTCAGTCTGGTGTGGCTAAGGCAATCGCTAGGTCAGTCATGAATGAGGGCATGAGCCTGTTCTCTGCCTTTGCCATGCTCCTTAACTACCAAAGGTTTGGCAAGATGAAGGGCATGTGTGAGATTGTGGAGTGGTCAGTACGGGACGAGACCCTGCACTGCGAGGGGATGGTCAAACTATTCCGTGAGTTCTGCAATGAGCACCCGAAGATTGTCACTGACGAATTCAAGAAAGATATCTACCAGATGTTCCGTGATGGAGTGGCACTGGAGGATGCAGTTGTGGATGCTGCATTTGAACTAGGTGATATCGAGGGGTTGACAGCAGCCGATGTTAAGAAGTATATTCGGTATATTGCTGACCGGCGACTGATTCAGCTAGGGCTGAAGGGTAACTGGAAGGTGAAAGATAATCCGCTTGACTGGCTGGACTGGATTATTGGGGGTGACAACTTCAAGAACTTCTTTGAAGGAGTTGTTACAGACTATTCATCTGCAGGTATGGAAGGGGATTGGGGCTGGAATGACACAAGAGAAGAGAAACTGGCAGCATAAAAAGGAAAGGACAGCCCCGCTGTCCATCCAGTTTAATCAAGGGAAGTATGCATTTACCAAAGGCTGGCTGGGTAATCCTAATAACCCAGACACAGCCCAAGGTAAAGAATGGCAGCGAGGATTTAATGCTGCCTACTTTGA
>Ga0099846_1001133_pt1 | contig 11028 bp, 9 predicted proteins | sample CB_VirMetaG_FD_78180 | JGI IMG/M metagenome (GOLD analysis project Ga0099846, IMG submission 78180) | Freshwater to marine saline gradient viral communities from Chesapeake Bay - CB_1504_1 Viral MetaG | ecosystem: Environmental > Aquatic > Marine > Coastal | place: USA: Chesapeake Bay | collected... | reverse complement strand
TTAAACACTTTTGAAGATATGATCGGAGGGTAGTGGATCCTGACGATATAGTACAACCAGACACACCTACAAATGTAGTAGATGATGTTATTGAAATAGCAATACCTGGTTCATTAATAGATATGTCTTCTGATCCAGGTGCAAAGTTATTAGAAATTTCACAAATGTTAAATGAAGATTATCCAAATATTGATATGATAGAAATTGCAAATAATTTAGAAACAAGAATTGTAAAAAAAGGAAAAGGTTATCAACAAATTTACACGATAAGTACAAAACAAGAAAAAGAATTATTGGATTATTTTATAGGTGATTTAATAGGTTTGCAGAAGAATACTATAATGATCCATTAATACCATCAGAAAAAGCAAGAGCTAAAAGAGCTTTTGAAGCAGGATATAAATTACAAGAAGAATTAAAAAATTTTAATCCTAAAGACACACCTACAAATGTAGTAGATAATGTACCATTTACAGATGATGACATAGCAGAGATAACCAATGACTACGTAAAAAATAACTGGGAAGAAATGAAGACTACAGCAGACGGTGTAGTTATGCGTATAAACGATAACAATGAATTAGAAGTATTAGTTATTAAAAGAAAACGTGGTCCGCATAGAGGTGAATGGGCATTACCTGGTGGTATTCAAGATAATGAAACTTTGCAATTATTTGCAGAAGCAGAATTAAATTATGAGACTGGAGTAAATGACACAGCAAGACATACTGATGTTATGTTTGGTGATGTAAAATTTAATAAAGATAAAGTAGCAATGACTACACAATTTACTGCATTAAAAGAATTATATGAAGAAGTAGGTTTAGATACTAAAGAAACTTTTACAAAACTATTTCAGTTATCTCCTAAATATAATAGATACGATTGGGACGCAAGAGCTACTAAAGGTGTAAATATTGGTGGTACTTTTGCATTCATATATGACAATGATTGGCAACCAAAAGCTGGAGATGACGCTTTAAAAGCAGAGTGGAAAACAGTTAGTAGTGTTTTAAATGGTGAAACTAAATTAGCATTTGGTCATAGTGAATGGATTACACAAGTATTAGAAAACAAAAGTTTAATTAAATCAACTGGAATAGATAAAGTATTTGATGATAACGCTAAATATATTTATGGCATAGACAAGCCAGATAACACATTAGGTAATTACAAAGATGTAATACAAAAACTTAAAGAGATAAATAGAAAAAATAAATCTAATATTACAGAACTTATTGAAGCAGCAAATGTAGTACGTGCAGAAAAAGGTATGACACAAATACCAGTAGATAGATCTAACATACAAGGTAGTGCTGAAAGTGTAATTAAAAATATGCGTTTAGGATATGGAGATCCAGAACAAATACAAAGATATATGCAACAAAAAGGTTTTTTATCTAACGTAGTTACAAATTATCAAATTGGTTTTGATACAGGTGTAGGAGATTTTGATAGTGAGGAATTGTTACAAGAAGTTAATGATTTGTATCAAAGAAGAATACCAGATGATCCAACTACTGTATTTACAATGAAAGATTTAATTAGTGGAAATAAAAAATTAACTCAACTAAGAGACTTTAGTATATATCCAAAATTATCAGAACAAGGTATAGATAATATAGCAAGACAAATGCAAAGTAAAATGTTACAAAATGTAGAAGAAAGAATGGTTTATTTGGCAAACTTGGGGTTTGAAGATAATGTAATACTTGATGAATTAAGAAATGTTTATAAAGAAAAAATAGATAAAGAGGAATTTGTAGAATATTTAAAAGATACAATTAAAGATTTTCAAGAAGCAACTGGAGGAACACAAGTAAAAATTACATCAGCAGGTGCTATATCAGGTTTTGAAACAAAGTATTCTCCAGATAAAAATATATTTGATACATTAGATATTGAAACAGACAATAAGGTTATTGAATATTTATCAACAGATAGACAATTAAATTTTTTAGATGATGTATTTGGAAATGAATTTATGACAATGGAACCAGTAGAATTTTGGAATAAGTATGGAACTAGTGCAGAACCAAGACTAAATCAAAATTCTAGTTATGTAGAAAATGGTAAATTTTATTTTCAAACAAACCATGGCACACCAGGACCGAATGAAAATGTTTTAAATTTTCTTAAAAGTGTTGAAGATAAATATGGTAATGATGTTAATTACATAAGTATTGCACAAGGTCTAAAAGAGGATAGACCTATTTATTTTGATAAAGCATTAGACTTTGTAGATCCAACTGCTGGTAGAACAGGTCTTATAGGACCAGTGTTATATACAACTACTAATCCATTTGTTGGTGCAGGATATGGAAAACTTAGCAATGATCAAACTACACCTGAAGTAATTGAACATATTTTAGAAGAAGATATGCACAGATTTATTAGAAATTATAAAGATAGTAATCCAGAAATTCTTGAAGATGTTATTAATATGGCAAAAGAAAATGGAATATTAATAGATGTTGTACGTAATAGAATGGATGGATCTGTTGCTAGTTTAAGAAGTATTAAGTCTATAAATGATTACACTTCTTTAACATCAGCAAATATTGCAAACATAAGAGGTTCTGTAAATGAAGAAAATATATTAAAGGTAAATCAATCTACATTGCCTGGACAAGGTGATATAAAATTACAAACATTCTGGCAAGAAGTATTAGATGAATTTGATGAAAATTGGTTTAGGAAAGATTTAGAAAATGCAACTGGAATTGTTAAAGGTGTTCCTTTTCCAACGTTTACAAATAAATATAATCGTAATAAATTAGTTGATGACATGATACCCTATGTTGCATTACAAAAAAGTAGAGCTATCCCAGGTACAATTAACAAAGCTAGTTTAGCAGGTTACTTTGACCATGAAATAAAAGTTAATCCAAATTACAAACCTAACTTTGGTTTAATTATAGGAACTGGTGGAAAGTTACAAGATAGATTAAGTGACACAAATCAAAGAGAAGAAAATTGGCGTTATGTAGTAAGTGAAATAAAAAAAGGCGGACCTGTACTCGGATATGAAGATCAAGAACAATACAAACATATTTATAATGTATTAGATAAATATCATAAATATTTTCCAGTAGAAATATCTAATGATTTACAACTTATGTCAGATTATATAAAAGCGTCTTTAGCTATAGACGCAGAAGATTATACTACTGCGGCTAAGTTATTAGGTATAGAGTTTTTAAATGGAGAATGGGTACCTAGAGCTGATCGAGTAAATGAAGAATTGAAAAAAGTTATTAATGAAAAATTTCAAGACAGTCTTCAATCAAATAATGTAAGTACTATACATAGTTCTGTATATAAAATTCAAACTGACTTAAAGAAAACTTTAAGTCCCCCAAGTCAAACACCTATCGAAGATGAATGGAATAAAAATTTCTTAGAAAATACGAGAGTAGAAAAATACAATAATTATTATAAAGAGAATAATTTACCTGCAAAGGTGACAGCAGAAAATGTAAGTGAATTTATTGAGACTGTTGCAAGTTATGATTTAACATATAATCAAATTAGACAAAAAGAATTAGATAGAAAAATATTTACTATGGCGAGTAACAACGGATATGAGATAGTACTTGGTACAGGTGGTGGTCGTGTAGATACAATGCCACACTGGGTTATAGGAATTATTGATCCTACAAATAAACTGCAAACAAATCAACCTAAAACATTGGATATAGAGAGTGTGAATTGGGCATTCTTAACTGAAGATGACGCAGAAGAATTTTATAATTTAGGGAAAAAAGATACTGCTGATTTAACTGATACTGATATGAAACTTATGTCAAAGTATATGAACCCAAACAACGTTCTTGATACAGATATATCAGAAGAACAATTAAAGAAATTTGATGAAATAACAAAAGAAAAAGGAATTTATTGGGGTGACAGAGTTGGTACATTAGAAGACGCAGGTGTAGATAATTTATCTGCAAAAATAATGATTAAACAAATGGAGTTTCAAAACCTACATACAGCATATAAGTTAGGACAAGTACCATTAGAAGCTGTTTCAAATAGTGCTAATCAATTAGCAGTCCTATTAGCACAAGCACCAGAACCAATAAAAGCTAAATTTTATACTGGCGCAGTAAATACTATGAGTGTTCTTAATCAATACGCAAAACCAGGTATAAAAAACACATTGAAATACGGTGGTGCAGCAATGGATAAATTTGATAAATGGGTACTTGGTCCAGCAGCTATAGACATATTAGCTAGTCGTATATCTGGTTCAGGCACACAGTATGAAACTATTGGTGGTGCATTAGCAGATACTATATCAAGATATGAAGATGACAAATCAGATAGTGTTATGGAAATGTTATATGGAAATAAAAATAATCCAGAAGCTAAAAACTTAATAGGTGTCAATGTTGCATATCCTGTAACACAAACTATAGAAGCTGGCAAGGATAAATTTAAAGAATATGTTTACGATAATAATATATTTGGTATTAAGAGTATAGTAGAATTTATAAAACCAAAAGCAATAGAAGCGCTTAAAACTGTAACTGACAAGGCAGGTTTAAATGATTGGGTTTACAATGTAAAAAGAGACATGATTGTACAAATGATCATGCAAGAAAACAATATTCCATATACAAAATCCAATATAGATTTATATACAAAAAATTATGAAGAACAAAATCCAAAAGAAATAGATAGATATGGTAACGAATTACCTGATACTTATGACACTACCTGGGTTAGTAGCTACCCAACAAACAGACTTGCAACAGAGTTTGTTGTTGATGAACGAATACGTACAGGAAATAGATACGCAACATCTGGTGGTGGAGGAGGACAAGTCAAAAAGTAATATGTTTAATGCAGAAAATTTAAAAGTAATTAATTACGACAACACTAAATCTATCGAAGGTGGTGGTGATGGTTCAGACATGAAACCACGTATTACTGTTGATGATAACAATATAGAAACAATGAACAAAGATGATCTATATTTTTATATCAATAATTGGATTGATGGAGTATATGAAGAAGATTTAATGGGAAGAAATGACAAACCATTTTATAGTAAAAATAGAAATAGAACAGATGAATTTATGGGAATACTTGCAGTTGAAAGTTTATCAAGCAGAGATAAAGATGGAAATATATTAGACGTAGATAAGCAACCATACAATATACACGCTACTTTACAAGATGATTACAACGATAGTTATGGAGTATTTCAAATAGATACTGGTCCAGCACTACCTTATATTCTTATGGCTATGGATCCACAATATAAAAAAGATTTAAACGTATTAGCAAAAACTGGTAATGAAGGTGACATGAATGAATATGCTAAAAGATTATTTGAAGATGAAGATGTAAAAACTAAAGTATATAGTTTCTTAAAAGATCCAAGTAAAATTAACGAACACCTAGCTATTGCTGCAACGATATGGAATGACTTTGAAAGATCTGAAGCATTAGGTAATGATGGTGCTAAAGGTTGGAATGCTTATAATAATAAAGATAGCAATAAAGATTTTTCTAATACATATAAACATTACATGAATATGTCAAAAGAAATGAGTTTAAATTATTTACAAAAACAAATTTTAAATAGAACACAAAGACATAGAGAAGAACTTGATGACCTTAAACAATTCCTTAATATGCCTAGACTAGGTGCTACAATAGAAGAAGCAGCTAAGAATTTAGCTGAAATCTATGAAGAAGCTGTCAGAGAAGGACAAATTCCGAAAGAAGCAGCACCAGTAGATAACTTAAAAGAATTAGGAAAGATGTTTAAAAGATAATGGCGTTAGTAAATTACTTACCAAAAGATACGCAGATAGTACAAGAGATTGACGCAAGTGGCAAAAGTTCTTATTATCTTGTGTATTCATTATCAAAAGATTTAGTATCAGAAGGTTTTACTTATAGATACAAAGTAGATGATTTAAAATCTATATCAGATACTACTGGAGTTGTTAAACCAGACGCAGTTATTAATGTTGCAGATAACCAATATACTTTATCATCAGGATCATTAAACGGTATATCTGAAACAGATTATGCTAATAGTTTTTATTTTGGAACTTATGGTCAATTAAGAACTGTATATGAACAATTAGGTATAGACGCTGAAACTGGTGCAGAGAGTTATGAGTATTTAATAGAAGCATTAAATGAAGAAGCTAAAACAAAACCTTGGATATTATCTACTGACGCAAAAGGAAGATATGATTATTTAGCTGTAGTATTAGAAGCAGCACTTGAAGGTAGAACTGCAAGAGAAAGTGATTTTCAAAAGACTACATGGTGGAAAACACATAATGAAACAGAACGTCAACAAATAAAAGATCAAGCAACTGATCCTAAGACTTGGGAAAAAAATCAAAGAACTATTAGAGATAGTATCATGACACAAATGATTGCAGCAGGAATACAAAGTTATCCTACTGCTGTTATAAATATGCTGGTTCAAAAATATGGTACAGGAGAATATACAGACGATGATGTTAGTAATGTAATTTTAAAGTTAGCTAATCCAAGACTTAGATATGAATTAGATACAGAAATACAAGGTGCTTTAGCTGGTCAAACATTAAGTGTTATTGAAAGTACAAAACAAATTAAAGATACAATAGACGCAGCTATGGGACCTGGTGCTTCTAATTACTATAATTTAGAAGACATTGCTAACGAACGTCAAGCTAATCCACAATGGTACAACGAAGTATTTTTAACAGGACTAGCAGAACAATTCCAAAGTAAATATACACAGTATGCAGGAACTAACGTAAAGAGATATGAAGACGCTGCACCAGAGTATAGGTATGAATGGGAAGCAATCACTGGACAGAAAGCAAATGAAACTAGCGCAGTATGGAAAAAGTTTATGGCTACTAATGATGTTAAAGAAAGAGAAGATATAGCATTTGAAGAAGCAGCTAGATTAGGAACACAGACTTATAGAGACAGAGTAAAAGCAGATTTAACTAAAGCATTTGGTCAAGCAGGTCAAAGAGCAACAGGCGGAGGTAGGTATCAGTAATGGCTAGAATAAGTATTTTTGATAGACTTGCACGACAGTTGTATGGTGAACCAACTATTGAAGGTGGAGAACCAATAGTTCCACAAAAAACTACACCTGGTCCTACTGCTGTAGCTGCTGGACCTACTACACCATTATATGTAGATGATAGACCAGTTGAAGAAGTAGTACCGCCAGCAGTTGTGCAACCACCAGTTGTTTCACCAGTAGTAGTAGAACCGCCAGTAGTAGTAGAACCGCCAGTAGTAGTAGAACCGCCTGAAGAAACATTTGTTAGTAATCAGGTAACTATTTATTGGACAGACGGTTCTGTTTCTACAGCACAAGCAAATAAAAGACCAGGTGAAAGTCAAAGCGAATTAGATAGAAAACTTGCGGAAGGTTGGAGTAGAACAAAACCTACTACAACAACTACTGGTCCGCCAGCACCTACATTTCCAGGTACTACACAAGATGGTGATCCAGTTGAAAAATTTAATAGTAGAACATTTGCAGAAGAAAGTTATCCATGGTTAAAAGGCGAATTACTTGAAACATTCTTAGCTGTTTATGATACTAATGGTGGTGACGCAGTAGAAGCATTAGAGAATTTAAGAAAAACAGAATTATATAAAACAGAGTTTCCTGGAATATTTAGAGAAGATGGAAAGACACTACGATTTGAAGGTGCGCAACCAGAACTTCAATATGTAAAGATGAAAGAAGATTTCTATGGACAGCTTGAACAGTACAATCTAAACCCAGAATATTTTAAAGATAAGATAACACAGCTATTTGAAAATGATGTTGATCCTGATAAATTTGGTAGAAGATTAAACGTAGCTTACAATACTTTATTCCCACAGTTTGACGCAGTTAAAACATATTACGTAGAAAACTATCCAGGTGTATTTCCTACTACAGAAGATATAACAGATGAAGCTATCTTTGCTAGCTTTATTGACGAGAATGTATCAGCAGATATTATTTCACAACGTGTAGAAATATCTCAAATTGGTGGTGCATTTAAAGAACAAGACTTTGCTATATCTAAAGAACAAGCACAAAGATTATTAAGTGCTGGTGTTACAGGTACAGGCGCACAACAATTAGCAGCTAGAGCTGAAACACAACTAGGAAGATTGCAACGTATATCAAGTAGGTTTACAGGTAGAGAAGATATATTTGGATTATCAGAGTTTATTGAGAGTGAAGTATTTGGTGAAGGTGTATCACAAAGATTAAGACAAAGACTTGAAGCAGAGCAAGCTACAGCATTCACACGTGAAGGTGGTGCAGCAGTAACACAAGCTGGTGTAACAGGACTTGTAGAAGCATAATGCCTTTTGATAAATTTGATCACAATAGAAAACCTTATTTAGAACGTCAACTTAAAAAACGTGAACGTAAAATGAAGTATTATAAATTTTACGTATATATAGAAAAAATTAAAAAACTCATAAAATCTGTGCTATAATAATTACATCTGGCGTAGGAAGTATCCGCCATGTAAATAATAGATCACCAAATTCTAGGTAGCGATCCTGCGTTCTACCTACGTAATAAATTCGCAGAGGTGTTGTATGCGTAAGTTGCAGCGCCAATTCAGCATATAAGTTTTAATACTGTAACCACACCCATTATGTACCCCACCTTAATGGCGTATTGTGATATGTGGGAGATATAGGAGAAATAAATGACAGAACAATTTAACGACAGCGAAGGAATTAAAAGTCTTAGAGACAAACTTAACGCTGTTGAGAAAGAAAATAAAGAACTAAAGAGTGTCGTAAAGACATCTCTGTTTAAGGAAGTAGGACTTGATCCTTCATCTGGAACTGGCAAAATGGCTTTTGATCTTTATGATGGAAAACCAGATAGTTCAGAACTAGGTACATGGTTAAAAGAAAACTACAACATAGACACAACAGTTCAAGCTAATGATGATTTAGCTGCACAAAAAATTGCAGATAGTGATGAAAAGTTAACTAACATCATGAACCAATCAGTAGCTTCACAACCTGCTAATACACAGGACGTGTATAACAGAATAATGCAGGAAGGTTCTGTACAAGATAGAATTAAAGCAAAAGTAGCTTTACAACAACAGCAAAAAAACTAACAGAGAGAAATCTCGGAGAGGAATAACTAAAAATGGCAGCAATAGCAGGTGCTAACCCAATAGTAGCTAGTGACGTTAATAACTTTACTGGCGAGTTGTTCAAAATTACTCCGCATAGAACTCCGTTACTTGCTGCTGCTGGAGGTTTAAATGGTGGAATTGTAACTAACACAACTTTTTTCCAATTCCAAAAACAAGACAATGCTACCGTTTCATCTGTAACACCAGATGACGAAGGCGGTCAACCAAACTACTCTGGAAGAAGCAGAGCAGCACAACAAGGTGTGCTTCAAATCTTCCACGAAGCAGTACAAATCTCCTTCACAGCACAAGCAGCTAGTGGAGAAATCGTGCCGTTTAATTTAAGTGGCAACTATAAAAATTCAGATCCAGCATTAGCGCTGGAAGGAAACAACCCAATAACAGATGAGCTTGCTTATCAAATGGAATTGTTACTTGAAACAGTAGCAAAGAAAGTTGAATGGGCAGCATTTAACGCTTCTTACAATGATGGTGTTGTAGGTAACCGTCAGATGAGAGGTCTTAAAGAACATCAAGATCTAGCTGGTGGAACATCAGTTGATCACGTTAGTGCTGGTGCAGCACAAAAACTTAACTGGGAAATTATTGCAGACGCAATGAAAGCGTTATATGACGCTGGTGCGCCAATGAGACAACCAGTACTTTTCGTGTCACCAACAATGTTATTGGATCTCAACAAAGAGCTTATCAATGCTACAGTTGGATCAGTTAACTACGGTATCTTACCAAGAGACAGAAGTGTCGGTGGTGTCAACATTGATACAATCGTAACTCCTTTTGGTCAAATCGGATTAGCTTTATCTGACTATCTACCAGCAGGTGGAACAGCAGGAAAACAAGCATTCATTGTTGACTTATCATTCGTTAAACCAGTATTCTTGAACATTCCAGGATACGGTACAATGTTTGTAAGAGACATTGATCAAGACGATTACGCAAGAATTGCTAAGGCAGTTTATATGGAAATGGCTTTTGACTTCGGTCCACAGCAATTCCATTGCCAAATCGATAACGTAATCGGTTAATTAATTTAATCATAAGGACCGTTTATTTGTATAAGCGGTCCTTTTGATATGCTAAGATAGGAACATCATGGTTTACGGTAGAACAAAAAGCGAAGCAATAACTATCTCATCTGGAGGTACAGACAGTACATCAGCAGAAGTTGATAACTTTTTACTAAGCGGTATCTTATTCCCAGCAACTATGACAGGCACAACCATTAGTTTTAAATGGTCTATAGATAACAGTACATTCGTAGATGTAACTGAAACAGACGGAACAGCAGTATCTTATACAGTAACTGCTGGAGATGTTGTTAGAGTAGATCCTTCAGGTTGGGCTTTTGCTGGACAAGGTTGGCTTAAAGTAGTTTCAGGCAGTGCTGAAGGTGCAGATAGAGCAATAACATTATTATTTAGAACTGCATAAGGAGGTCGCATGGGTATCTTGCTAATCCTTAAAGAAGGTGGATCATTACTTATAGATACTATTGGTGGAATACCAATAGATGAAGATATAGATTTATTACCTGAAGTATCTATACCAGTAGGTTTAGGTGTTATGCAAATGGGTGTAGGAAGTATGGGTATATAATGTCAACATTCGGTCAACTCATAGATAGAACATACAGAGAATATTTACGTCCAGTAGAAGAACAAGAACCATTATCACAAGTAGGTAATACAGATTTATTAGATGATGGTATTACTACAGGTTTGACTGATATAGGTACAACACTTCAATATAAAACAGGTTTATTTACGCCAGAAGAAGAAGAATTAATTGGTGCTGGTTCGGTATTAGAAATAGATCAAGAACTTATTATGGTTGAAGATATTAATACTGTCTC
>Ga0099846_1001132_pt1 | contig 11037 bp, 7 predicted proteins | sample CB_VirMetaG_FD_78180 | JGI IMG/M metagenome (GOLD analysis project Ga0099846, IMG submission 78180) | Freshwater to marine saline gradient viral communities from Chesapeake Bay - CB_1504_1 Viral MetaG | ecosystem: Environmental > Aquatic > Marine > Coastal | place: USA: Chesapeake Bay | collected... | reverse complement strand
TTGTAACCAGCACCGAGAGGAGAAGTGAACAGTTGCCCGGTAACATTGATTATAAATTCAAGTCTCTCCCTCTCTCTTGTTAATCTTGCCAGTTCTTCATTGGTGCTAATCGCTTCAAGTAAGTCAATATGAGCAAGTCTTGTTTCAATCTCATTAGTGTATTGACCTGCCGGTCTATAAAGTTCATCTCCAGGTCTACCAAACCCTTGGTTTAGAACTTCATAGTCCTCTATCTCAGACCTCAAATTATTAATTGATGCTTCAGTTTCTGGACTGTTTGGCATTATAATCGTACCATCCACAATTGCATCGTATCTTTCTATGACATTTTGTAGTTGAACCGAATAAATATTCTCTTTTCTTCTTTTCTCAAAATCGCTATATAAGTCTTCAAAACAATCAACATCCCTAACAACCTCGTCAACCGGTATTGAATAGACCATTTTATCTTTTATTTGTGAAGTTATCTGCAACTCTGCATTTAACCTAAGTCCATTATCACTGGGGTCGTATACAGGTCGACCGGTAAATCCACTATTGATGCTATCAAGATATGCGATGGCATTGAGATAAAAAGCAGAATCTGAATTTAGGGACTCTCTTGACTCAGCAGTAGAACTCGCTTCTGTTAGTGGTTCCTTGTCAACATGTCCAACAAATGCCCTCTTTGATGTGAAAAGTGTCGTGTTGTTCGATAAACCTATCTCTCCGGTCCCATCATCGATGGTTAAGTCTCTGAATATTTGCTCAGGATTTATTGTGCTTGTTTGACTCGCTCCTTCTCCATTTATGGAAAAAGAGTCTTCTTGTCTGTCCACTTTGTGTCCGAACATCAATCTGTACCCAACTTGCAGGTTATCTCTAATGTGTTCATAAAGTTCTTGCTGTTTATCTAGCACAGAATCAAAATCAAGCATATTGATGGTCCTATCTCTGTCATTGACCGGCACCCTGTTTCTTCTTGCAGTAGAAATATTGCTGGCAACATTAAAGGCACCTGCTCTTGTGTCAGTAAATGTTACACCAGAAATGTATCCTTCTCCGTCTTGCAAGTTGTTGATTTTTTCTTGAATTTCGAATGCTTCCGTTGTTAAAGAAAGTCTAGTTGAAATGTCATCTTCATTTGATATTTGAAGCATCTTGTCCCTCAAATCAATGTAAAGTTGCTCGACTTCTTTTCTTTTTTCTTCATTTTGTTCTATTAGTTGGTAGTATCTGTCAGAATCAGATGACAACTCAGTGCCAAACAAAAGTCTTTCTAAATCTTTTGATGAAATGTAATTTTGATATTCTCCATCAATTCTCACCATCCTTCCGATTGATGGTTCATCACGAGTAAATCTTTCTATATCATTATAGATTCTTCTGAAAGTACCATAATCTTTTATTCTATAAAATTTCTCTACCCAAAAGTGTCCTGAGTTTATCTTCTTTTCTATCAACTCGTCAGAGTATCCCTCAAACTTAAATCTGTCATACAAACTCGGAAGTTTTGGTGCAACAAGCACATCTCTGTACCCAGCATAATCTTCCGACACACTTGATGCTCTCCTTGTGTTCGTGTAGTTATCCAGCACATCGTCGATGTTCTGAGAATACTCATCTATTGTAAGTTCTCTAGGAACAATTGTGGTGATAGTTGGGTAGTCTGTTGTACTCGGAACTTCCTTGATGTTCTCCGCTAATTCATTGTAGAACCTTTCTTTAAATGAAGAATATTTTGGTTCAAATATCTCTTCAATATAGTTTACCATCTCTTCAAGGTCTAGGTTCTTCAATACCATTGAACGAATAGCAGATTTTACATCATCTTGATTAGTTATTGATTTAACTATATCCTCAAACTGAGCAGTCGTATTGGCACCAATTAGAGAACCGCCCAACTCATTAACAATTCCATCAGTGATATAATCTACTACCATCTCTGACTTAAAGATGTCTTTTGCACCCGTGACCGAAAGCATAAACAATCCTTTTAACATAATCTCAAGACAATAGAAGTCTATATAAAGTTTAAACAAACCTTCTATCATTGCCTCTTCAAAAGGTCCCTTTTCGTTAAAGTCCCTAGAGGATGGGTCATGCTTTGGTTTACTTGCCACTTCTCTGAACTTCTTTACGAATCCATCAACCAACTTCTCGAAATCAAACATCTTTTTGTTTTTAACATAACAAGCAGAACCATTCTTTCTTGAGACCCTGTACTCACTTGTTACAGACTCTTCCATCTCGAAAACATTTTCTACCATAAAGTATTTTGATTTCGTTGTGTAATCTGATATCTGGTAATTAATCGAATCAACAACTGACTCATACAATGATACAGACTGCACTGATTCCTGTTGAGCAATAACCAGCGGTCCAAGAATGGCATAAACAAGTGCTGCTCCCAACCGTTCAGCACCAGATTCGGCATTTTCGAATATCTGCTCTCTTAGAGTGTCCAAACTAACAGGTTCCAAGTAACCCTGCAATTTTGGTATTATATTCGAATCAGAATCTGCATAAGTCTGAAAGGTCGTTCTTCCCGTATTGCCATTAGCAAGTTCTGTATATTTCTGTATCAGATAGAAGGCAAATCCTGCCGGTCTCAACAGTTTCGCTCTGTCTTTATCTGATAATATGTCCAAATCATCGGACCTCATATCGATATATTGCTGAGGTAAATCGCTGTAATAGTTCCTCGACACTATCTCATTTGTGAATGGATTATCATATGCAAACCTGTAGCAGTCCTTTATGTTGCTGTCGGAAAATGGAAGTTCGGTAAAACCAATTGAAGTACCAACTGATTGTGGAGATATACCCGTAACATCAAACGGTTGCTCTTCAAGTTTAGTTGTCAGCAACCTAACATTAAATTCTCTATATCCATCTTTAAGACTTGGATTTTTTCTGACTATTGTACTAATATCTGAGTCTAATATGTTTTTTAAGTTCTGAGATACAGAATAATGCACTCTTCCGTATTTTTCTATGTATCCAACAACATATGTTTGCACTGCCTCGGCAAATTCATCTGGTTTCATATCAGGTCCGGATGAATCTATCGGAAAAATCCTAACAAGTGGACGATATTGCTCTTCAACACCCAATTCTTCTAGTATGATTTGAGGACTAACTGGTCTTCCAAGTCCATATGCCTCGGTTGGTTCAGCAAATTGAGTTAACCTTAATCCAACCAACTTTATCGCTTTTGCTTCTGGATTTCTTGATATCTTGTCTAGTTGATAACTGTAGTGTAAGAATCTAGCATAATCAAGTCCATTAAATCCAGGTTCTCCTGGTTGAATTAAAATAAGGTTTTCTGTTATTAGTTTATTTGGGAATGCTCCCATTTCCACATCAAAATAAGACTTGACATTTGTCAAGATAGAACTTATTGCCAATTTGACCATCTTGTCTTGAAACGAGTTACTGTATGGTCCTGGCAATCCCGCTTTTGCCATTTCTTCTGGACTCAAACCTGGCAATAAAGAAGAGAAGTCTCCTTGCTTTGAAAGGTCATTTAAGAGTTGTCTCTTTTGGTCTAGTGCATCCAATTCACTTCTTATCTGCTCATCAGTGGCACCGGCATCTTGCAAGAGTTTTCTAAGGTCTTCATCATTTCTACAGAGTTCTTGTGCGATAACGATATCATTCAGTTCCCTTATTCTGTCACATATAAATGGGTCAACAACCGTTCCAAGTGTAGTAAAAAACTTCTCCACTTGGTCTATTGTTTTCAAGTAATCTTTTAGGTTAGAGGTAAGTGATTGTATTGTTCTCAGGACTATACCTAGAACATCGTCAGTTGCTTGACCTTGTAAGAGGTCACATAACTCTGTTGGAGTTAGTGCTAGACTTACCGCCTCTAAAACATTTTCTGAATCTCTATCCAAAGCGGGACCTGAGATGCCCATAGTGTTTATCGTGTCGACCGCCTTTTCAAATGTGCTTGCCCTTTCTTGTGCATTTGCAAATGGGTCATCCTCTGCCATTTCTTGAAGTTTTGCAAAACCTGCTAAACCGAACCTTATCAAGTCTGTACAGTCTGGTTTTCTTATAGTATCTAAAATATTCTTAACAAACTTACAAATAAATGACAAGATAATGTCATTGATGGATATTCTTAACTGTGGTAACACAAAGTGCATTGGGTCAAATGTTGGGATGTCAGGAAGCACTGGTAGTTTCCAATCAAATTTTATATTGAAAGCAGGTAGTTGAGGAATACATTTCCTCAAATCACACATAATGAGTTCCATTTTCCATTGATTTAAGAATTGATTCCACATCTCTTCAATGTCACAAGGAATTTTTCCAAACTCTGGATATACATCTCCTGTTTGAATTACTTTTCCTCTCTTTTCGAAAAGTGTAGATTCTTTTATTGCATTAATGTTGTCACTTAGAAGTGCCCTTTGTTCTGCAAATTCTTCTGCTGCTGTGAGAATTGCTGCACTCTTTAGTTCTGGAATGTTTCTAACAGTTCTCGCTTTCGTCTCTCCATCAACTTCGCTTTGAACAGTTATGGAAGCATCGATGTTAATACCGCTTGCTGCCTTTTTGTTGAAGTTAAATGATGGTTGTGGATAATGCCACTTGGCAAAAAATACCAATGCAGGGTTTCCTTCTTCTAAATCATCACAAGGATTCTCTAAGACATCTTCTTCAATCTTGTCTAACCTAGACAAATATCCCATGGTTGTTGGATAAATGAATGGTCTTTTGCCTCTTGTTTCGTCAAATATGCTCACACCAGCAGTTAAGAGGTCTTCGTTCCCGTCCTTGTCAATGAGTGTGATATTTGTTATCTTGTACCCAATTTCTGCCATAAATCCGGTTTGTGTTGGGTTTACATCTACATTATCCAAATTTGGGTTGAGCGACTTGTCTGTCTGTTCGGAAGGACCAAATACTTCCTGCATTATTGGTTCAAAATTAATTTTAACTTTTGAATCATCGCTCGGTCCAGCACCAAACTGGTATCCATTGACTTGGAAAAATTCTTCCAAACCAGCGAGCACCTCTCTCAACTTCCTTGCTTCATCACGAGGGTTTATGTCTGGTATAATTGGATTGTAAGTTTTCTCGAATCTGCTAGTGTTCTCTCTTGGTTTGCTATTTTCTTCTTTGAAAGTCTCTACATCAGAGTGATACTCTTCCATTTTGTTTGTTACGGTGCTAAGAATGTCTCGAAACTCGTTTAGTTTTACTTCTAAAACACCATAGTTTGGTTGATAAGATGCTCTCCTCGTTGCTTCTTCTGCTCTTGCTTGCCGCTCTGCATCGGACAATCCACCCTGCCCTGTCCTTGCTTGGTCCCATAAATTGTTACCAAGATTCTTTGCTGCCTTTGCCGCCTTTCTCGCTTGTCCTTTTGCAAACTTGTCAACTTGGTCATTTACTTGAGATGGGTTATTTAGTATTGACCCAACTCTACCTGCTTTGTTCCAAAGTTCTTGTGCTTTTTCCTTTGCATCTCCATATGCTTTTGCTGCTTGTCGGTATGTATCTGGATTTGTTACATCAAAAGTACCACCAGTTCTACCCAACAGGTCTATCTGTCCTCCTTCTATCGCTTCAAACAAATCTCTCCTCACCTGTATAACAAGGTTGTATGTTGCAGAAGGTCTCAAACCAGGAGGAGATATTTCTTTTATTGATGCAAATTGGGGTGATGCACCTGGATTCATGGATTGACCAAACAACACATCTATCTCTACAGTCGATTGGTCAATCTGTTGTTGTAGGGTCTGTTCCGTAACCGTAAATGTAAAATTCTGATTTTCTCTAAATGTATCTGTCTCTTCTATCCTTCTTACGGTTTTTAAAATCTTTTCGTATTCAACTCTGAGGTGCTCTGCATTGCTATACAAACCGTTTAGTGCTTCTGGTAAGTCTGGTCTTGGTGCACCGCTAATGTTCCAGGTCTTTGGTTTATTGTAGAAGTCAAACACTTCCAATACCGCCTTCCTGAACATGGTCCTGACAACTTCTTTGTTTTCCAAAACCATAGAAGACTGCTGAAAGTCTCTTGTTGTATACTTGGTTATATACTTGTATTCAATGAAGTTTCCTTGTATTGTAGGTGGTTTTTGGACTTCATCGTTTCCAGTCGGGAACCCACGAATACCGAACAAAGCATTTACATCATCCTTTCTTACCAACAGGTAGTGCTCTGATTCTAAGTATTGTTTTGCAGCAGAGGCAAATCCCTTTCTCATCATTGCCCTGAATGTCAAATCACCAAGTTCCCCCTGCTCTGTAAATTGGTTGGCAATAAACCTTGCCTCACCTTCTGGGATTTGCTCTTCTGGCATTTCTGCCATAATATCATCAAAATACTCAGACTGCCATTGTCTCAATCTTGCCTGCAATTGAGTATCGAATGTGCCATGTGTTTCTCCGGGAATTGAATCAATTCCTAAATAAAGTTTTAAGATTTCAACCTCTGGACCTTCATCTCCAGGAGATTGAGGGGTGTTAAACTCAAAAACTTCCTGATACAGTTGCCCATCATACAGTCTAGAATGTTTAAATGTATATTTTGCCATATCTTAATTCACATTGTTGAACGAACTTCTGATGGATTGTAAACCACCTGAAGATAAGTATAGTTTATCTATCTTTTCTAACTTGAACTTCTCAGCATAAGTAGAGAATGTGTCCAAGGATACCAGTCTTGCCAGTGATTCTGCTGTAACTGGTGCTAGATTCGGTGAAGGAAGGTTTGGAACTCCTGATGGAAATGCTTGTGGGTGAAAGTGTGTCGACAAAGCAACATCTAACTTTGCAACATTCTCAATCAAAGAAGTCACTGTACCAACAATTTGATTTATAACCTCCCCATACTCCCTAAGAACTAGAACGAGATTGTCACCCAGCACCATTGGTTGTAGATTCGCATCATCATTGCCCGCTATAATATCTATACCTGATGGTGCTCTAGAACTTTTTCCACCCTGAGAATTCATTAACTGTCGTGAGTGTGTCACCAGTTTTATACCAGAATCTCTAGCAATTATACGAATACCGTCAGATTTCAAGGCGATTCCCGCTCTTGCCGAAACCTTACCAATTCTTCCAGAAACTAAATTAAAATTAGAATCAATATCTGTTTTCTGAGAAATGTAAATTCTTGAAGCATCACAGACTTGATTACCCTCGTGCAGAGCATAATTAAAAATAGGACTCACCTTGACTGTTGAACCGTCTCTATTTTTACTCTTAACATGTGGCGACATCCTACCAACCACAAGGTCTATTGCACCTGCCTGTGTGTCACCTTCACCAGGACCATAACCAGTAGTATATCCTTCTGGTCTATCCCTGCCGAATACTAACCACTGGTTATTCTTACCGCCGAGAACCACATCACCCTGACATTGCTTGAACTCAGGCACCGGTTCATAAAGAGCACTGTTTAGGAGACCAGAATTATCTCCCCTTTCGGATAGTTCTTTGTTTCTTTTATCAAAGTCACCCTTGTCCAATGATGATTTATTATTATCTTTTGTTTTTTGGTCTCTCTTTCTTTTCTGTGGTTCACCCTGGTCTTCTTCCTCTATCTGTGTGGGTTGTTCTATGGCAGGGGTTTCAGTCGGCAAATCGGCATCGCCTGCACCATAAAATGTGTTTGATTCTTCTAGTTGACTCTTGAATGTACTTAACTGCTCTTCTGTTTGTGGAATCTCTGGCATTGCTGGTGATGCTTCGATTGACATCGGTCCAGAAGCGGTGGCAGAAGAATCCCCAACAGGTCTTTTAAGTTCTTCTATTGTTGTTCCAGAGTTAATTTCCGATGTTTTCCAAGTCTCATATTCGTCTTGTGTTGACAAAGTGAGTTCTTCTAGAACTTCTCCAAACTCTTCGTCAACCAGTGATATTTTGTAAACATCTTGTTCTATCTTTGTATATGCTATCACTTAAATGCTTGCTCCCAGTGAGGAAGGAATGATGCTATCTGTTCTTTGTTTGTTGTTGTCAATCCAGAACTCATGACACCAAATACCCTTTTTTTTCCGTTAATTGTTTTGACAAATTCCGGTGGGGCATAACTATCGACAGAACCCCCATAAGACCAAGAGGCGGCGATTGAGCGACTATCAACATGGCAAAACCCTCTACCTATTCCGAATGATGTAAATCCAGCAGCATATGCTGCCTCTATGAAAAGTCTTACCCAGTTCTGGTCGCCTGGACCTCTCGCAATATCAAAAGCAATGCCGTGTCTGTGTTGACTGTTTTCATTACCTTCTCTTGCTTTATTGACTTCATTGCTTCTATAACTGTTTGAAATGCTTTCAATTAAACCAGGAAAATAGGCATTCATATTTCCATTGTGGTGTCCATATACTATCCTCAACTTGTCCCATATCTTTTCCATTTCTATTAGTTTTCGAAAGGATTCCTCAGTAGCGAGAAGAGTTAGTCTTTCTCCCGCTCTTTTTTCCCTTAGTGCAACTCCGTTCAAGTGAATTTCGCAAAGTGCATTCTTACCAGCATCAGATTTCACAGCGGTCTTGACTATTTGATAACTCTTGTGCTCGACTCTTTCGAGATAGTAATCTAAAGAAGTAGTTGGTGGTTCAGGTGATAGAGACTGATTATTTTCTTCTTGTTGTTGTGGTTTGGTTGGTTTCTCATTTCCTGTTCGTGGTGTCACTTCCAGGTTTCCAGCATCCTCAGTAAAGGATACAATAAGTCCGTGATTGACTCCTAGCATCTCGACCTTTGCTGTGTGACCGTTTCTGTCAGTTTCTGGAGATTGAGATACATCATTATACAACTCATAAAACCTGCTCATCCTTGTTGTATCGGTTGTATCTGTGCCCATCGTTATACCTGTTGTTCCAGCAGCAATGCCGAAATGAAGTTTAACAAAGACTGAACCAATATTGGGGTTGGAAGAAATTACATCCATAACTCCTGGGTCTTGTATTTGGTGCGGTCCATCCAAATCAAGAGATTTAAAAATAATTGCAAACCTTTCACCTGAAATACCGTCGTCGCTTCTAAGCGGTTCTGAAATTGACCTTGTTTGGTCAAAGAGTGAACCAATCCCACTAGTAAACTCATCATTAGTTAAAACATCATCTTTTAATCTGTTGCCTGTTGATGAGGGTTTCTTAAACCTTTTTACGAGGTTTTCGTAACTCACGATTAATCCTCCTGGGAGTTAATCATGTCAAATAACTCGTCCTTTTCGTCGTCACTTATGGAAGTGTCAAATTTAGAATTTGTTGTCTTCTGTACAAGTGCCGCTATCTTTACTAACTGCTCGTTAGACCGTTGCAATGTTTCCAGATATTTTGCAGCAATTAGTCCGACCTCCCTATGTCTGTCGTCTGTTGACTGCATGTACTTCATTATATTTGTTAACAAAACTTTTGTTGCTGCGCGGTCTTCTGTTACGTTCCTCGTTGCATCTTCCAGGTATTTATCTAAATCTTTGTCCATAATCTAAATATCGACTCCTACAATTTATCTCCACGGTCATACTTCAATACAAAAAATTTATATCTTGTTCTCATCTTATTTAGAGTATTTACAATTTGTTTTGTCTTTAATCCAGTCATTTCCCTGAGATAAAGATAGACTGCCTTCTTGTTTAAGATGTCTATGTCTTGAACATTTTCTAACAAAATACCAACCGCTTTTATGACTTTCTTTTCGTTATCCTTCAGAAAAAGATTAGAATCTGACCATCTTTCTATCTCTCCCTTGAGGTGATACCAGAACTCTGCTTTCTGTCGTTCTCTCACATAAGAGTCGTCTTCGTAAATCAACTTTTCGTGTTGATTTTCTTTTACAATCTCCTCATATGCAATCTCTCTTTTGATTTTTGTAGAATTCTTTTTAAGTTGGTGAATAAACCAGTGCTTTGTGATTACTGAAAAGTATGAAAATGCTTTTGAACCACGATTTGGGTCGTACTTGCTGAGGATTGTTGTTAACCAAACCTTACAATCCTCTTTTAAAACATCAATGTTTGGTATATTAGTAAACTTATAGGTGTAGATGATTTTATCAACCATCTCACTAAAGGCAGGTTGTATATAATTTATATACAGTTTTTCTCTTTTTTCTCTAGAATCAGTAGAACAATACTCGATTATTGCTTCTTCATGAACACTAGTAAAGTAGTAATTTTTATTCTTCTTCGGCATCCCCTTCCACCTGTTCTTCGGGTCCAACTATTTGCATCAAATCTTCATATTTATCCAACTCATCCAACAATTCTTTGGAATGGTCAATCAGTGCTTGAAGTGTCTGGTCTCCATAAAACATTTCTGCTTCGTGAATTTGTTCTACATGTGTCCTAAAAGCATACATGATGCTATACACTGCTTCCAGGTTTGTACCAACAACAAACAATCTTCTAGCAAGTCTAACAGAATAGAGTGCCAACAAAAATGTCAACACAACAAAAACAAGCAACATTGCTTCTATCATTTCATGCCTCTTTTCATATCTTGCTTTTGTTCTCTAACTTCTTTTCTCGCTTCTTCAATATGACTCTTCACGAGGTCACCTGCTTTCGTTTTAAATTTAGATTTATCTACAGTATTTGCGATGTCTGGGATGACCCTTGTAATATCCTCGGACAAGCAAATACCGCACTCATTACACTCTTCTGACATGGAGTGCATTATTTTAAATTTGTTTTCACAACTATTGCAATAGTATTCATAGATTGGCATTAATCACTACCAACTGTATTCTTTATTTCTTCTATCTCGCTTGCCTCAATCGTCGGTGGATTCAAAACAATAATCTCTTCCTTATCATCCATCACAAGGTCAAATCCCTTAAGTACTGGAACAATATCTGTTTGATTCATCAACGAGTTTTGTAGTGCCATCATAACGGCACCTAATGCTTGGTCTGATAATTTCATTTTCCTTCTCCTACATTCTCTAGAATAAATTTAATCAAAGTATCAACTGATGTATCAATGCTCTCACCAGCGGTGTTAATCGTTAAATCGGCATTCGACGGTTCCTCAAATGGGTCTGAAATGCCCGTAAAGTTTGGAATGTGATTTGGGTC
>Ga0099846_1001130_pt1 | contig 11043 bp, 2 predicted proteins | sample CB_VirMetaG_FD_78180 | JGI IMG/M metagenome (GOLD analysis project Ga0099846, IMG submission 78180) | Freshwater to marine saline gradient viral communities from Chesapeake Bay - CB_1504_1 Viral MetaG | ecosystem: Environmental > Aquatic > Marine > Coastal | place: USA: Chesapeake Bay | collected... | reverse complement strand
CATCAAAGAATGCTTTTTCAGCTCTGGGCATAATCTCTGCAGTCATTCTATCTACATCCTTAAGCTGCATTTGTTCTAGATTTATAATATCATTAAGCTCTGGAAATAAAGTAAATTCTTTTGCACGATCAGAATAGGTATCAATCTTTGCATGATTTACATATGTAGCAGCTCTTGTAAGCTCTGCTTGAGTCTGATTCACTAACCATTCTCTTATACCCTCATCAGCAATAGTTTCTTTAGTAAATACTTTAGCGTTCTTTCCTGAAGCATATGTAGGCACTGTCATGGTCATAACATTACCTCTATCTGCTTGAGTAGGTGTGAATGCCTGAAAGTATCCTTCTTTAGCTGTTGAACCAAAGAACGCATTCATTCTTGTTATAAGAGCATCAAAAGTGGAGAGGTCTCCGTAACCTACTCCATTGTTGGTTGCACTATTGGTAAGAGTGTCCATAGTCCTGAACTCAAAGTTCGCTAAATCCTTACCTCCATCTGCTTTGCTAAAAATACTCATAAGACGAGTGTTAGCATACATAGGGTCATTTAAGAACTGGTTAAGGTACTCCTGCCCTTTATCTGATTGAGATGATAAAAGGGTCATTGTATCTTGAGCTGCAGAACCATAATTAAGTGGATATGTCATAGTACCTTTTCCGGATAGATAAGCTCCTACAACTATATCAGACTTATTCTGACCTACAATTTCACTAAGCAATTTAATTGACCGTCCTTCTCCTTTTTCCCACTTCTTAGAAAATATATCCTGTTGAGAGAGTAAAGCTTTACGAGGTAAAGCCCTTAGCATAGTAGTTATAATACTGTACGGAGTCAGTGACTCTACACCTTTGGTTATAAGTTCTTTATTAACTAATCCTTCTTTAATAACTGTATCAAGTGCTTCAGCTGTAACGCCTTCAAATCCTGCTAAGGTAAAGGCTCTTGCTACTTCTGATAAAGCACTTTTGTTTGGAGTATACACTGCAACTCCTTTATTGATTGTCTTTTTATTTAAGTTCATCATAAGAGGTTTACTCTTAAGTAACTTAGTTATTCTTTCCTGAATAGCAGTTGTATCTCCTTTTTTAACTGTAGCTATATTGTACTCCCATGTCTGAGCTATCTTCTTTCTTACTGAAGATGAGTTAGAGTCCATAAGAACTACTTCTCCTGTTGGCATTTCTACCACAGAGAACATGTTATAGTCTTGCTTTGCTAAACTGAATAATGCTACTTCAAGAGGTTTGTATTTACCAACTCTTGGAATAGTAATAGCCTGCTCATTAATCAGGTCATTATATATAGGCACCAGTTGAGGATTTGTCCTAATGGCAGACTTAAGACGGTTTCCAATTTCTTCTACAGATTGAATTCCTTTAAGTGCTCCAGATAAATTTGAATAAAGAATATCTGCAGAAGCACCTCTATATTGTCCAACTTCTGAAAGTTCAAAAGTAGGTACCGGATTTGCTTCAGAGTATACATAGTCTTTACTAACCTTTCTGACTCCTTGTAAATATACTTTTAACTGTTCTAAGATAGTAGATGCAGGAGGAGTTTCTAAAATAGTCATATCATAGATACGTACTCTGTCCACTGTTTTTTGTTCTGTATCAACGTTATCAAATTCTTCTGAATCAGCTAAACGCTCTTCCATCTGCTCATCTATGTTAGACATAGGAGATGTTTTTATATGGATACCATGTTTGTATAACCTGTCACCTACGGGGCCAAGTAAATCTCTTGCACGGTCTTTACCACTTTCATCTGTATAGTACTCTCTGTTTGTAATATAAGACTCAAAGTTTTCAGCGGCACTAAGCAGTAAAGTCTTTTGTTTAGCAGGGATATCAGGATTGTTCTCTACAGCGTCCTGAATGCTTTCTTTAATTTGATCCACAATACGTGGTACTAAAGAAATATCCTTAGCCAATCCCTCCAGGTTAATTCCCGTAAGAGTGCTTTTACTTGAAGTCTGTGCTTCTGTTTTAAGTGCTGCCAAGAACTGTTGTGTCAACATATCCATTACATCACTTTGTTGTCTGTAAGAATCAAAGTTTGCTAACTTATATTTAACTGTTTTCAGATAATTCTGAGCATTGATTTCTCCCTGAGCATTAAGTTCATATATTTTACTATACTTATCCTTATTACTTTTGAGTTCCAAATACGTTTCTAAAGCAAGACTATCACCCATAACAGATGCTAGTGCTTTAAACAACTGAGAAGAAGATCCATCTTCTAAAAGAACTTTGTTTACAGTACAAGCCATATTAACAAACTATTTCAATTTTATTACTATTAAGTAGTGACTGTAAAAGTACACTATTTTCTTCAGATAAATTTGATTTAAAGTCTTCGATAGAATCAAATATAGGAGAAACTCGGTCTCTCCACGATAAACTTTTACTAGTGGCATAACCCTTAGTTACAATTTTATTAAAGATTTTTTCTGTTACATCTTTAGAGCGTGTTCCGTTTCTCCAGAACATTAATCCTTTAAAGAAATTCAGTATTCTTTGCCCAAGACTCTGAGGTTTATTGTTAACATACTTCTCAAATTTCTCTGCAAGTTTTTCTTCCAGTTGTTGGTTCCACACATCTTGTCCATTTTCTTTGGCAATAGCTATTTTTTCATCTGCAGTTAAATATAAATCTGCTACAGCATGGAAAGCTTCATGAAAAACAGCACCTTCTTTTGCACGGTTTACAATATACAGTACCCCTGTATCGAAAGAACCTATAGACTTAAGCCCATACTTATTTACCATTCCAACTACATTTGCAACAACCTCAATAGGTACTGCAGGCAACATAGCTTTCACTTGTGCTACCTCAGCATCAAACTGTTCTTGGGTATTACTTACATCATCACCTCTTTTAAATGGTACCTCAGATTGGTCAATAAAATCATCCCATAAAGGTTTTACATCTTGCTTACTTCTTTTAAAAGCTTCAAGGTTTTCTACCAGTTCTTTAAAGGTTATGATATTGTAGTTTCCTGATTCTACAATCTTAATTACTTTAGAAGGAACATCTTTAAACTGTTCCTGAAGCATTCTAGCCTGGGCATCTGATGAAAAAGCAAAAGCTTCTTCCTTCTCTCCTTTAATGTTTATCTTCTTGGCTTTTCCTTTTTTAGCAGCGTCATTATCACTCTTATCATCTTTAACAACTTTCTTAGTTGCAGTAGATGTTACAGCAGCTTTAGGAGAAGGACTAGCCATAAACATTGTTTGTTTAAGAGTACTCTCAGCTACAATAGCTTTTTGGATAGAGTTCATAATACGGTCCATCTGCAAAGAGATATCACCACCGGTAATAGCAAACTGTCCTTTACCAATACCCAAATATTGTAAACTACTCTTAGTAGTATTACCTGTTTTAGAGTTATAAAGCTGAGACTCAATATTGATAGGTTCTTCCTGAGGCTGGAATGTTTCCACTGTGCTCAGTAAGTTTTTCATTGTATTGAATATAGCTACAGCTTTTTTAGCCTGAGTTACATCTACTTTGTTTTGTATCTGTATTTCTGCAAGTCCTATAAGAGCTGTCAAATCTGTTTGAGTATACGGAATAACTTTACTGAAAGTTTCATTGATTGTCATCTGGTCTTCATCAGATAAGATAACTTCAAAGTTTTCCTCAGACTCTACAATAGCTTTAATAGCATCAAACCCTTGAAGAGCATTTACTATTTCCTTGGTACGTGTTGTAGAACCAAATCCTTTAACTTGCTTAAGTATAGCACCTTGAGCACCCATTGCAGTAAACTGGTCTTCCAGTATATTGTCCATGGTATCTTCAGTTCTATCTTCAGTTCCTTTAATGTCTTTGGTAATATTCTTAAATATTTTAGCATCTAACCTATTTTTTCTTGAGGTTAAAGTCTTCAAACTCTTTGTATCTTCAGGATCTAGTTTTCCGATTTCCTTAATGGTTCGATATAACTCTGCTCGGTCACCACTTATTAAGAACGTATCACCTGGGTCTACAACTATTTCCTTACCATTCTTAGTAGTAATTTTGTACCTGCCTGTTTTAAGTTCTGTTTTAAATGTAGCTTCTCCTACTTCAGCATGGTATACTTTAGTTCCAAATTGGAATATTAACCCTTCTGGTTGAGTAAGCTTACCTGTTGGATCCGTCGTAGAGGTAAGTCTATGTTTAGTTTTCAAAGTCATATTACCTTGATTAACTTCATTCATAGCAAATTCCAACGCTAAGATTCCTTTGGCGATTGACTCTGAATTTTCTTTATATCCTTTTTCTACTGTAGATTTTACAAGTTCATTATATCTTGTTTCAAGTTCTGGTGGAACTTCTTTAAATATTTCATCAAGTTTAGCAATGACTGCTTTATCTTGGTTAATTCTGAGAGCATATATTAAATCTTTAAATCTTCCTTGTACTTCTTCTACTTCAGTAGAAGCATTGGTATCTTGCATCCATTCAGAATCTCCTTCAAGTCTATCTGCAATTGTTTCAGCAAAATCTTCTATAAGGTCTTCATTGGAAGTATCAGCATAGGTCTCAAGCTTCTCAATTACTTTACCAAACTGTTTCTCCAGTTTAGTACGCTTAAGGTCAGCTGAGTCTATAGATGAGGTTTTGAAGTCAGCTCCATCTACTATGAACGTTCCTGAAGAACCCATAAATGGAGTTACTGTATCAATATCAATCTTAAGTCCTTCTTTATTAATGAAGTCCTGCATAAGAGCTGCACCTTCCTTATCAGACATAGATTGGTCTGCAAGTACATTGATAGAAGCTCTTTTTCTTTGATCTCCTATAATTTCATAGAACTTCTCAGTATCATCTATCAGATTATAGGTAATCTCTAATGTATGATTCTGAGGATTACGTACACGGATAGCAGGAGTAAATTCTCCTGTAGTTTTACTAACGGCTACGGTAGGATTGAAGTAATTGGCACGTACTACTTTTTTAACCTTTCGGTTTACTTTACGTGTTTCATAGACTTCATCTTCAGCCCCTTTCTCGCTGAGTAAAGCATACTTATTCCAATTTGGACGTATATGCTTATAAATAGTACTTTGAAAAGCAGCGTTCTGATTGTTCTCCTTATCCTCTGTTTCATGTTGCTCTTTTATTTTATCCCAAAGTCTTTTGGCTTTACGCTCAGCAAATACTTCATTTTGCTTTCTTATTTCTACGTCCTTATCATTTTTAATAAGTTTCCAAAGGTCAGCATCTTCTTTCTCTTCGGTTTTAAGCTCGTCTTTCAACCAGTCTTTAACAGCATCTTGCCATACAGCAACCACATCATCAGTAAAAGAATTACCTTCATCTAATTGACTAGGCATATCTATAAGCTTATCTGCAGATAATGCAATAGGAACTATCTCACCACCTGGACTAAGTATAAGTGCATAAGTATCCCCAACGCTCATAGAGTCATAAGGAATTGTCAATGTTTTACCTTGGTAGTTAATATACCCATCTGAGTATACTGTACCATCTTCTGAACGAGCTACATCTACTGTTGGATATGCATTCTTTCCTTTAGTCTGTGCAAGTATAATCTGCCCATTGATAAGGTATTCAGGGTGCATATTTTTAATCTCCTTGATATCTTTGTAAATCACATCACCATTTTGGTCATAATGTTTCACCATATTATATCTGTTAGAGTAGTGTCCAATAGCTTTACCGGTAACTTCTCCTTTGTTCAGGGTAATATAATTAATCAAATCCTGATAGTTCAGGTTGGCTGAGTTATTTAAACGTGTAAGCAGAACATCCTCTTTGCCCTCTTCTCGTTTATAAACATCCACATATATTTCATGCTCTCCTTGATTATCTACTTTGTATACAACATCATAAGGTTCTTTAAATGGTAAGTTTAATAACTGATGATTGTATTTTTCAAGCCATGCATAATCTCCTTTTTGAAGTAACGTTGCTGGAATATTAACCCCTGCTACTTCAGCTCTCTGTGCTCTTTCTACCAATGATAATTGATACTCAACATCATTAGGTTTAAGCAGACTATCAGAACTTACATAAACTCCCCAGTGTCTGTCTTTAGGATAGTTATTGGCTATTGTTCCATCACGTTTAATAAATGGTAATAAACTTTCTTCTCTTAAGAAATTATGTTCTTCAAGTATAAATGGTTTAGATCCTTTAATGACATAACCATTCTCATCTGTTTGAATAAGGATAGGTTTTTCTTGGTATTTAACTTTTCCTTTTTCAGTACCTGCTTTATTTTGAGAAACTACTTTAAAATATCTACCATCCCAAGAACGTTTAAGTTCCCCAGGTGTATAGTTCTGAACTTCTCCTAAGTCATCTCTGGAGGTAAAAGTAGAATCTAAAGTACGAACCCTATTATCACCTACTTCTGTATCCCATGCTTTAGCCTGATCAGCAAGTTCCTGCTCTGTAAGTTGAGGAGCTTCTTTCCGTATTTTAGAGAATGTATCAAAGTCCTTGGCTTGCTTTTGAGTTTCTGTAAGTGCATCTTCTTTAGCTTGTTTATTTACTTCTCCTTTTACGTCATTTTCAAAATTAGTAGTTGCTTCAGTTTGTTCCTGATTATATTTAATCTGTCCTTCAGGAGATATCATAAACTCATGTTTATCATTTAACTCCTTAGCAAATTTGGCATATTTATTAATACCTTTAGTTAGTTGAGCTACAGATTTAAAGTCTCTGTTGCTTGCAAGATAGTCATCTAATTTTTGGTTAGCAATACTCTCTTGTTTAAGTAGAACTGCTTTCTGAGATACCGGCATTCCTTCAAAACGATTAGGGTCTCTAACAATTTCAAATTTACCTTTCTCATTAAACATAGCATCTACACCTACTACTTCTTTAATATCTGTAGTTACTTTGCTTATAGCTGCAGTACGATCAGCTATCATAGTTTTACCCTCCTTAAGAGTTCTATCGTGCATTAGTAAGTTCTGAACTACTTCAGCTTTATTTACCAGTGCTCCATAGTTCATAAGGTATCCTTCAGCTCTTCCTATATCATCTAAGAATGCTTGACCAGCTTCTTGAAAGTTTTCATCATACCCGAGTTCAGTTGCCTGTTCAGGGCTATACTTCATGATATCTTGAATATCTTTCTTTAAAATACTCATGGTACCATTCTCAATACTTTTGGCTAGTTCTGTAATAGTGTGTACATCTTCTATGAATCTTGCATCTTTAGGGTCTCCTTTAATAAGAGCTTCCTTGGACATTTTATCAAATTCTCCAAAAGTTTTATAGTACGTATCTATTAATGATTTCTGATATGCTCTGCTAGCTTGCTGCTTAGTAAACAGTTCCTTTTGACTTTTCACTTGCTTGCCCATAAAAGGACGTTGGATAAGAGCAAATTGAATTGGCCCTCCAACAACACCTAAGGCACCCGCATGCAATGCTCTATTAGATAAAGCAAGGTTTGTCATCCTACTCCAGTAGTCATCTGACATATCACTTTCTCTACCTAATGCTTTATCAGTATCATATATTTGTTCCATCTGTATCATTTCCTGATACACATTTTCTGTAAAGGCTGTAGGAGAACCTGCTTTAATAAGGTTCTTTATTTGATTAAGTGCAGAGGGATTCTCTACAAGTCCTTTAATTTTTCCTTGGCGTTTGAATATACTACCAAACTTAATATAAGCTGTAGCAGTAAGTGCCATGTTTAAAGTTACAACATCCTGAGCTTCTTTAGATGCAATTTTCTGAGCTTCAAATCTATCAATCTCTCCACTTTCAATCATAGGCTCTAAGCCTTCAAGTATTTGATTGTAAGTATCTGTGCCCATCATTTGGCCCATAAAGTAGTTAGACATTGCTGAGGTTGCAAGAGGTCCAACGAATGCTCCGGAAGCACCTGCCATTCCACCACCAGCAGCTGTTGCTTCAGCCAGTGCGGCACCACCCTTCAGGTTCCCCATTGCTACATCAGTCATTTTGGCAAGTTGTTGAAACTTACCTAAAGAACCTAATGTAGATACTAGTTTAGCAGCTCCCAGTCCTGTAAGACCAAAACCTACTGCAGAAGATATAGCACCCTCTAAAGAACTCCACTTGAATATTTGAGAAGTTAAACTATTCTCATCAGGTGCATCTTCATATATTTTAAATGCATTTGATTCTCCAATTGCTTCCTGCGTATCTTGCATAAGAGTTGACCACCAGTTACCAGACATTCCTTCTGGATCTCCGTTAAATCGTTGCCATATACCTTCTAAATCTCCAACATATCCTAACTCTTCAGCAGTAATAAGTGCACCTTTTAAAAGTCCACCTCCTACGGCTTTAAGTCCTTTAATACCTTCACTTTGATTACGGGAACGTACTGAGTTGATATCTTCAAACATAGAACGGTTCTCGTCTAAGCCTAAATCTACTCTACCTTCCTGCATAGAAGCACTTTGTAAATAATCTTGTTGAAGACCTTTTACATAGTTTTGTGCTTGCTTAGGGGTAGTAGGGCCACTAATAGCAACAGAATCCTTTGGTGGATTTTTTACAAGTTCATTAAAAGCTTGCTCATCTGCCGAAGGTTGTGGCTCAAGCATTGTTAAATCTGAGTTTACACCCTGTTGTTTTCCCATTTTAATTTTCTTTATTAACAGCTACACCATGTATAGCTCCATCACTTCCTGTAAATTTACGATAAACTAGTTTATCTCCTATGTACAAATTATAATTAGTTGTTCCCGGAACATGTTCTACTTCATAAGTACCCATTGGAATTTGTCCTAGATTACTACGAAGAGTCACTGTTCTTACCCCTGTATTTGTTTTACTTGCCATATCAATCAACGAGTTATTATACTCAGGAGAGTTTATAACATCAGGATTAGAAGGCTCTATAAAGTACTGTTCTCCATTATGAGAAGTCATTACTAAAGTGCCAGGTGGATACATACCACCAGAAGACACTACATTGGAAATGAAACTTGTTTTGTTTCCTCCTTGAGCATCTTTAGATTGTCCTTGTATTTCTTTAACTTCAGAAGCTTTTAATTTTCTACCTGTTCTATCATATACTGCTGCATTAGGATCTCTCAATTGTCCTTGACTTGTAATAGCATTTTCCTGAACTGGGTCAGCACCTGCTGTAGATACTTCTCCTCTTCGGTCTTTACCAAAGTTCTCCATTAACCAATCTCTTTGTGCACGGAAACCTTCAGGAAAAGTAGTACCTGATTTTTGCTCCATATACTTAATTCTTTTTTGCATAGAAGGAGTACTAACAATGTCCTTGTGAGCTTTCCAACTATCTGCACCAAATAATGCTGTAAAGTCTTTTAACAACGGAGAAGAGCCTGCATCATAGTTTAAGTTTCCTTTAACTAGTTGTGGCTGTCCAACATCTTGCATAACCATACCAGGTGTTTTTACTATTGGCTTACCATTAGGCCCTCTCAAATCTGCTACTTGATAATATTGTTTATCAGATATAACTCCATCAAGAACTGAATTAAGGTAACTTTCTAATTGAATAGGTTTTCCTTCAGCGTCTGTTTTCCCATATATACGCTCACTAAATGCTTTAAGTAAATTGCTATTGCCTGCTATGTTGTTATAAAAGTTCTTTTTAATAAGGTCAGCGTCTACATGCTTCATACCAGCTTCGTCATACTTAGCTACTATTTCATCTACACCATCTTGAACAAATTTAGTAGGGTTCACAATAGTAGAAGAACTATAACCCTGAAATGTACTATAACCATTATCTGTTTGAGTAGTTCTGTGTTGCCCTATGGTACTTAAGAACTTCTGATACCCTTCTTCACTACTTTTTCCTTCAGATAATTTCTTATCTTCAGCTTCCTTCATTTTCATTGCAGCATTAAAGTTTGCCTGTTGAGCACCTAACTCTCCATGTGGAGATACTTCAGTTCTAAGTTTACGTGTAAATTGGTCTAAAGCTCCTTGAACATTTCCATAATCTCCTCCTGCATTATCCACAATAGCATCTAATTCTTTTTGATATTGTGATTGAATTTCATGATGACGTGGTGCATCTCCTTGTAAATACTGAAGTTGTAGTAAAGATTGTTCCTGTGCATCTATTTCAGCTTTAGCTAAATTATATTGTTGAGTCTTTCGCTCCATGGCTCTATCAATGAACTCCATAGGTAGAGCTACAAACTCGCTCATTGGATTAGCTGCTATTGGTTTTTCAAATAAATTTGCCATTATTCTATAAAATTAGTAAAGTCAAAGAAACCAGTTGGATCCTCTTGACTTATTTTTGGTTTTACTTTATTTACTTTAGTTTCATCAATTGGAACAGATATTGTTTTAGGAATCTCTACTGGGTTTGGTACTGGTGTTTGCATAGACTGGGTAGGATTATTAAATTTTATTTCTCCTGTTACAGGGTCAAATGTATAAGGTCTTCCAGAACCTATCATCTTAGCCATCAATCCTTGGTTTTTCTCAGCTTGTCTATCCATTTTATTCCTTGATGTAATATCTGCAACATCTTTAATTCCCTGAGCTAAGAATGAGTTAGTGGCAGCTTTAGACTGCATATCAATTTGGTCAGCTTGAGCATTAACTTGAGCATTATATTGCTCAGCTTGGTTGCGTATACCAATATTCTCATTAGCTATTTGGTCAGAACGTCCAGCTTCCATGGCATTTACTTGAGCTGTTCTTGCTATTTTATCTGCCCATGCTTTTTCTGTATTGGCTCTGAAGTTACTCATAAGTCCTCCTGATGTATTACGAGCATTTCCTAAAGATGTTTGATATGCATCATCTATAAGGTTCAATTGTACCTGCGACAAATTTCTATATTCTTTAGTCTGAGGGGTTATAAAACGTCTTGCTATTTTCTCAGGGCTTTCCAGTCCTTTCACAATGTTATAAATAGCAGGTGCGTAGGACGCTAAGTTCTCTAGACTTCCTCCTATTTTATCAAGTACTTTACCTTCCCCTCCAGTTTTTCCTATAGTTTTCTTTTCTCCTGCTTTCTTTTCTCCTGCTTTAAGTTCTATACCATTAGGAATAGTAATCCCAGTATCAATAGTACTTGGTTGAGCTTTAATACCT
>Ga0099846_1001129_pt1 | contig 11048 bp, 13 predicted proteins | sample CB_VirMetaG_FD_78180 | JGI IMG/M metagenome (GOLD analysis project Ga0099846, IMG submission 78180) | Freshwater to marine saline gradient viral communities from Chesapeake Bay - CB_1504_1 Viral MetaG | ecosystem: Environmental > Aquatic > Marine > Coastal | place: USA: Chesapeake Bay... | reverse complement strand
GATTTCTTTTACTGGTGATATTGAATTTGATTTTGACCAATCGGTTCTTTTCGAAGCAATAAAGGGAAATTTTAGCTTAGCCGATCTGTTTGCTACTCCCGATGGAATAAAAATGCTATTATTCATAGCTACGGGTGTTCTAACAGGCCTCTCCTTCCCCTGGCCGGGAAATGCATGGTTACTATTTGGTTTAAGTATTGTTTACACTATAGCCAAAAAGAAGCACCCTGCTATTTCAAAAGCTATTATTAAAAATGTCAAGAAGTATAAATCGGTACTAGCATAATGAATCATTTTAAGCAAAGAGAACTTGAATACGAACTTCGCCACGAAGATGAGTATAATAGAAGACAAAAATCTCTTCCTAAGCTTATTGGAATGTGGTTCTTTAATGTACCAAAATCAGAAGAAAGAGTTGCTCAAGATGTCGGATTAGAGAAAACTAAATCTGGAAAATGGGCTTTAAAACATTATAACACGTCTGGTGCTACTTATCAGATGAAACTAAGAGCTGCAACTGACAAATTTGGCCAAGGTAAATACTGGTCTCCAAAGAACGAATCATTCAAAGAAAATATCTAATTCTCTTATAAAATTAAATAAATCTATTTTAGAATTATTTAATGAACAATTTATAAGGAAAGATATGATGCAACAAAATATTCAAACACGCCCTCGCCCTCGCAATAGACAATCAAAAAATATTTTTGTAATCGTTGAAGGGCCCGACTGACAATTCTGGAAAATCGACCCTTATCAGAAACATCACAAATCATTTTAACAAAAATACTTTTCAATCATTACATTTTGGTTCTGTCAAACACGAGTCTATCCAATTAGGATTGAAATATTCTCAAAAACAATACACAGAATTTTTTAAACTACTAGAATATTTTTCAGAATTTGAATCTATTGGAATTATATCTGATAGATCTCATCTTGGTGAAATGGTATACGGCCCGATTTATAGAAACTATAATGGTTCTTATGTTTTGGAAATTGAAAAAGAACACATGTCTAATACTAAAGTATGGGATAATCTATTTCTAATAACATGCATTGATACAGCAGAAAATTTAATATCAAGAGAAGATGGACTATCGTTTAGTACAGACTTCGGTATTAAAAATCAAGAAATAAGAAATTTTATCTGGGCTCATGAAAAATCAAATATAAAACATAAATTTTTATTAAATGTTGAATTATATAATAAAGATGAAGCTTCCAAAAAAGTAATTGAATTTATAGAAGGAAATATATGATTAATACAAACTTAAGAGTTTCAGACATTAGAAGAATGTTCAGGGAAGCGTACGCTAATGAGGAATTCACAATCGATAGAACCGGCGTTAAGACAATTGAAATAATTGGGGTAACGTTTTTAGCTGATGAAGATCATATTATTAGGACCCCGTCTTACGAATATATAAAAAGAGAAATTGCTTGGTATGAATCAATGTCATTAAATGTTAATGATGTTCCTGGAGCAGTTCCTCAAATTTGGAAAGATGTTTCGACGAAAGATGGATTTATTAATTCGAACTACGGTTGGTGTATTTGGTCTAAAGAGAATTATAATCAATATGAATCTGTATTAACTGAATTAAAATTAAACAGAGATTCACGAAGAGCAGTTATGATATATAACAGACCGTCAATGCATATTGATTATAATAAAGATGGCATGAATGATTTTATGTGTACTTATGCAAACACATTTTATATAAGAGACAATAAACTTATCTCTCATTATCTAATGAGATCAAATGATTCGGTTTTTGGATACGGGAATGATTATGCTTGGGCAAAACATGTCCAAGAAAAATTGCATTTGGATTTGTTAGATGATTATCCAGATTTAGAATTGGGTGATTTGATCTGGACTGCATCTAATATTCATGTTTATTCTAGACATTTTTATTTAATATCATGAATATTTCAGAAACGTATTCAAAGATTGAAAAGGACTTTAAAAGCAAAAAAGAATTAGTTTCTGTTAAATACAGTTTTAGTTCTGATAATATGTTTGATATTATTAAACAAACACAAGATTTTTATGAAAGTGTTAAAACACCAAGATTAGAAAGTAGAAAAAGAATTGAGGTGCATTATCACAACGCATTAATGCATCAATTATTTAGTCATTTGCAAGAAATAAAATATTATTCTGATGTAAACATATTTGATACAAGAAGATTAGTTTCAGTTAGTTCTGATTGCATTTCGTCTATTCAGATATTAGTTAGAAAATCAATTCACATAAATACTTATTTTAGAAGTTCTGATTTTGATGGTGCGCTGCCGGTGGACTTAATTTTAATCACTTCTTTACCAAAAAAGCTTTTTGATCATCTGAATTTAATGAATCATTTGCCAGAATATAAGGAAATATCACCTAAGGCACTTGAAAGCTTAAAGCAAAAAAAGATAAAGATAAATCTTTTCTTTGGATCGTTGCACAGAACAAATGATATTTCTTCATAGACAAAACACATTAAACAGTCAGACGACTAATATAGAACTTGATGTTAGATCATCTAAGGATGGAATTGTTTTAAATCATGATCCTCTAGATCATAAATACAAATATACTTTATTAGAAGATAAACTTTTTGAATTCGAAGAACACAAAACAATAATTGTCAATATTAAAGAATCAGGAATTGAAGAAGAAATAATAGAAATTTTCAAAAAATTTGATCTTAGTTATTTGTTTCTAGATTCTCAGATACCAGACATAATTAAATTAGCGAGAAAATTTCCAGAAGAAAAATCTAATATTATTATTAGAGTTAGTGATGTCGAGCCCATTAGTAATAATTTATTAGAATTAGTTAATCCAAAATATCTGTGGGTTGATTACACTCGTTTTTCTGTATTTAATCAACGTGAATATTTTAATTTTTTAAACAAGATAAAGAAAAAGTTTAAACAATATGAATTAATATTAGTTTCTCCAGAACTTTATAATATAGATTTTAAAGTTTTCGCTTACGAAATTTCAGAAAACTTAAATAAAGAAACTAATATTCATGTTTGTACTAAATTTCCAGAAATATACAAAGACAAAATAAATGTTTAATTTCTACAAAGATATAGAAAAATATGATGTAATTTGCGTTGATCTTGATAATACGCTTTTCAATTACACATATGCTCATAATGAAGCACTTCGTTCAACACTTCATTTGTTTGGTTTTTCTATTGCAGATTATAATGCTGCAAAAATAGTCATTAAAAAAAGATATTTAAAAGCAAATCATCATAAAAAAGAATTGTATTTTAAGATAATGTGTGAGATGAGTAATCTTCCTTTTTATAAAACATTATCAATGTTTCAACACTATGAAGAAAAATTCAAAGAGTTTCTTCTAGTCGATAAAGGGATGAAGAAGCTACTTAAAGAAGCAAAAAATAATAATAAGAAAATCGTAGCAATTACTAATTTTTATGTCCTACAACAAATAGAAAAATTAAAAGCTGCTAAACTTCATAAATATATTGATTATTTAATAACAAGCGAAGAGTTTGAAACAGAAAAACCAAACGCTATATTAATTGATAAAGCTATTGAGTTAACAAAATCAGAAAAATCTAAAATTGTGACTATTGGTGATTCTATAGTAGATGATTACGAATTTTACGGAGTAGACTATTATCCTTACAACTGCTCAAAGCTTCTTATAAGTGTAACGGGTAAATCGGGCGCAGGAAAAAGTACACTAACAAATGTCTTAAAGAAAGTCTGGAAATGTCAAGTCATTGAAGGCGACGGCTATCATAAATATGAGAGAGATCACAGCGAATGGAAAAATCTAACACACTATAATCCATCAGCAAATAACTTAATTCAGCTTGGTCTAGACATAAAAAATATTTTTCATGATTTAAATAATATTTCTATTCCTATCTATAATCATGAAGATGGAAAATTTAAAGACCCGGAGAATTTAAACTTAAGTGATTTAGATGTGGTTGTTATTGATGGTTTGCATTCTCTATATAAAGAAGTTACTGGTCAATTTGTAAAAATTAAAATTTTTATTGATAGTGAATTAGCAGATAAGCAAAAGGTTGAACGAGACGTCGTTGAACGAAACAAAGAATCTGACGATGTGCTAAAAAGCATTAAAAGCAGATCCGATGACTATAACAAATACATTAAAATTCAAAAGCAATATAGTAATATTATTATCGATATAGATAAAGAAAATTGTGCTAAAGTTACTATAAAAAATGATATTTGTTTTAAAAGAAGTGCTATTAAATATTATTATGTTGAGATCGACAATTCTGTTGTATTTACTGTAGATTATAAAGAATTAAATGATCTAATGTATAATATTATGTCTGCAATTAAATTAAATCGGTATATTTAATTATGTTTTCTGATTATCCGTTTCTTTTAAAAATTATTGGCAACATTTTGGATTCTCCGGGATTCGGTGGGAACATTTCTATAAAAGATGATAAGAAAATTCTCATTAAATCTTCCGGCGAAGATTTAAAAAACGAAAATAGTGATTGTTGCATTGTTAATTTAAAAGATGATTCTGTTATTGGTGGTGGATATTTTTCAAGAGATGAGTTCACTGCAACCAATATATCTAGAAAGCCATCTATGGAATATTCGTTTCATAAATTAATAGAATCAAAATATGTTGTTCATTACCATCCGGTTTATGTACTACCATATCTTTGCTCTGATTATAGCTTTGAAACAGAAAAGCAAAAAATAGAAAATTTAAAAATAATCGATTATTATCATCCGGGAAAAGATCTTGCTGAGTATCTTGAAACGACAGAAAAATCTAAAAGACTTTTTCTGAGAAATCACGGCGTGATCATTCATGGTGATACTTTACAAGATATTATCATTTCTTATAATATTATTAAAAATAATTTCTTTAAAACACATTCAAAGACATATACGCCAGATGATTACATAGATGAGAAAAGTTTAGAGCTTTGGCTGTTTAGACACGTAATAGAAAATATTGCAAGAAAAGAAAACATTAAATTAAATCAACTTAGTGTAGAATCGATAAATCATCTAAGAAATGATTTAGACGAAAAATACAGAAAAGAAAAAATGTTAAAATGAAAGTAATTATACCAGCTAGTGGAACCGGCGAAAGATTTATTGCGGCCGGTTATGAAAAAACTAAACCTCTTATAGATGTTAATTCTTCTATAAAAATAATTGATTATGTAATAAATTGTTTTGATAAAGAAAATGATGAATTTTTTATCATTACTTCGGGCGAAACATATGATGTAATGGATGAATATCTTTCATCTAAACAAATAAATTATAAGCATATACTTTATACTGGCGAAAAGCTCGGACCAGTTGGAGCAATCTATTATTCAGTTAGCGAACTCACCAAATATATTAGAGAGGGTGACCAGATCATAGTTAGCTATTGTGATTATGGTATGGTATGGGATTATAATTCATTTCTTTCTTTCATCAGAGATAATGATCCAGATGGTTGTATTCCTTGCTATAAAGGTTATCACCCCCACCTCGAAAACCCACAGAATGTTTATGCTGCATGTAAAGTGTTTGATGGTTCAAATAGAATTTTCGATGTAAAAGAAAAGTATGAATCTAATAATAGACTTAGAGAACTTTGGTCAGCTGGGTTGTATTATTTCAAATCGTTTGCGTTGATGCTTGATGCTTTCAAAAAGAACATTGAAAACAAAGATACACTAAATGAAGAATATTATGTTTCAATAGCATATAACTATATTCTTGAGAAGAATATTCTTGTCTATGATAAAATTAGAAAATTTTATCAATTTGGAACACCAGACGATTTTGAGTATGCTAAATCGAAATTAACTATGCTCGAAAATTTTGATAATGAAGTTACCAATATAGAAAACATTGTTATTTTGTCTGCTGGAAAAGGCGAAAGATTTTTGAATTTGGATTTTAAACAACCAAAACCATTTTTACCTTTAGGCGATTCATTTTTAGTTGATAACATTAAGAAAACTTTTGATAATAATTCTGATAATATAAGATTTGTTGGATCAAGAGATCACTCTTTATTTTGGGAAAATTCAAATCTCAATGTGACTTACGTAAAGCCGAATAAAATTGGAGCTGCATATTCATATAAAGAAAGTTGCTCTGATATTAATGGTGAAGCTTTGATAGTTCCTTGCGATCTTATTGCAAAACATATTACGCCGCTGTTCAAAAAGCTTAAAGAAACAGCTGATGTAATAATTTTTACTGCTGATCCAACAGATTATTCTGAACAACACCCTGATAGTTTTGCTTGGGTATCTGGTTCAAATAATAGTATTAATGAAATTTCTATTAAGAAAAAAATAAAGAAAGAGAAATCTCAGATGGTTTTGATTGGAAGTTTCTGGGTAAGAAGCAATGATCTTTTAATTAAACATATTAACAGAATTTTTGAAAGCAAATTTTCTGTTAATGGCGAGTATTATTTGGACAATGCATTTAAAGATATGTTAGATGTTGGAATTACAGTTAACTATATTAAATTAGATAAATACTTTTCTTTTGGTACGCCTGAAGAATACAACGATAGTAAATATTGGTTGGATGAAAAATTCAATGAACGATAAGATTAAAAGCAAAAAATTAAATTTTAATGCACTTTCTATTGATGAAGAAGTAGATCTATATATGAATATAGATGGAATTGGTACAGATCAAGTTAAAAAGCATCTTATTCTATATAAAAACAATATTACCAAAAATAATGAGTTTCCTGTTTGTGTTTTATCTCATCAATTTGATAAAAAAAGATCAAAATTTATTGTTCAGCTTGTTGCAGAATCTGAACTAAAGGCTTTAGAAAGAGATTATTATATTTTTGCTTATGAAGATCAAAAGCATCTATATGAACAATTTGAAAATATTAATAGAATAAACGTCATCTATATACCAATTTCAGAAAAAAAATATTTAACTCTTGGCGGAAAGCGACAATATATATTAGAGTGGAATCAAGATAAAAACAATAAACACGCATTTTTTATAGAAGATGATTGTTTTGACTTTATTCTTCCGATTGGGGCGTTAGGAGAAACTGGTTCCTTCAGAAATAAACGATTTAATATGTCATTTGGTATGACGTTTGGTTTTTGGGAATCTATAATAAAGAATAATGATTTGCAATATTCTGGACCGGTCAATAATATGGAATTTGCATTTAGAGATTTATCCAAAAATCCATTTATAAAACATCTTGGACAAACGGTTCAAGCCGTTCATATTGGAACAGAATACTGCAAAAATAAAAATATAAATTTCGATGATCAGTCTGGTTGGGATGATTATGATATGATCATCCAACAATGTGTGTATGGACAAGGAACACATGCGCTTATCTTCAGTTATAATACACCAGCCTTAAAGTCAGGTGTATCTGCTATTTCATCTAATGCTAATGCTTTAGCAGAAAGATGTGAGAGAAACACAAAAGCCCTAATAAAAAAATGGGGTTTGTCTCTTGTTAGAGAAGATACCAAGAAAGACTTATATAATGCTAAAGTAAATTGGAGCAATTTAAGAAGCGCGAAAAAAGCAAACATTGATCCAGCCAGTATAATAAAAATGAATCATGAACAAGCTAGAGCACATTTAAAGATGGAACAAAATAAGATGGATTCACTGAGTGATTGGTGATGTGGAACGATAAACAAAATATTTTAATTACAGTTAATAGAAGTTTATCTTCTAAATACGTATTTCATACTATATGTGATATTGGTAGTTCATTTTACTCTGAATTAAAAGAAGAGTACAATGTCTATTTTTTGACTCAATATGGTTCTGTAAAAAATATCTATAGATTATTTAACAAAGAAAATAGATCCGTTTTCTTTGATGAAGTTATTTTATTAAATGATTCCATTAAATCTCTAGATTATAAAGCAGCTAAAGATTGGAATGAAATATATGAAAATATAGAAATAGATTTTCTTCAAAAATTCGAACGCGTTATTGAAATTGGATCAGCTATTTCTGAGGGAGCTTTTTTAAAAAGACAAAAGATAAACAGAGAAAAACTTTTTAATTCTACAGCACAATTTAAATATTTATCTGTAAGAAAAATAAAAGAGACGCTTATGTTTACTATAAAAGTGGCTGAAAAAAATAACGTGCCGATAGAACATTATATTATAGACCCTCAAGAACTAGACTATAATGATATTGGTGTACCATCAAAGAGACACTTTCCATATTCATCTAATGTTGCAAATTTTGAACGACACGATGCATTCTTAAATTATTATAAAAAGAATTCTCAATCACATCAAAAAACGATTGATTTTGTTTTCGGTTATACTATTTTAACTGAAGATAGAGTTAATAATATGTATGAAATTTTAGTCGATAAATTAAAATCTAAAAATATTAGATTGTTTTTAAGAGATAAATATAATGATATTGATACTTTTATTAAAAAAGATGATTATCTAAATCTAGTTAAAGAATCAAAGTTTACATTGATAATTCCTGCATATGACACTAAAACATTTTCTGCTTTTAGATACATAGAATCAATATACAGTGATTGTCTCCCTCTTATATTAGATACTAATTACCTTGAAGAAGTTAGAGAATCATTATATATCCCAGATGATATTATTGTGAATCTTAATAATATAGAAGAAAAAATAAATCAATTGGATTATAAGAAGATTTTAAAAGAAATTAAGAAAAATTTATGATTAGATATGTTTTTGCTCAACCACTAATAGGTGGGATGTCGATTGGTTTTGAAAGATCGTTCGGTTGTCCGCCAATTGCTATCATTACTGCTGGAATAAAAAATGATCTTCATTATATTAAGTATATGAATGAAGATAGAAAATTAAATATTCCAGTCATTTATATGGACAGTGAATATAAGAATTTCCAAAGCGAAAACGATGAAGCGCTTTATAATAAAATAATAAAAAATATAGATGTTTTTGCTCATGTTGCTGTTTGCTCTGGATTATCGCAAATGAATTCTTGTAATAGTGGATCAAAAGCTCGTGGTTGCGCAAATAATGATCAGAATCAAAATATGTATAATTTAACTTCTCTTGGTATGAGAATGAGCGCTAAAGTTGTCGTATTTGAAAATGCAGTTGGTGCATATACATCTATTGGTGAAGGAACAGTCAATCATTTAAGAAGTATAGCTGATTCGTTCAATTACACGACTCATCTTGTAAAAACAGATACTTTACTTCACGGAATTCCTCAATCAAGAAAACGAACGTTTATTTCTTTTTATAAAGATAGCAATCCACCAGTTTTTAAATATGAGAAGAAAGGATTTAAGGAATTAAGTAGTTATTTGAGAGAAATAAGTACTGAATCACATATGAATGATTATATTGTTGAACCAGAAGAAGTTCTATCTGGATTATATGAATTTATTCTTTCAAAAACAAATTCATCGACTTTATTAGAAGCCATTGATAAAGTCGGGGTCGGCAATAAGGAAACATGGACGGTTGCTCAGTTAACAGAAGTGATTGGGTGGGATTTAGCTATAGAATATCTTACGGATAAATCAAAAGAAGAAAACGACGAAATTAAACTCAAAAAAATATTGAAAACTGTCGGTGAAGTTGAGCATTATAAAAAGAAAAAACTTGCAGGATTGTCGTTTTGGGATAATACGCCAATATTAGCAAATAGAGGTAAATTTACTAATGCAATCGTTGGAAAATCTTTAGCAAATATGATTAATCCGAACGAAGAAAAGCCATATAATATTAGACAAATATTACATCTAATGGGTATGCCAGATGACTTTAATATGATTGAACCAAAGAAAAATTGGAATCATATTTGTCAAAATGTTCCTGTTAAAACGTCGGAGTATGTTTCTATGCAAATTAAAGAGTATTTAATGAGTCAACTACCAATTTCAAATCTAACTTTTGTCAAACAAGATAATATAAAACAACAAATAGACACTAAAGAACTTAGTCAAAAAATATCTGATTGGTAATGTCTATCGTTAAACTTTCCAAATCAAATTTAATTGGTTTAGAATGGACAATAAAACCAAAAGAAATTCCAGAATTTATATTTGAGTCAGCTAAATTAGAATCAGATTTAATCTGGAATTCAGAATACACCAACAAAAATTCTCTAAGCGGTCTGTCAAGAACAAAAGAAAATCTTTATAGAGATTGTCTTCTTGGAAAGCTTGGAGAATATTTTTTAATGTCTGTATTTGATTATATAGACGATACAGAAAAATATCACGATTTAATTTCTCCAACAGGAATTAGAACTGAAGTCAAAACATTTAGAGATATTAACCCAAAACAGTATAAAATAGACAAATTAATTAGTAAGTTAAAGAAAAGAAAATCAGATAGAAACAATTGGTTTAAAAGTACCGAAGTTATAATAATTCTATATGATAGAAACACAAGCATATTTAAAATTCACGGAGTTTATGATATATGAATAAAAGATTCGAAGATGTAAGAAATTGGGGCAAAAAACGAGGAATCGATTCAGCATCTTTTCAGAGACAATTTCAACGAGTTCTTCAAGAAGTTATTGAAATTCATGATGCTCATAATAATGAGGACCCAGACGAAGTCTCGGATGCAATTGGCGATACGATTGTAACTCTGATCAATTTGGCAAAAACATACGGAATGAATGCTGAAGATTGCTTAGATGGTGCATTTAGTGTTATTGAATTAAGAAAAGGTCTAAACTTTGATGGTGACTTTATTAGATATGCTAAATTGTCTGATGAAGATAAATTAGTATGTGACCTTCAACAAGGAAATCCTGGTTCAGAATATTTTTATCCAGAAGCAGATTTAAAACCTAGTGCATTTAAAAAACGTGTTTAGAATATCAAAAGACCAACATTTAAAATTATTTTACGTTCACAAGAAGTTTCTATTCTGGTGGATTAAGTGGTCTATAGTAAATAAATTCGGTCAAAAAAAGAATATAGCCAAATCAGTTAAATCAACTGCATCTTTGATGAAATTGGGCTCCTATGACTTTTCATCTGGAGAAG
>Ga0099846_1001128_pt1 | contig 11052 bp, 13 predicted proteins | sample CB_VirMetaG_FD_78180 | JGI IMG/M metagenome (GOLD analysis project Ga0099846, IMG submission 78180) | Freshwater to marine saline gradient viral communities from Chesapeake Bay - CB_1504_1 Viral MetaG | ecosystem: Environmental > Aquatic > Marine > Coastal | place: USA: Chesapeake Bay... | reverse complement strand
TTGTATGGAGCGGTTCCTCCTGTCTCCCAATGAGCTGTACAACACATTTGGGCACTTTCAATTTGCATTTTACGAATATGATCATCAGCCAATTCTTGAGCGGCTATAATAGGATTTTCGTTAATATAGAAAATATTCATACTTTTATAAAGTAAGTAATTCTATATGTTAAGCCAAACTTTTAAGTTATTTTATTATTTTTAACTTTAAATTTCCACTTCCTTTAATAACCCTATGAACTTTATGTCTGGGTATAGAGATGGGTGAGTTTAGGGGTATAGGTAATTCATTATCAAATTGAAACATCCAATCTGTTTCTTCTATAGCTATAATGGTACGATCTTCATCATCCATATGCCAAATTAAGTCTAATTCGTCTGTGTCTTGAGAAAATTCTCGTATAACAATATTATCTTCTAAAACTTGTTCTTGGTAGGGTTTCATTTCTCTTTAGGCATAAACCAATTTGAACACCATTTTGATGGATCTTTAATTTGATTTCCTTCATCATCTATTAACTCAGCTGTACCTTTATATTCTTGGTATTGTTTGTTAGAACACATATGTTTATCATTTTTAACATAATAGTACTTACAAACATGACAGCCAAATCCAATAGGAGAGTACATATAAGGGGGGTATTCTCCACCATTCTCTTTAAGAAGATTTACTAACTTAATCATTACCAAAAAGTATTCATATTGGCTCCCAAACCAAGTGCTTTAGCATATCTGGGAAGGTTACAAGACCAATATCCTGGGGTTGTTCTGTCTGTTTTTTTATCACAATTTTGACGGTCAGCAAATGCTTTACGAGCTTTAGAGTCTTTAAATTTAACTCTTAAATTTTGCCCACCACCTGCTGCTCCAAAAGATACCTTTTTAACCTTTTTAGTTTTAGGATTCATTACATAAACATAGAATTTTTTAGAACCACCTCTTTTAGGTTTACCTAATTGAACATTTTTTCCTTGATATTCTGCTTCATTTAATAATTCCATATCAACCATAGGCATATCTAATGGAACTTTTTGACCTTCATATATTCCAAATTTACCTATGTCTGTGTTTTCAATTAGATGTTTATCAGCTTCAGATAATTGAATATACCCCCAATCATTTAATAAACGGGCCTCATTAAATAGACCTAAATATGATTTAGAGCCAATTCTAAATACATTTTCTGATATGTTGATTCCTTTGTTAAGATGGAATTTTAAATTTTCAGAAATAGGGGATTTATTTTCAGTAAGAGCAGTTTTTTTATCTCCACAAGAATGACACCCACAAGAGCATGATTTTTTAGGAGCAGTGTAATCTTTTAAAATTTCTTTTAGGAGTTCTTGTACTTTACTCATGTTATTTTACTTTGCTAATTCTTAAAGATAGGGGTAATACTTTTCCTGAAGTGTTTCTAATGGTTAGGATATATTGGGAGGGACCAAATATTTCACTTTCAGTGTCTATTTTGATAGTAACTTGTTTAGTATCTTTACTTGGATATTTAATTTGGGTATTTTTAATAGTACCTACAGCATCTAAAGCATCTTTAGCTGTTAAAAGAGGAATTACTTTAACATCTCCTTTACCTGATTCTTTTACATAGTAATATCCAAATCCTAAAGAAGAAGCTAAAAGATTTTTAAATAAACCAGTGTCAATGTTAACATTCTCCCAATCTGTTACTTCACCTGTTTTATTTATATAATCATTTAAACCTTTGGCTATTTTTTCAGAATCTATATTAAATATTTTAAATAAAAATCCACTACTTATTTTAGTGTTAAATTTAGTAGGATCATATATTATTTTTTCATCTTTTTCATATATCCAAGGTATGTTACCTCCACTATATATTCCACTTCCTTGTTTATTTTTTAATGAGATATAATAAGTGTTTCCATTATAGGTTATGTCTAAATCTGAGATGGTTTTACCTATATCTTGGGGGCCTTCTGGGCTGAGGCTACGCTTGGTGTCTCCGGCTCTAAAGGATTGTATATTATCACTGCCTAATTTAGTGTTATCTATACCTAATTCTGAGTATAGGGTTTGAAGATTTTGAGGAAGAGACGCATTTGGTTCTCCAGCTAATTCTTTAGCAGTTTTAAAAAATTCAGCTTCATATTGTTCTCCAGCATTACCTCCTCCACTTAAAATAATACGAACTCTGTCAAAGAGTTTAGTATCAAATTCATACATGTCAAATTTACTTGAAGGATTAGGTCCTGAACGAGGTCCATGAATTTGAATATCTTCAGGATTAAATAATTTATTGATAATTACTTTAAAATCATTAGATGATACTTTGTTAGGGTTACCTAAACGTTGGGTATCAGATTGAGTTTTAAATCCTGTATCAGTATTTTGTATAATATAATCTATAGCTAATTTTGTGTTTTTTGAAATCTGCCTATCAGTGACTTCAAATATTAAATTATTAAATTTAAAATCTACTCCTAAATTTGAGAGTAAATTCTCAATCAAAGAAATATCCTGTTCATCATTGATGTCAGGATATCCTTTAGGGAATTTATATGAAACTTTTCTTAAAAATTTTTCTATAATATCCATTACGCCGCTGGACTTTCTGGTGGAGTTTCTAATTCTGGTTCTTCAGGAGTAGCTGGTGTCTCTTCAGCTGGGGTTTCTTCTGAAGCTGGTGATTCTGGTGGGGTAGCTTGATCTTCAGGTTTGGCTTCACTTCCATCTGGTTTAGTATATCTTAAGATTCTGGATAGGGCTTCGGAAGCTCTTTGTTGGTCTATTAAAGATTCTAAATAATATTTTTTACCTTCTATTTGAGCGGTAAAAAGACCTTTACCACTATCAGTACCATCATACATGAGATAAAACTTACCATCATTTACTAATATAACTCTAAAAGTTGATGGTCGGGGTGCTACCCATTGTATATCACTTAAAAAGGCCTCATATTGAAAATCAAATAAATCATTTAATACATCTTTAATGACAGGAAATTTGTCAACTATAGGAAACTTACTTGGCTCAACAGGTTTATTAGTCTGTTGAGAGTAGGTAGCTTTAGCTAACTTTTTGATTTTTGATATGAGTTCAGATTTTGTCATGATTCTTTTAGTTTCTTAACTAAAATTTCAGCTATTTTTTTAGTTGATGTAAATCTACCTTTTTCATCTCGAGCGGGAGATGTTTTAGGTTTTTTAGTTGATATAAATCTACCTTTTTCATCTCGAGCAGGAGATGTTTTAGATTTTTCAGTTGAAGTTGATTGGGTAGGTGTTTTTTGAGATGTTGGGGTTGGGGTTGAAGTTTTTGAAGGTGTAGATGATGATGTAGAAGATTTTTGAGATGAAGAAGTTGGAGTTGAAGTTTTTGAAGTTGTTGGGGGTGGTGTAGAAGGTTTTTGAGTTGAGGAAGAGGTGTCTGGGGCTTTTGGGGGTGTTGAGGTTGTTGGTTGGGGTTGGGAAGGTTTTGATAAATCTGTTGAAGCTAAATCTCTGGCTTTAGTTTTTGTACTGTTTAAAACACTAATATAACTTTGTATTTTATCTTTTAAATTAGGATTATTTTTTAGTTTATCAGATGGAAAAAGTTTATTAATATCATTAATAACATCATCAATTTCTTTTTCTAAAGTTCCAGTTTTAGAAGATAATTTACTTAAAGCTGCTGTGTCAGCTACATTTTTAAATTGGGTAGAATCTCCTTTAAAAGCTGCTTTTAAATTTTTACCAATTTGTGAAGCCCCAGCCATTGATCCTTTTACATTAGCTTTTACTCTATCAAAAAAACCTTCATTTAAATCATTTAAAGGATTAACTTTTAATTCACCATCAAGGTAATGTTTAGCACCAACCATACACTCTTTAGCTTTAATTATTTTAGATTGCCACCAATGTGGGAAATCAACTTCACCATCTAATTTACCTAATTCATCTACCATTTGAGCTAATTCAGTAGCATATTTAGCTATTCTATATAGATCTGCTAATAACATATCAGGTTCATTATCTTGATGGCCTATATCAAGGTCTTCAGATAAATCTTCTTCTTCTTCATCTTTAAATTGTTGAAGTTTTCTATCTAAGGCTACTTGGGTTGGGTCTTTCTTACCAGTATCTATACGTTCAAATCCTCCCTTTTTATCAGGGAAATAAGATACAGCTTCACTCTTAACACCTTTTTTCTTAGCAGCTTTTATAATTCCAGCTTGAAGAGCGTCAGGAAGATTTTTTTGTCTTCCTTTTAAAGATGGATTATCATCAAATTTAGATGAAATTTCTTCACTAAAGACTTCTTTAACTAATTTTTTTAGTTCTTCTTTAGTTGTTTTTTTACCATCTTTTTTAGATAAGGCAGCGGCTATAGCCATTTCTCTTTTTTTGGCTTTAGATTTACCTTTAAATTGAGGAGCTTTAGATTTTTCAAAATCTTTAACTACATCTCCTATAGGTGTTTTTTTAGTGATAGGCATTATCTTAAAGTTTTTAAGATTTCAGTTCTTAAATATTCTTTAACCTTTTTCTTTTTAGTGTCTTCAGGTTCAGCTTCAACCTCAACATCTTCAATCTCAGTATTTTCAATATCTGTGATTTCAGGTTCAGGAACGATTTCATCTCCTGAGACTTGTTTGTTTTGTTCTCTATCAGAGAAGGTAGCTATGTTAGTTAGCTGTTTAGCTAACTCTTTATTCCCCATACTTAAAGCTTTTTCAGCTAAATCTCTTAAGGCGTCAGCTATCTCATCATAAGCTTGAGCATCAGCTTCATGAAGCTGGAATTCTTCATTTAGAACTGAGAGGATTTCTTTTTTAAGAAGTTTTTTTGCTTCAGATTTTTTCATTGTTATTTTGTTTTATCTTCTGTTATAGAGGCTTTTCTGTACTCTGTAACAAGCTTTTTAATCTCACCTAAAGCTTTTCTGGCTCTACCGTGTGCTGCCTTGGAGTTACCCGCATGTTCTAATTTGAAGGACTCGTAAAGATAATCAATTTGATCAAAGATTTCTTGTGTGTTCATGACTATAAATATTAATTTAAATTTTTTAATTTATATAAAGTTGATTGAATTAGTTCAATTATTGTGTCAACCTGATTTTGGAGGTATGAATCAGGCATGTTTACTCTTAAAGTTTCAACAGTTTTACAGATCCCATCTAAGTAAGTTATAGTTTGATTTTTATCTGTATAATCATTATAACCAAAAGCTGAATAACCTCTGATTATACCATATTTACCTTGGTAGGATTCAACTAAACCATCTATCAAATCTGTAATTTTATCATAAAAAGTTCCTAAGGCCATATGTTCAGCGTAGGAGGTTGTTTGTAGATGAAATATGTGGGTTTGGTTTTTTGAATGTAAGAGATAAGATATAAGTTTACTACAATTTTCCATAGTTTATTTTTTATTTTGTTTTACCCCAAGTTTTACCTTTACCTGGTTTTTTACATTTGGCAGGAGTAGGACGACATGAGGGATATTTAGAGCGTTTTTCGCCTTCTTTTCTACCGCAAGATTTACATTTAGTTTTACCATCTACCTTACGACAGGTATTACAATCAACCCATCCACCTTCTTTGCCTGATGGGCCTTGGCGCTTAAACCATTTATGGAGGGATTCATCTTCATTGATCCCTTTCCAAATTTTACCTTGGCGACATCTAACTACTGCTCCTGATTTATAGGCTGAAGGTTTGTCAAATTTACGGTCAGCAATACGGAGACATCTATCACGTTTGGTTTTTTCTTCCAAAATAGATTTGATTACTTCTCGTAAACTACGTCTCGCCATGGTAATAAATATCTATTTCTTCAAACCTTCCAAAAAATCTAAACCTTCTTGAAGATTTTTTAATAATTCTTCTTTATTATCACCACCAACCCATTTTTCTACATCACCTGCTTCAGTTACAAATCCTTGGTTTGAAACATTATTCAATTGATCTTCCATAAAAGCTTTATATTCTTTTATAGTTTTGTCTATATTTTGGTTATGGAGATTATTATAATATTCTTCTAATTTTCCTTGACGTTGTAATTCAGCTTCAAAATCTACTACACAATTAAAACATTTTTGATAAGCGGGATATACCTTTTTATCAAGGTGTTTTTTCATTAACTTATTACAAGAAGGACAAAACAAAGGTAAATTAGCTATTTGTTTAAAAGAGTCTAATTTGGTTATATTTTGTTTAAGACCATTTTTAATAGTCCATGTTCTTCCATCTTCCTCCCAAACATCTCCTTCATGGTAATGTTCTTGTTTTTTAGTGTAACCTATTCCTAATGTGGTTTTATCTCCATGTTTACCTTTTACAAGGTTACGAAGACGTTCAACATCTTTTCTTTGAAATTCTTTTTTTAAAACATTATCTTTTTTCATAAACCTAATTCTTTAAGTTGACTAATTGTATCAGCAGCAGATGTATGTAATATACCAATTCCACCTTGACTTCTCCATTCTTCTATATTAGAAGGTTTATCATCTATTAAAATATGATTAGGAGCCGCATATTTTTGTTTAAGTTTAGCTGGGGATAGAATAAGTTTAGTACCTGGGAGGTATTTTTTAATCCATAATCTTTTTCCTAATCTTGAAGATTCATCTCTGGAGGGGGCTGATAAGATTGTAGGGTTATATTTTTCTATATAACTCCAATATTCATCTCCATCAAGCATCCAAGGCATTCCAACCCAAAATCCTACTCCTTTACTCCCTATTAAATCCCAAAAAGCTTCTTTTCCATTTTTGGTTTCATACTCTTCAGGAAGCATTCCCGCTATTTTTTTAAATTGGGTATCAAAATCAGTTATAACCCCATCCATATCAGAATAAATCTTATATTCAGGAGCAGTTTCTTCTTTTAGGTTAGTTTTTTTTGAATCTTCCCACTTTCTTAAATTCATACTACCTAATTCATGGGCTTCTTTTTCTATATCAGCTAATTCCGCATCCTCATAAACATTAGCAGTAGTCATAGGTTTAAGCCTGTCTTCAATATTTTGCATATGATGGACTAACTCATGAGAATAGCTTCTTAAAATATCTTTAGGATGTCTGTTAAGGGTATATAGAGTTATACACTTAGCTTCAGGATTGTAATAAGCAGTTTTGCCTAAGGGATCTTTAGCATTTTCTTCATCATTACTAATAAATTCAATTTTAGGGAATGGATGAAGTTTCATACCATTAGTAACTAAGAAAGATGTAAAGTCTAAAATAAGGGGTTTTAATTCTTCTTCAAGTGGTTTGTACCCCGATCCATAAGGAGCAGCTTTACCCTCTTCTTCTTCTAAACCTACTTTAGCTAAAACATCATAATAATTAGGATTCTCTTCAAGATGATCTAACGCTATTTTCATAGCTACTGTTGGGTTTGAAGTATGTTCTTTTTCTACTTTTGTGCCTTTTTTTAGTTTAGCTTTTAATTCTTCGGATGAGATATTGTGTTTTTTTATAATGGCTTCAATTTTAGGGCGTAAGTCTTTAACACCTTCATTTAATTTAATTTGAGGTAAATTTAAACGAATCCATCTATCCCATACCTTTCTAACACTGGCTTCTTCCTCACCTGTTAACTCATCACTTCTTTCATCAAAAAACTCATCAATAGCAGCTTGTAAAGGTATTTTTTTAGTTTTAGCTCTTTTATATAAACCTTGAACAAATGCTGGTACTTCAGCATCAAGAACTAAATATTGAGCTAAGGACATTCCATCTTGATATTTTATTTCAACTCCTTTTTCAAAATTAAATTGAGATATATGTTCTAACTCATGTCTTAATGTTTCTTTTAACTCAGCTATTAAGTTATTATATTCTTTTGGAAAAGATTCTGGGTTGTATTGGATTTTTATTTCAGCCGCGTTATAGTCAGCTTCCCCCTCAACTATAAAAGGAATAATACCTAATTTTTTAGATGGTCTAAATTTAAATGTTAAATCATATTCAATATTTCCTACATTACCTCCAGTTTCTTCTTCATATTTAACTCCAAAATTATTTTTAAGTTGATTAATTATGTAGCGAGATTGAGTAGTTACTTCAGCATCATATCTACCTTCTTGGAGAGAAAGGACAGGATTTAAAGTTTTAAAAATGCTTTTACGCATTATGGTTTTAGCTGCTGCTTTATTCTTTGTTTTTTTAATAAATGGGATATTAATATTAGTTTGTCTATCTTGAGCTACAATTTCCTCATCACTGTTTAACAAATCAATAAATTGATCTTTTTTATCACCTAATTTATCAAAAAAATCTTCTAATTCTTCAACTTCAATCTCTGGATTGTTTCTGGGGTCATTTAGTCTATCAATGAAGTGTTGTCCTGATAAGTCTATATCTAAGGGGGCTAATTTAGAGTCAGCGAATTGGTCTAAAAATTCAACATCATCTAAACCTATATTAGGTTCAGGTTTAAAATAAATTTTTTCTTCAATTGGCTCTAACTCAGAGTAAGTTCCATTTTTCAATTTCCCATTAAAAATTAAAGAACCAGCCCCAAAATCATCATATTCAGTACCTGTTAAATCAATACCATCATAATTTTTTAACAAACGATTTGTTAATAGATCTCCATCATTTCTTTTAAAGACATCTTTTAGATAATCTTTAAATATATTATATGTTTCTTTTTTATTTAAGTTTAGATAGCTTGAAAACCCATCAACCGCGTCATCAATATTGTTTTTTACGTCAGAATCCTGTAGATCTTCAGGTTTAAGTCCATGTAAATATGCTGTTGTGGCTTTTATATTCTCGTAAAATCCTGTGGGATCATCCGGTCTAAATAAATCATATTTAGATAAATCTACTTGTGATATAGCATCATACCCTAATTGATCTTGTAGTCTTTTAACATCCTCTAAACTACCCATAAAATAATATCCTGTACCTAAAAGACCAACTTTAGATTTTACAATACCAATACCTTTATCTTTTAGACGTTCAGCAGGTTGAGATGGATTAAATAAACCAGCTCTATACCCCATTTTAGATTGAGCTTCTTGAATTTCAGGAATAAGGAAACGAGTTAAAATGTTCCAAATTTCTTCTCCAGAATTTTTAGGCATAAGAGATAAAAAAGTATCTTTATCTTTACTTAAAAAAGCTCTTCTAACTTTAGTTCCACTAACTTCAGCTGAGTCGTCTTGAATTATTTCTACTTGAATTCCTAAAGGAGCGAATGATTTTTTTAATTTTTCAGCACTATCCAAATCATCATTGTCTCTAACACCAGCTATAAAAGCAATTTTTAAATCAGGATTTTCTTTAGCTAAATCTAAAGCATATTTTACAGGAGAAGGAGCTTGGAATATTTTAATATCTTGAGGTAAACCTTCTCTGTTTTGATATAATTGCCAAATTTTTAATGAAGCTTCTGATGTTATATTATCTCTAACTCCAGCTCCAATTACAATTTGATGTTCATTAGATGGTATTTGATACGCTCTTAAGGCTGTTTTAAGATGTCCCTTTGTAGGTGGTTTAAATCCACCTCCATAAATTACAACATCATATTTTGAATCAACCTCATTTAAAAAGGGTCTAATTAATTCTTGAACTAATCTATTCACTGAGTTAAAAATTTATTTAATTTAGATTTAGCTGAGGGAAAGGGGTCAAATTCAATTTTTTGACTTAACAATTGTTGGATACTTTTAAATAATTCATCCATATCTTTCTTTTTTTTAGCTTCCTCCTCAGGAGTTTTAGGCTTACCTACTACTTTATCTTCACTTTTAATATATCTTTTCACATATTCATTAGGATCAAATTCAAAATTTTCTCCTTCAGGGCTATTATTAATAATAGTCATATTTGGGCCAAATTCAGATTGGTAAATAGGTATATTTTTAAATACTCCTTCCCAATTTTTTATAACAGCACTTGGAGGTAAAGATCTATCACGTTTAGAATTTCTATCTAAAGAAGTCATTACAGGAACAACAACCATAAACATAAAAGTATCATAACCTAAATCCTCAAGTTCTTGTTTTTTCTTTAATAAAGGTCCAGAAGCTGCTCCTGGAGAGTCTATGATTATATTTTTAGCGTTAGATATAACTTCTGCTTCTTTTTCTTTGGTAGCTGTTCGGGCTTGACTCATAAATTTACCAGCTTGTGCTATTTGATCAGGGGTAAATTTTTTAAAATCTGTCCCAAATCCTGAAGCTTTAAGTAGGGCTTCATAAGTATCATCAACATTTATAGTTTCAAATCCTTGAAGATTTAACTGCTTAAGTAAGGTTGTCTTACCAGCTCCAGAAGGACCAGTCAAGAATATAGCTTTAGGACTGGTTACAGCCTCTAAAAGAATAGACAATAGCCTCATAGCAAGTATTTGTGATAAATATTACAAATCCCGTTTAGCTTTAGTTCTAAACCCTGTAAATATTGGTGTTGGGTTTGGATTTTCTAAGTCAAATAAACGTTTAACAGTTTGAAAAATACTTAAATTTTCTTCCCTTGAACGAGAAGATTCGTATACTTCCCACCCTTTACCTTGAATCTTACCTTTGGCTGGTCCTCTCTTAGAAGATTTTAACCATAATATACCTGTACGGTCTACTTTTTTACCAAAACATTCTTCAAAGCATTGAGCGTAAATAGCTGTTTGAAGATCATAAGTAGTTTGGAGGTGATTTGAGGTTTTAAAGTCTATAATCCATAATTCTCCATCTATTTCACAAACTAAATCACAAGTACCAGCTACTTTATATTTGTCAGAAAATAAATGAACTTCAGGTTCAATTAAAGTTGGATTATATATTTCCCACCAATCTACAAACTTTATAAACATTTGCCAAACATCAGGATTGTATTGGGGATTATCAAAATTATCTAAAAAACTAAGTTCTTTACCATTAAGATAATCTTCAATCATTCCATGAACTTGAGTTCCTTCTTCACCTGCTCTTTTAACTATATGGTCCGCGGCATAACCAACTTGTTTAAGCCAATCTTCAAAATATTTTCCTTTAGGGTAATAACTTAAAACATAAGTTATAGATGGATAATACTCTCCATTACGTCTATAATACCTGGAGTCTGGGAGTGTTATTTGCTTA
>Ga0099846_1001119_pt1 | contig 11099 bp, 17 predicted proteins | sample CB_VirMetaG_FD_78180 | JGI IMG/M metagenome (GOLD analysis project Ga0099846, IMG submission 78180) | Freshwater to marine saline gradient viral communities from Chesapeake Bay - CB_1504_1 Viral MetaG | ecosystem: Environmental > Aquatic > Marine > Coastal | place: USA: Chesapeake Bay... | reverse complement strand
TTTCAGGCACTCCATATCTAAATCTAACAAAATCACTATCAACCCATTTACCTGCAGCGGCTGAAGGCGTGCTTTGTTTATCAATACCTGCTTGAAATTTTACTTCTTTTAATGCCATGGGATCTATTATACTAGTTTTTAGGCAAAAATATAGTCCATTCTAGCTTAGGTATCAAATCATTTACGTAGACCTTTTTTAACCTATTCTTTTTTAAGTAATTATGTAGTTCTTCTAAATCTAGAATAATCCACTTATTACCTATTTCTAATACCATTTTATCAGCTTTAATATTTGTTTTAAATTTTTGAGCAGGTGTGCCATCTGACAGTTTTATCATTTCTCTAATATCAAATCTGTAAAAGGCATTTTGACCTTTTATAATACCTGCAATATTCCAAGATGTTTTACTTTTAGGATACTCTATAGACTCTAAATGCTCAGAAAATCTTTTTACAATTGAGTCCAATTTAAATACCTATTATTTTAAATAGAGAAAATCTTTTCTATTTTTTTCTCCTAAATTACCTTTTAAAAAGTAATTTGCTCCTACCATAATTTTGCTCCCTTCATTTACTGAATGATGTCTTATCCAACCAGGGAATATAAATAAATCTTTTTCATTTGTAGGAAGATGCCAAGTTTCACTATTATATATATTATATTGAATTGGATTATATGAAAAATCAAATGCTTCTTGAATACTGCTTTTATTTAATTCAAAATAAATAGTATTTTTTCCTTTGCTTTCTGGATAAAAAACAATACTTAAAAAAGCTCCTTTGTGACTATGAGAATGATGAACAGTGTTATCATTAATGGTTGTCCAACTTTGAGTAACATAGACTTCATTTTTAATTTGTAAAACTTCTTTTAAATACTGATCTACTTTTTTATCAAAAAGATTTTTAATATTTTTAAATATTTTATTATTAAAGATATAATTACTCTTAGAAACTTTTACATTTTTTCCTTCTTGATAATTTTGTTTCATTATAAATTCTTTTTGTTTTTTATTTAAAGAATAGTCTAGTTTTGAAATTGCTATAGGAATAGCTCTTAAATTTAATACGTTCATTATTTTATATTTAATTTTAAAAAAGAATCTTCAGTACCAAAAGAACCATTGGGTAAAACGTTAAAAGCCAAAGAGTATCTATCTTCTTTTGAATTATTGGGTAAAATATTATGTCTCATATTACTAAAGAATAATACAAGACAATTTGACATTGGAGTTATATCCCAATATTTAGAATTATAGATGTTATAATTTTTTACTTTTGTATGAAAGGGATTTAAAAAATCATTATAAAATCTAATTTTAAAATCTTCAGAGAACTTAGGATAGTATACACCACTAATCCAAGAGTTTGAATGTGTATGTGGTTCAGAATAACCTTTAGGTTTTGTTTAGTAATCCAACTATTAAAAATTTTAAAGTTATTATCTTTAAAAGATAATTTATCAGTGATTAATGAACCTACTGATTTTTCACATTCTTTTTTTAAATCTTTAAATTCATTTAAAATATTATATTCAGTGCTTGAATAAGTTAAAAAACCATTTGCTTCTTGTTTTATTTTTTGTTTTTCAAATATTTTATTATAATTTTTTCTTATATCTAATTGATATAAAAAAATAGAATTATGTATGATAGGAATATTATGTAATAACATCATATTAAATTAATATGAACCAACCTGTTACAATATATTTTTCTTGAGTAGGTGATGGAATACCTCGGTGTAAATGAGTAAAATCAGTTGGCCATATTAAAGTTTTACCTATTTTAGGTTTAACTTTAACTTTTTGATAATAAAATTCAGTTTCTCCCTTATCAGTAACATCATTTAAATACGTCATATAAACGAGTCCTCTTTGAGCTATGAATTGACCTGGCACATATCCAACATATCTTTCACAGTGCCAAACTTTAAAACCACCCCCTGGTGGATAGTGTTGTATTAAATTTGAATCATAGGTATGATATCTTCCTAATTTATATTTACTAACATATTGACGTACGCATTTGCTCAACTCTGAAAAATATTTTTTTATAGTTTTATTACTAGACATATTAAAAAAAGTAACATCAATTGACTCTTTAATATCTGTATTTACTGCAGTGTTTTTTACATCTGTATCATAAGCAACTCCAGGTCGTTTATACTCCTTATTTTTCTTATGATATTTTATAAGTTCTTTACAAACTTCTGTGTCTATTTGATAGCTTTCTATAAATGTCTCTTGCATCTTTATATGTAATATACTATAATAGTGTATAGTTTAAAAAGCAAGAGAGAATGAAATTAAAATATAAAATAATAGATAATTTTCTTCATAAAGAAGATTTTATTACATTAAAAAACTCTATCATTAACAAAGAGTTTTCTTGGTATTTTCAAGATTTAATAAATGGAAATCATGCTAAAAATGATTATACAAGTTATTTTACTCATCTTATTTACGAAGATACAAGTAATAGCTCCATTTATCCTTTCATTAAAAAAATATTTTTTAATAAATTAAAAATAAAATCTTTGATAAGAATTAAATGCAACTGTTATCCTTCTACAGAAAAAATAAGAATTAACAAAAAACACATTGATTATGACTTCGAACACCAAGGAGCAATATTTTCATTAAATACGTGTGATGGTTTTACTTCATTAAATAATGGAAAAAAAATTGATTCTATTGAAAATAGATTATTATTATTTGATGCAAATAAACCTCATGCTAGTTCAACTTGTACAAATGCAAAAGCAAGATTTAACATAAACTTTAATTATTTTTAATGAGTAGTAATTGGCCATTTAAATTAGATCACGTTCATGAATGGGCTTATTGGAAGAGCGCTTTTTCAAAAGAAGAATGCGATTTAATTATCGAATTAGGTAAAAAAAATTTAATCACAGGACAAGTTGCTAATCCTGCAAAAACAAAAAAGTATAGAAAAAGTAAAATTAATTGGATTCAACCAGATGAAAAAACAGATTGGATTTTTAAAAGACTCACTGACATATCACAAAGTTTAAATGATCAATTTTTTAAATTTGATGTAGAGGGTTTTTTAGAGGGATTACAATTTACTAATTATAAAGCTGTCGGATCATATTATGGAAAACATGTTGATAAAGGCACCAATACAAAAATAAGAAAGTTATCTTTATCTGTCCAATTAACCGAACCTAAAAAATATAAAGGAGGTGATTTAAATTTATATTTTGAAGATAAACCTTTACCAATGTCTAAAGAACAAGGTACTTTAGTTATGTTTCCAAGTTATGTATTGCACGAAGTTACACCAGTTTCAAAAGGTGAAAGAAATTCTTTAGTTGCTTGGATATCAGGGAAAAATTTTAAATAATTGTTAAATATCTACTTCTACCCAACCATCAGTAGAGTTGTATTGCCATGTTTTACCTTCAGAGACTTCATCAATTCTTTGCCAGCCGCCTATATCTCCATACTCCCAAACAGAGTTTGCAGGTTCTGTAGGTCTTGAAACAGGGTAATCCCAACCGCATGTGTCTTCATTAAAAACTACTGTAGTAGATTCAGTTCCATCAGGGTTTAAAGTTTTAGGAGGTATAAAAGCATCTCGAGCTGCATCATAGGTACTACCTATTCCTCCATAATTTTTTCTAAAAATTTCACCACCATGTTTATGAGCTCCTAGACACATTCCTTTTACTGATCTTTTCCAAACAGCATCGGGTTCATTAAAAATTTTTCTTAAAAAAGCCTGACCTTTTTCTTCATTAAGAGAGCCATCTTGAGTTACTACATCGTCTTCAACTTTTATTGAATCAATTACTTTATTGTTAGAATCTAATTTAGAAAAATAAGCCATTATGTTGTATATGTCCCTGCTCCATTAAATGTCATTATAGTATCTGAACCAGACTCAGTTACTGTTGGTGAACCTGTTTTTTTTCCACTATATTTTTCTGTAGGTAATTTTATAATAACGACTCCGTCTCCACCGTCGCCACCACCATTTTGGGCTCCTCCGCCACCGCCACCTAAACCATCGGTTCCAGGAGTATTAGGTTGGCCAGGACCTCCGCCAGCTCCGCCACCACCTGATCCTCCAGGGCCTCCAGCGTTTCCGATTTCAGCGCCTCCGCCTCCGCCGCCTCCAGCGTATGTTACAGATGCACCAGTTATTGAATTTGCAGTACCAGCTCCTCCAGATCCTCCAGGGCCTCCAGCATTTCCTCCAGTACCGCCAATGCCTCCTCCGCCACCACCAGAGTAACTTGAATTATTATTTCCACCTCCAGGGTTTCCTTGAGATGGAGTTGTGCTTGGAGTATTACCAGCTCCTCCTGATTGAGGTGTATTATTTCCTCCAGCGCCACTACCAGAACCACCAGATTGTCCAGGTGTAGCGGCCGTAGAGCCTCCGCCGCCTCCGGCAGATGTAATTGTAGTTAAGTTTGGTCCACTTATTGCAGAAGACCCACCAGATGTTCCTATTGTAGCACCACCAGATCCACCAGATCCGACAGTAACAGTAATATCAAATGATTCAGAGATTGTCTGCGTAGAAGTTCGAAAGCCTCCTGCTCCGCCACCTCCACCTCTATAATTGCCGCCTTCTCCTCCGCCAGCAATGATTAACATTTCTGCATCGTAAGGATATTCAATAACTTTTCCGCCTCGGCCAAAGCCGCCTTTTGCTGCTGCTCCAAATGATCCTAATATTGGCATCTTTCTTCTATCCTCCTATTAAGCGAATTGAGTCTGAGCTGCTAACGCTGTGAACGTAGCATCACCAGTCTTAATCGCTGTGTATGTATAAACATCTAATGAGTTAGCATTTCCAGCTGAAGGTGCTGATCCACCTTGCCATTCTGGAGTTACAGAAGATCCATCAATTTGAAAAGCATTATTGTAATATGGTGAAGCACCATTTTTAACAATGAATGCTACAGTAATAGATTCACCTGTATCCATAATAGAGTTTAATGAATTAGATCCATCTCCTCTTAAGTTTACTGTGAAGTTTGCTGCTGCATCAGTTGTGTAATTTAAAACTGCTTGTGTAATAACATCGTAGTTAATTGTTCCAGTGGCTGCTGTTGCAGATGTTGTAACTTTTTCTGCAAGCTGTTGGATTTTACCACCACCATTTAATACAACTCTACCAATTCCTTTTGGAGTCAAAGTCATATCAATGTTTGTGTCACCACCAGTAGCTGCTAATGCTGGAGCATTTCCTGCTGCAGCGTTAGTTACTGAAAATTCATTTACAGCTGATCCTGTAGTTGCAAATATAATTTGTTCATTACCATTTTCATCTCCGATAAAATTAGCACCATCGATTAAAATGTTTTGACCATTTGCGTCTAAGTTAGCTGAAAGTTGAGGAGCGTAGTCAGATGATAATTTCTCTAAATTAGAGTTAACCATATCTGTTCCGTTACCATAAAGAACTTTAGTTCCTTTATCAGCAGCAGCCCAAGTTACACCAGTTTGACCTGATACTTTAACTGTTACTGCGTGAGCTCCAGATGTTGAGTTTTTAATAATGTAATATTTTTCTGTTACTGGAACAATAACATCTACTGCTCCTGTAATTGTTCCTGTTAATTCTAACGCAATATTTTTAGCGTTTGAAACAGCACCATTTGTTGCAACTAAAGTTGCTCCTGTTGTAGCATTAAGTGTTACTGCTTCATAACCAGCTGATGCTTGCTCAAGAATTAATAAGTTTGTGTTTGTAATTGTACCCCACGTACCTGAGTTTTCACCAGTTGCTTGTACGGTAAGTTTTAAAAAGCTTGATGTACTGTTTGCCATAGTTTTAAGTCCTTATTTGTTCGTATTTTATTAAAATTAAGCAGCTGTGTCAACATTTTTCCAAGTGGGTGCTGTGCCTGTATCAACTTGGTTCCAGATAATAGCATTAAGCGATCCTGTGGCTACTGTCAAGCTATTTCCTGTAGGTGTTATATCAGCTGTTCCAGAAACGTCAAGTGTCCCTAAATTAACTGTTGTGCTAACTCCAGTGGGTGTAACTATCGTATTTGGCGTAGCTGTAACACTGTTTAATGACACAGTTATAGGATTTCCAGAAACACCTACAATTATAGAATCTGAGAAACCACCCCAATCTAATGCGCCCCAAGTGCTTCTACCCCAACCAGTGTTAATTTCGGTTTGAATACTAGGGTTACCCTGAATTACATTCATTCCAAATCCTGTTGGAACGATTAATTGATCACCATCATTATTCCATAAGCCTTGACCCCATTCGTTTCTTCCCCAACCAGTATTGATTTCAGTGGTTGTCGTTACTGTGCCTAAAGAAAATGACATTGAAAATCCAGTAGGTATTAAAGTTGAAGCAATTCCCCAACCTAATTCACCCCAATTAGATCTTCCCCAACCGGTGTTTACTTCTCCTGATATTGAAAGTGTTCCAATACTTGCAGTCATTCCTATTCCAGTTGGTTGTACAGTTTGATTAGCAAAACTCACACCCCAACTTAAATCATCCCAGTTAGCTCTTCCCCAACCGGTGTTTACTTCAGCATTAATTGTTACTGATCCAAGGCTAGCTGTTAAACCAATTCCTGTTAAATCAACCTCTACAAAATTTTCATTATCACCCCAAACTTGTTGACCCCAAGCTTCTCTACTCCAACCTTCCTCGACGGTTGCGTTTACAGTTATGGAACCTAAAGTAAAAGTAGTTCCAATTCCTGTTGGAGTTACGGATATAGAACCTTGATCTTGCCATCCTCCTTCTCCCCAAGAAAGAGCTCCCCAAACATCTTGTTGAATATCAACAGGTCCACCCATTCCAATTCCATGCACATAACAAAAATAATAAAAGTCAGTGTTATTGGCAGGTGTAATTTCTACGTATCGAGTGGTTGCAGCATTAAAAGAAGCTGTGGTTATGTAATCACTTTCAGGAACTGTAGATCCGTCTAAATTATAAGTTACACCAGTTGTAATTCTATAGGAATTTGGTGAGGATGCATCAGTTGTAAATAATAATGGATGATTAACGTTAGAAGAATCGTCTTGATTAAATCTTAAAGTGGCTCCCTGAACCCAATCAATTTCACCGGGTCCTGTCGCATTTCTAACTCCGTCTAAATAAAAAACATTACCTGTACCACCACCATATAAGTTTCCACTTGCGACAGTGACTGTATATGTTTTATCGGCCATAGGAGGCTACCTCCTAATTAACCTGATATCCTTAAGATACTGGCAGTTGATGTGTTTGCTGGGAATTGAATTGTGAACGTTCCAGATGTTGCTGTTTTATCTCCACCAAAATCTAAAACACAAACCGCAGCGTTTGACTGTGATGTGTTATAAATTAAAGCACCTCTTGCAGTAATTGTTGCAGACGTGAAAGATAAATTTGCAAACGTTGTTCTTGCAACACCAGCTGAAATTGAAGTTCCAGAGTTTACTAAAGCTCCTCCACCAGCTGAGTAAGATCCTGAGTTACTAACTTCGTTTGTTGTTGTGTAAACAGTTGTTGCTGAATTTAAAGTTGCTGAACTAGAATAAAGAGCTAACTTGAAACTATTTCCACCAGATCCTGATGTTAAAAAATTTTGTTTTGCTTCTAATAGTTGTTTCTTAAAACTATTTGCTACTGCTTGTGTAATTGCCATAAAACTCCTTATTGTTTTCCTATACGAGGAACACCAGCTTGATATTCATCTCGTCTTCTTCTTCCCATCGCTTCGATTGAGAAGGCCTCTACAGCTTGTTTATACCTATTTTCGTATAGTGTCAACTGATCTTGTGGGCCTTTTAAAAATCCGTAAGCCTCGACTAGGCATGCATATAAAAGTCCGTTGGGAAAGTTCGTACCTAAATATGAAGTACTATTTGTAGCGGATAATCCAGTGGGTTTCAAGATGTAATTTATCTGAATTTCATAAGTTTGATCTGGAACAGGAGCAAATACAATATTGTTCGCATCCCACCAACCATAGTATTTTGGCTCTCCTGTAGCGTCCGTAGGGTTATATTCGCTCATAAAATTGGTGTCTCTAAACTGTAAAAAGCCTCTGTCTTCGCTGCCACTTGGCGGTTTTACAATCTGAGCTGATCTAATAACTAAGGTATTTTCAGGAACTAAAACATATCTTTGATTAACGATTAAACTAGCTGTTGCATAAAATCTGTTATTATCCGAATCAACATCTCTTAAAATTCTAAATTCAGCATCTTCAATAAAACCTTGAATGATAGTATCGGTAAACACTGTTGAACTAACTTCTGTGTAATCTAAAATTTTTTGTTTTAATTCTAAATATGTCATGCTCTATCGTTTAAAGGACTTACAATACTTTGAAATCCTCCTCCTGTTTCTGTTGATGTTGCAGCTGAATTAACTGTAAAACTATAACTATTTTTTACAGTAACTTGTGGTGGTTGTCCAGCTTGGTTAACCGTTGTTTCAATCATTGTTATTGGATAAGACCCAAAAACAATAGCTCCAGAGCTGTGAGCTCCAGCTATAGTAGGATTTAACGTTACGCCTCTAAAAGGCGCTGCAGATGCTCTTATTAAACCACTTAAAACATTACCTGCTTTTGAGCTATATTGAATAACTTCATTTTGAAATTGACCCACAGTTATATTTTCATTTGGTGATGGTAATACACCAGGTTCAATAACTTTTTGAATCATTAAATATCCTGAACTTGGATAATAAGTTGCATCAGTTAAAGTTAAAGATCCAACTTCAGTGGCTGTTAAATCAGAAGCCAAAGTAGTTTTTAAAGTAAACGCGGCTACTGGAACACCGCCAATGGGTCTTGGTAATCCTGTAAATCTAACCTGATCATTATTTACTAATCCACTAAAAGGTTGACTAACTGTTATTGTTGTTGTGCCATTAGTTGAAAAAGGATTTTCTGGTAAAATATCAGTTGTAGGTGGTTCTTTTCTTGCAGGTCTTGGATGTTGTAAACCTTGAGGGTCAGCTGTAAAAGGTGTTGGTTCTAATTGAGGTTGCTTAGGTTCAAATTCAGAACTATGGACTCTTGCACCATTCCATTCTCTAACCATTTCTCTGTATGGAAATTCTAATCCAGATCTGTCTGAAATAAATTTTGCGTATTTTCCTCGTGCTGTGTTTCCCATAATTATGCTGTAGGATAGTAGCTTTTAGGAGATATAAACGTACTTGATGGAGATCCGTCTTCTGCTAAAGCTCTAGCCAATTCATCCTCGTATATTAGTTTTAAAGCTTGTGTTTCATCTTTTTTATATTTCATAGATAAGTAATAAGTTAAGCCTGCAACCATACAAGGTACAAATCTGTATGGAACATTAGTTGCGTTTGTATAAGCACCTGCATCTTGAATTCTTTTCTCAAAATTAAAATTAATAGCTTGACCATTCTCTGAAGATCCGGGTGTTAAATATAATTGAATAGTTACTCTGTCTATAAATCTTTGAACAAAATATTGTGATGGCTGACCTGTAGCCGATTTATTAGATAAAGCTTGATAAGCTGATCTATTTATTTTTGATAAAGGTGAATCAACATTAGAGCTATTTCTAAAAGAAGCTTCTAAAATATCAGAAGCACCATTTACAAAATTAGTGATAGCAGCACCGTTAGAGTGAGTAGCTGCAGTTGTTCCGTTAACTCCCCTTGTTACTCCAGTTAATTCTAAACTATTAAATCCTGTGTAGCTTATATTTTCAGAACCTACATTGATTGTTCCTTCTGTAGGCATTCTATCTTTTGAAGCGATTGTAATTCCAGTGGTTTGAGAAGTTGTAGTTATGGCTGCTGTTAAAGTTGAAGTAACTCCGTTAGAATTTCCGTCACCTGTAGAACGATAAATGGCGTATTCGTTTTGACCATTAACTAAAGTAATATTTGTATTTCCTACTTCCCAATAATGAAGTCCTCTATTACCCCACTCTTGAAACATTATGTTTAAAGATCTTCTTGCGGTTTTTAAATTGTAACCGCTCATATCAAACAGCCCAAGTCTGTTGTAACACTCTTCAACTATCTCATCGATATAAAAAGTTTTTTCAAACGTTGTAGTTCCAGAAGTCGTGTTGGCCATTAGTCAGCCTCCTAATCTTGGTTTCCGCCGCTATGAAAAACAGTAATAGACGTAACTTGTTCAGTCGTAAAAGTTGCAAATACATCTGTTTTAAATAAAACAGGTCTTGGAAACTCAACCATTTTAGATTCTGCAACGGCTGCTTTTGAAAGAGTTACTTTTGCACTTCCACCAGATCCTCCATCTTTTAAAACGATGTCTCCAGCAGTAGCGGTTCCAGTATAATACAATCCGTAAACTCTTGTTCTTCCAGACTGAACTGTTCCTGTCTCAGTCGTTTGTTGTGTTGCTTCGTTATCTGATCCGAATACCATATTTTTTTCTCCTATTAAATTTATGTGGGGCCGAAGCCCCACACTAATTAATTATTATAGATCTGCTGCGTCTTGAACAGAATTATTTTGTAAGTACATAACAGTAACTGTAGCTGCACCAGTTGTACTATCTCCATTAGCACCTGTAAAATCAGCAAGAACTTGTATGTCAGTTGCACCAACATTAGTTGCTTCTGTGTCTAAAGTACCGTGAGTAGTTGCTAAAGCTTTAACATTAGCTGCATTTATAAATGCATCTGCATCCGCTACGGTTCCCACTGAAACAGTTGCTGCACCACCATCATTATTCACTGTAGTTACGTTAAGAATAACGTCTACTATTTGTGAATTTGCTGGAACTACTGCGCAAACTTGATTTAAATGTGAAGCACCAATAATGTCAATTTTTACTGATTGAGCCATTACAACTTGTCCAACATTCGCAATGTTAGATCCAAGTACTGTACCTGTTGTGTTTGAAATCGTTCCCGCTCTTACCGGTCCCGAAAATGTTGTATTTGCCATATTTATATCCTCCTAGTTTTTTGAACATAGTCTCTAGGCCGTCGACTATACGCGTCTATGTTCTAATTAATTGTATAGTGATTTAGATATATAGCAGATTTTAATAGAGTGCAAGAGAACCTTATAAGAAAGTGCGATTTCAGCGTTGTAGCGTTTTTGTGTTACGTAGCTACAGAAACGTCA